>ENA-UPTF01000499-UPTF01000499.1-marine-metagenome-genome-assembly--contig:-NODE-499-length-27459-cov-9.347674_pt1 | contig 27459 bp, 27 predicted proteins | sample MGYA00238166_ERZ767019 | MGnify/ENA primary metagenome ERZ767019 (study PRJEB28930, sample SAMN06266391) | marine metagenome | isolation source: Sea water from 250 m depth | place: Atlantic Ocean | study... | reverse complement strand
TATCTATCCCCTCATCTAGGCTTCTGAGCCTATTTCCCATAATTCTGAAAAAACCGGGTAGGGACTTGCTTAATCCTTCTGTTTTTACCCATCCAGGATGCATACTGAAGATTTTGATTTTGTTCCATAACTCTTGTTTTGAAAGTTCCTGTGCTAGTGTTACTTGTGCTCTTTTTACATTTGCGTATGTTGATACCTTTTCATAATTTTTGTTGTGAAATAAGTTTTGCAAATCAAGTTTTTTTAAATACATTCCACCTGAACTGACCCAAATTATCTTGGCATTTTCTTTTAAACTGCCATTTTGATTTAAGGAGTGGATCAAGTAATAATGACCAACCAACTGAGACGCACATTGATGCTCTACATTAAAATTATTTAAAATTAAAGTATCGGGCATACCACCAGCGTTTAAAACTATAAAGTCATAACTTAAGCTTTGTTTACAGAAATCATTTATACTATTCCAGTCAGACATATCTAAGTTGTGAAAAATGCAATTTACATTGTCTTCCTCGAATGATTTACCCTTTTGATGATTACGTCCCGTAATATCTACTATTGAACCCTGCCTTGAAAGCTGTTTTGCAACAGCTCCTCCAATTCCTGAAGTTCCACCCGTTACAAGTATTCTCTTTCCGGCTAAATCTTTTTGGGATATATCTTCTTTAAACTTTATTTTATGTCTCTGAAATCCAGTCTTGTCAAAGGATAAAACTACAGTTTTATCTAAAATAAAATCCCAATACTTATCTTCGTAGAAAATTAAAATGCTTAATGGAAAGAATATAAGCCAGAATATAAATACAAATAATAAATAGTATAATTCACTTTCATTTGTAATTATAACGGCATTTAACTTATAGGCAGACCAATATGCCAGTGTACCGCCTGTACCGCCAATAAGGGCAAGGATTAAATAAGGAAGTGATTTCAGTTTGTTAAATACATCCCCATAGTAGCAAATAAAAATTATCCATAAAGAGAGAAAGACATAACTGTAGGATTCAATTTCAATTAAATTTAACCAGATTAAAATTGAATCATGAAGATAGCCGCAGGTCGTAAATATAATTAAAATAAAAAAAAACGCCCGGGGGAAATATTTGGCTTAAAAATTAAGTAGTTTGCATAAACTAAGCAGATAGTAATTAGAAAAATTACTGATTGATTAAATGATGTTCCGTACAATACGATGGAAAACCAGAATGCCTGTAACAGTATAATCTTGATTAACAACATAACTAATTAAATGACAGAGCAAGTTTGTTTTGAAAGAATCCGTACAAACTTTTAATTAATGGAATTTTCAACAGAAGTTCCTCACCTACATCCCAATAGTCCCGGTGATACACAATTTTTTCTTCATCATTTAACTTGAGGTGGGAGCTTCCGTGTATCTTAAATAATTTTTCTTTATAACTGAAAATGAAATCCCAGGTCAAAAATATTCCTTCGCTATTTTCAATAGTATCAATAAATACAAAATGAGGATTTTTAAAGGTAATGAACATATGAAGAAATAATTTCTTCAATTTTTCTCTTCCATTAAATTCATTGAACGGATCTTTAAAAAAAACATTTTCATCATAATAAGAAACGATGTCATCCAGTGTGGATTCATTTAAATTAATAAACCATTCTTTAAAATCAGTTAACCTATTCATATCATAGTGTTTTTGTCATCACTAAAGTGACCTCTCCGACGTCGAAGCCCCATTTGCTCATATAAGACCTTGAAAGCAGAGTATTTTCATCCATTAGAAACATCCAGTCTTCGAAGTTAACTACATATGTACTGTCATCCACAGGCAAATTAAGGTCATATACAAAATAAAAAGCGTTGCCGGCAGTTTCACCTTCAGCAATCCCTTCTACATCACCTGCAGTCCCCTCAAACTGATTCAAACCAATTTTTTTCAGTTCCCAGATTCTTGAACTTTTGGATCCATCTGAATAGACAAACTTTTCATCTAGGGTTGCAATATCATCTTTCCAGGAAGCTATAATATCTACTTTAAACCTTTTAATTACTTTTCCTGATCGATCCTGAACAATTCCATGCGCCAATAATTTACCATTAAAAAATTCGTTCAAATTAATCTTTGGAGTTTCAGTTTTGTAATAATTTATTTTGTGTTCTGTGCATGACGATATAAGAAAAAATAGTACTATGTAAAAAAATCTCATTATAATTTTTAATGGCATATGAATTCGAGTTTGCATTAATATTTTGTTTGAATGATTGTTTTTTTGACAGAAAATTTTTTTGTGGGTGAGTTGTTTTTAAAAGTATAAATCAAAAATTACTGACCAAATGTTCCCCATGGATAATCAAATATAAGAATTGTGGTGTTGCCTTCCTGGCCTGTGGCAAAATCTAAACGGTAAACGAAACCGGAGGCAGTGACAACTCTTGTACCTGCACCCGCAGAAGTCCTTTTTTCCTGCCAGAGTTCACTTACTTTATCTGCAACTGTTCCCTCCTCGTAAAAAAAGGCAAATTGAAAACCTGTCCTGATATCCTTGACAAAATACCAGTCAAACGAAACTTTTTCATCAGAGAGATTCCAGCGAAATTCTGCCCCGCGTGATTCAACTTGTGCCCCGCTGTAGCGTCCTCCAACATATGATCTGAGTCTTTCTGTACCCCCTAGATTGCCTCCAGAGCCGTAAAGATTTGTTGCTTGTCTGTTTTTTGCCAGGATTTCTATAGTATCTGAATCGCAGTTAGACAGGCATGTGGCGGTTTCCTTGGCAATCAGATAATCCAGGTCTGTATTGCCTTGTTTTCGAACTGTTGCCCCGGACCGATACCAGTTCATAGCAAATGTGCTGTAACTGAAAACTGGAACGTAGAATGTCAGGTTATAACTTTTTACACTATAATCCGGGGAATCAGAATCTGCCGCAGGAGAATCAGAAGTGGTATATATTAATCTTACCCCTTTCTGCGGGTCTGTTCTGTCGTCTGTCCAATCAATCTGAAAGCCATAGCTGCTTGAATCACCTTCAAAACTTTGATTGGCTTCATATATAAGATCTCCGTCCTTATCCCGAATAGCCGAAAGTGTAGATTTATTTCTGGTTTGAAATCCAAAAATATCAAACATCCTGTCGAACAGCGTTATTGCTAAGCGGGTGAATATAAATTTTGTGTCTGAAAGTTCACTGATAACGAAATCATCAGGGTCAGAATCCATTCTGCGGTTACGGTATGATCTGAATGACCCCTTGTCAAAATTTCCCTGTCCAAAGTCTAGAAGAATAGCTTTGGGATAAATCGGGAAATCAGTGGCAAGTAAAATATTCCCACCAATATCTCCAGCAATACCTATTGCAAAAAGGTCGAGTGTCGTTTCAAGGCTTCCAAAAGGGACGTTGTTGAAGCCGCCAAGAATTCCAAATCCAGAGCCTGCACCTGGTATGATATAGGGTAAAGGTAAAGCCAGATAGCCAAATTCAGTAGGAAATTGTTCCGATCTTCTTTCTATGGCTGAGGCTGTTAATTGACTGAAAACTATTATTAAGAGAACAAGGGTAAATTTTCTCATAATTCTATAAAATTTTATTTGCGGCAAATTATCAGTAAAAAATTATAAATAAAATTAATAACTATAATAAATTGCACTTTGGTTAGAATTTTACCGGGTTCTTTTTATTGATAGGATATAACACCTAATAATATTGATGTATAATTTTTTAAAAAATATTATTTAACCCAGTACAAGTTCTTATTTTACGAAATTAAACTGAGATACACTTAGCTTCCTGGATTCAAAACCTCCCTGGCAGTACTTCAAATAAAAACGCCATGTTCTGATGAATCTTTCATCAAATCCCAGCATTTTGATTTTATCCAGAGCATTTGAAAAGTTTTCTTCCCATTTTTTTAAGGTAGCCCCATAATCCAAACCAAATTCAAAGTTATCATTGTGAAGGAAGCCTTGTTTGGTGGCAATTTCCTTTACAATCTTTGATGATGGAAGCATACCTCCTGGAAAAATATACTGCTGTATGAAGTCACTACATTTTTTGTATGATAAGAAATCATCATTGTTTATGGTGATACTCTGAATAACCAGTTTCCCGCCGGGTCGTAAGATTGAATAAAGGACATTAAAATATTTTTTCCAGTATTGAAATCCCAATGCTTCAAACATTTCAATGGACACAATATGGTTGTATTTCCCGGCAATATCACGATAGTCAAGCTGCTTTACTTCTGCAAGGCTCCCATATTTTGATAAACGCTTTTTAGCATACTCATATTGCTCTTTAGATATCGTAATACCGGTAACTTTAAACCCATTTCTTGCAGCATATTCCATGAAACCGCCCCAGCCGCACCCGACATCTAAAATGTGGTCTCCAGCTTTAGGCTTAAGTTTATTTAAAATATTTTGGTATTTATTTTCCTGAGCGTCTGATAATTTTTCATTTGAACTCTTAAAGATTGCACTGGAATAAGTCATGGTTGAGTCCAGCCATAATTGATAAAATTTGTTTCCAATATCATAATGCGCATGTATGTTTTTAATGCTCCCTCTTTTTGAATTTCTTTTTAGCAAGTGTTTGAACCTGTAGAACAAAATTTTTGTAAAAGATCCTTTGATGGCTTTCTCCAGTGGTTTTTTGTTTTCTATACCCCACTTAACAAGCTTGTTAATATTGTCACAGTCCCAAAATCCTAAAACATATGATTCTCCCAATCCTATATCTCCTTTCAAGAGCAGTTCATCGCAAAACCTCCAATCATTTATACTCACAGAAACATCCTCTCCAGTTTTGGTCCCATAGAAATGATGATGCTTCCCGTCAGGAGTAATTACTTTCAAAGAGCCGTGGCTTATTTTTGACAACATATTAAGCAGTATCTTTGTCAAAGGACTATGATTATGTGATTTATCTAAAGGCTGATTCTGAATTTTATTCATAAGTTATATTAGTGGTTAATTTTTCAGGTTTAGGGAAATACTTGTTTTTTTTAACAAATAGTTTTATTGCCTGATAATGAATAAATAATATTACAAAAATAGTATAAAAAGGATGTCTTACAAAAATCTTAAATAAGTTAAAATCATTCCAGGAAATATTTTCTCCATTTATACTCGTTGTAAGCTGTAATTTTTTATCAAAATAATAATTAATTTTTACAAAGTTATTTTTTTGAAAATCAAATTCATAATCACCTTTTATATCGTAAAATGGCGAAACATGAAATTCCTTAGGCAAAGTGACATTTTTTTTATTCTGATTTGTAATTACATAGCTGTGAGATTCACCAAATGTGTTGTTAACTGCACATATAACTGCCATCAGCTCTTCTTGCTTGTAGCAATACCAGAAGCTGACAGGGTTAAAAACATACCCTAAAACTCTTGGAAAAGTCTGCAGAAAAATTCTACCGTCAAAATTAGTTACACCTGCCTTCCCAAGGGTATCCCTTGCCCATGTATCTAATGGCGACCCGTCCCTGTATCCATGATCTTTTTCGTAAAACGAAAATAAATTGAAGTTATTAACACTGAAAAGAAGCGACTTGAGTGTTTGGAGTCTGTCGATTGAGAATTTTATATAAAAGCCGGAATAGCGAAACTCGTTTGCTTTCGGAAAGAATCTTTTATGGTAAATTGATGCTTTAAATAAAGATTTCATAAAATATTAATTAAATTATTATTTAATGAATCATCTGATAATAATTTTTTGATTGCTTTTTTTGTACTGAATATTCCATCTTCATGAAATCCATATCTCATCCATGCACCAGAAAAATAAATTCCATTTGAACCTTGAATATTATTCATCTTATCCTGTGCTTTAATTGATTCTGTCGAAAATAAAGGATGTTGGTAAAATATTGTTTTAATTATTTTATCATTTTTAATTGTGTTGACAGGATTCAATGTGACAATTACAGATTCTTTGCATGGAAGAGGTTGCAGCTTATTAATCAGGTAGCTTACAGAAACTTTGTCTTTTCCATCGTCGGATTTTGCTGAATTATAATTCCAGGCAGACCAGGCAATCTTTTTATCAGGGAGAACACTTTCATCCAGATGAAGTACTGCTTTGTTTTCTTGGAACTTAAACTTGCAAAGAATATCATTAGTTTGTGGGTCGCAGTTTTTCAGCATTTTTAGTGCTTCTGGCGGATGAGTGCAAATTATACAATAATCATAATTTTCAATCCTTTGGTCTGTCGTCACATTTAATTTACCGTCTTGTGAATTTACTTCTCGAACGGGTTCATTCAAAAATTTTTTGTCTATTCTTTTTAGAACCTTTTCAACATAAGTATTACAACCATTTAATACTGTATTCCATTTTGGCCTGTTATAAATTTGAAGCAAACCATGGTTTAAGCAGAATTTTAAGAAAGTAAAGGCAGGGAACTTCAGCATTTCATTTGTTGGAGAAGACCAAATACATCCCCCCATTGGTAGCAAATACCATTTTTTAAAATCTTTTGAATATTTTTTTTCCATCAGTAAATCTTCCAATGTTACTTCCAGTTTTCCTTCACATTCAGACAAATAGTCCCTGGAGAATTTATTGAAACGGAGGACCTCCCTGAGAAATTTATGGAACCTTAAACTGAATAAATTTCGGAACTGAGCAAAAATTGTTAGTAAGTTTGAACCAGCCCAGGTAATTCCATCAGTTTTTCTCATAACGCTAAAACTCATTTCACTTGGGAAAGTTTCAATTCGTAACTCCTTAAAGAAGTCTATTAAGTTTGGATATGTTCTATCGTTATGGACAAGAAAGCCTGTATCAACTGGAATCCTTAGTCCATCAACTTCTACATCTATAGTATTTGTATGTCCTCCAAAATAGTCGTTTGACTCGTAAACAGCTACATCGTAATTCAGCTTATTTAAATAATAGGCAGCTGAAATTCCGGAAATTCCGGTACCAATGACTGCAATTTTTTTCATTTCTAACCCCATTATTAATCAAATGTTGTGAGCATTATATCGAACTCTTCAAAACGTCTTATGACTCTAACATTTTCTATGAATTGAAAATCTGGTAAATTAACTTCTATGCCACCACCGAGTATAATTATTACCTTATTTTTCAAGTATTTATCCATTGATTTGAGGTATGCAACAATATTTTTTTCGAAATCCCATCGATCAGATGAATTAACCCCCAAAACAACGGTTTTACATTTGAGAACGTTAACGGCTTCGCTCAAACATACAGCAGGGTGTGAAGCGCCTAAGTAACATGTTGAAACACCATTTACGTGACAAATTATGTCTGCAATTAAAATAGGGAGTTCATGCATGTTTCCTTCTGGAGTCGCCAAAGCAAAACGATCAATGTTAGGACCAACATTAGCTAAATTAATTTGTCCGAGCTGATATCTAATAATTGTTGAAATTATATGTTCCTGTGTTACAGAATACTTCTTTTTAGCAACCATCCTCTCTGTCTCATGCATTACTGGTAGAACAATTTCAAAAATAAATTCTTTTGCTCCAATACTCATGCGAATAAGCTGCATTTCTGAGGCAATCAAATCAATATTAAAATTTTCTAAATGCTGAAGTAATTTTTTTGTGCTGACAGAAGTGAGCATCTTATTTGAATGGAAGGAATCTTTATCGTCTGTTATCAGAAGTGAACGAAGATCTTGCAGTGATTGACTCGCTAAAGTTGATATGGAGTGCCCTTGTTTTAGCAAAGAAACTATGAGTTTTGCCTTGACCAAATCATCTTCACTATAAAGTCTTTGTCCTCCTTCAGAACGATCTGGGGAAAAAATTTTATATCTCTTTTCCCAGGTCCGAATTGTATGAGGCATAACACCACAAACATTTGAAATTACGTTTATCCCAAGTGATTTTTTCATAATATCTTCAAGTTTTGATTTTTCTCCAAACTTTTTTTATTTGCATTTGAAAGGATAAATAATCATTGGATTTTTCTCAAAAAATGTTAGTGGAAGATGTGAAAAGATTTATTTTTGAAAAGCAAAATTTATTGTTATGTTAAATAAGTTTAACATCTCTCTATTTTCTTTCTAAAACATTGGACAGTGGTTCCTCATACTTGAGGCGGTGTGGTTTTCAATACCTTGTTTCATGAATTAAGAATAATTAAATAAAAAACGCCGATGTCTTTTAGAAGTGAATTGTAATAGAGATGATTTTATCTACTATTAAAATTAGAAGAATATATTCAAACATTATATTGTGTTGGTTAAAGCTAAGAAAAACATGACTGTATAAATAAAATTATATTTATATTTTTCTGTTCCATGTATATCAACTTGAGTCAAAATATCTTAAGTATTTGGACGTAAAATTAGCTTAACAGTTACCGAATGATCACGTTCATTACGAATGTAGCTAATAATGACTTTGTCTCCGGCTTTACGAGTTTCAATTTGCTTAGCTAAATCTTCCAAAGTGGTTACAGGAGTTTCGTTTACATGTGTTATTATGTCGCCCCCCCATGGTACGCGGTAACGACCAACTTTAACTGTCATTGAGGCTCCGCGTAAACCCCCTATATGTGCGGATGCTCCATTCACTACACTGGCAATCAGAATACCGTCAGGAATGTCCATACCGATGCGGCGTAGATAAACTGTAGGTATTGTTTCAATTCCGAGCCATGGCCTAAGTACATAACCGTGCTCTAAGAGGTCTGGAAGGATCCGTAATGCTGTATTACTTGGCACGGCAAATCCTATTCCAACACTTCCTGCGGAACCAATGATTGCCGTGTTAATACCTATTACTTTTCCCTCAGAATCCAGTAATGGACCTCCTGAGTTACCAGGATTGATTGCCGCGTCTGTTTGGATGATCCCTTCAATTTTTCGTCCATTTTTTGCGGCGATGGTACGTCCCAAAGCACTGATAATTCCAGTGGTGAGTGTTTGCCGCAGTCCAAATGGATTTCCCAGAGCCAAAACTTTTTGGCCAACAGATATGTCATTTGAATTGGAAAATTCGAGAGAGTCATACCTGCTTGAAGGGGCTTCGATCCGAACAATTGCCAAATCATTATTTGGATCTGAGCCAATAAGTTTTCCAGGCCATTGACTATTATCGGAAAGTGTTACAAGCAGTTTTTTGGCATTTTCCACGACATGATAATTGGTGACAATGATACCGGATTTGTCAATTATAAATCCTGTACCAGAACCCGATTCGGTGGGAATGGCGCGATAGAAAAAATCATAGTTGACGGTAAAATTACTGATATTAACTATTGCTCTGCTGCTTTTTTCATATATCTGGATGTTTTCTTGCTCGTCGATAGAATAGTTGGAAACACCGTGAGCAGGGAAGATGCTTAAGAATAAAAGCAAAAACAAAAATAGGTACTTGTAGAAAAACATATAAATTTATTTACATTTAGGTTACTTCAATGACAAACTGTCTAACATTAATGATTAACTATTGTTAGTTTAATATATTAACAATTGTTAATCAAGTATTTTATTGCATTGTTTTCAATTGAGAGTTTAATTTAATATTTAATTATTGATATAATTGCTCTTTATTTTTAAAGAAAACCAGAAATGAGCGAATTTATCCAAATAAACTAAAATTTAAATTTTTGCTTTAATTTTCTTACTCCGTAGAAGTCTTTTTAAGAGTCTAAAAAGGTTTAAAAATATTACCATTTATTTAATTGGTACAGGAGGTTGGCAATATATTTTATATGTGTACGTGGACCATAAGTCACGTATGTCCCTGTGCACTAGGAGGCATGAATTAAATATTTAACCTAATGATTTAAATAATTATTTCATGTATAAACAAATTCCTAAAAATTTAAGTAATAAAAATTCAGCCAGGCTTTTAATTCTCTTTTTTATATGAATCACTTAGACAAAAGGTTTCTCGGCAAAACAGGTGTAAAACTCCCTATGCTGGGATTTGGCGGTGCTCCTCTTGGGGAACTGTTTAAAAAGGTGGAACTTTCTCAGGCTGAGGAAACTCTGAATCAAGCATATGACAGCGGCATAAGATACTATGATACAGCTCCATGGTACGGACATGGCCTGAGTGAACATCGGCTGGGTTATATGCTGCGTCAAAAAATACGCAGTGAATTCATTTTGTCTTCAAAGGTGGGTCGAGTTTACAGTCCATTCAAAGGAGATTCCACCGTCTTTGATGGCTCGCCTTGGATAGGGGGGCTTCCTTTTCAGTGTTGTTTTGATTATTCCTCTGAAGGGCTTGAGCGATCCTATATTGACAGTACTTTAAGATTAGGTTTAAATCAGATTGACCTGCTGGTTATTCATGACCTTGATCACGGTTATCATGGAAAAAAAGTTCAGCAAAAACTTAAAGAGCTTGAATCTGGTATTGAATGGCTGAATAAAATGAAGGCTTCCGGACTTATTAAGGGTTTTGGAGCAGGAATAAATGATATGCAGATGATGCCGGTTTTCATGGAACTCTTTGATCTGGATTTTTTCCTGGTTGCCATGCCTTACACTTTGCTTGACCAGAGTCCGTTGGAAGATATTTTACCTGCATGTAAAAAGCGTGAAATAGGAATCATCATTGGGTCACCCTATGCTTCTGGTATTCTTGCAGCGGGTTCAAAGTATGAAAGCACCTATGGTTATGCACCTCCCGACAATGAAATACTGAAGAAAGTTAAATCTATTGAATCTATCTGCAAAGAGTATGATGTACCGCTTAAAGCAGCATCACTTCAGTTTCCCCTGTTTCATCCGCTTGTTGCGTCTGTGATTCCGGGAGTGCTTGACAGAGAAGAGGTTTTGGAAAACATTCAAATGATCAGACATCCCATCCCTTCAGAATTCTGGATTGATTTGAAAAACAGCGAACTTCTGCACCCGGAAGCTCCGGTAGTCTTGCCTGCTGAATGAAATTTTTTAAATTCGCAGTGTTTTTTTAAGATTTGTGGATACTCAATGGAATAAAATAGACTTCTTGTAAAGGAAATAATTTTACCAAAAATTTTTGTGGGAAATATAAGAATTAATGTCAACGGATGCGAGCATCAACTTGAAGTTGATGAGAGAACACCCTTGATATACATACTCAGGAACGATCTTGGTCTAAAAGGTACAAAGCTTGGATGCGGGCTTGAGCAGTGTGGAGCATGCAAAGTGATTGTAGACGGGAAGGCAGTATTTTCATGCAATAGTCCTGTATCTTCTTTTGCAAATTGTTCAGTCACTACTATAGAAGGCATTGGTACTGCTGAAAAACTGCATCCGATTCAAAAGTCTTTTGTCAAAGAAAAAGCAGCTCAGTGCGGCTACTGTATACCGGGTATAATAATGGCGGCAAAAGCCCTGCTTGATACCACTCCTTGCCCGGATAAAGAAATGGTATGTGAAGCCCTTGCAGACAATCTTTGCCGCTGCGGTACTCATCCTCAAATTCTTAAGGCGGTAATGAGGGCTGCCAGTGAAATGAGAAAATGAAACTATCATCAAGTTTAGAAAATAATCCAGACATTGATTCCTGGCTGCAGTTCCACAGTGACGGAAAAATCACAGTCAGCACAGGCAAGGTTGAGTTAGGTCAAAAACTGATTACAGCATTCACTGTAATTGTGGCAGAAGAACTTGATGTTGATCCCGGACGGATAATTGTCATAACGGCTGATACTTCAGGCTCACCAAACGAGGGATATACTGCTGGAAGTAATTCCATGGAAAGCAGCGGAATGGCACTTCGACAGGTCTCGGCCAAAGTGCGCCAAGTTCTTTTGGAGAAGGCCTCTCAGCAGCTGGGTGTGCAGGTAGAGAATCTTAATTTAAATGATGGTGAAATCAGCTGTTCCTTAACCAATCAATCAGTTACATATTTGGAACTTACCGGTGGAAAGAATTTTAATATTAAGGTTTCAGAAGATGTAGTTCCAAAAAGTCATGATCAATATAATTTGATAGGAAAAAAGGTGCCAGGCATTGGATATGAGGAATTGGTGACAGGTGCAACTACGTTTATTCAGGATCTTGAATTTCCAGGCATGCTCCATGCTAGGGTCGTTCGTCCACCAGGCTATAATGCACGTCTTCAGGAACTGAATGAAAAATATGTCTGGGAAATGCCTGGTGTTGTTGGGGTAGTGGTAGATGGAAGTTTCCTGTCTGTAGTTTGTGAACGGGAGGAACAGGCAGTCCGGGCTTCTAAAAAAATGTCAGGACTTGCGATATGGGATGAAAGTAAGGAAATTAATACCGAAAACATTTTTAGTCAGCTCAAAAAAAACAATCGTCAAAGCCTACCAGTCATAAAAGGAGTTGCCGAACTTTCGGCTGTCCCTTCTATGAAACCCCCTCAAAATTCAGCCAAAACTATTAGTGCAACTTATCAGCGTCCATACCATATGCATGGTTCCGTGGGCCCGTCTGCCGCAATGGCATTGTACGATGATCAGGAGATCAAGGTTTGGTCACATTCCCAGGGAGTATACCCCCTGCGTCATGCGCTTGCTGATGTTCTGGGTATTGAGGAAGACATGATTCATGTAGTGCATGTACCCGGAGCAGGGTGTTATGGCCATAACGGGGCAGATGACGCAGCTTTGGATGCAGTTTTGGCTGCAAGAGCATTTCCAGGGAAGCCGGTGCTTTTGAAATGGGAACGAGTTGATGAGCATTCTTGGGAACCTTACGGTTCGGCCATGCAGATTGAACTTAAAGCAAACCTGGATAAATCAGGAAAAGTCTTATACTGGAACCACGAGACATATAGTGATACTCACTTGAAGCGACCATCTTCACATGGTAAAAAATCCCGTCTTCTGGCCTCATGGCATATGCAGCTACCCAAACAGGCTCCTCAGGTTAAGCCCATTACAGGATATCACTCAGGCATTCATCGTAACGCCGACCCAATTTATGATTTTAAAGACCGCCGTATAGTTAAGCATTTGGTGGAAAATCTTCCCCTCAGGGTATCTACCTTGCGCTCTCTTGGCGCGTACGCAAATGTTTTCGCTATTGAGTCTTTTATGGATGAACTGGCACATTCGTGCGGTAGGAATCCACTTGAATTTAGAATGGATTACCTGAGTGATTATCGTGCTAAAGCTGTGCTTGAGGCTGCAGTGGAAAAAGCAAATTCCAGAATTAGCAGCAAGAGCGAAGGACATGGAAGGGGATTTGCCTTAGCACGTTATAAAAATGCTAAATGTTATGCCGCAGTAGCAGTAGATCTTCTGGTGGATGACTATGGCTCCATCAAACTTCTTCGGGCAGTGATCGCAGCAGATGCTGGGCAGGTTATTGATCCTGATGGGTTTCGCAGTCAGCTCGAGGGAGGCTTGATTCAGTCAGCCAGCTGGACACTTAAAGAGCAGGTAAAATTTGATGAAAAAGGGATTACCAGTCAAGATTGGGAAAGTTATCCGATCATTACTTTTGCGGATGTGCCTGAAATTGAAACAATACTGATTGACAGAAAGGACAGTCCGGTTTTGGGAGCAGGAGAGGCTACACAGGGACCGACTGCTGCTGCAATCAGCAACGCCGTTTTTGATGCGGTTGGCTTAAGGCTGCGTAGAATCCCTTTTACACCGGAAATGGTACTTGAAGCTGCTGCAGAAGCTTAATTTTTGTCAATCCTGTCTAAATTCTTCATCTTTAGATACAGTCTTTTTTTCATATCACTTACTTATATTGAAATTTTAATAATATGTTTGACATCGTTTGAGTTGAGTGATAACATCCACTTTTTTAGACTAGGAGCCGTTAAACTTAAATTCATAAACCTGCATCCGAATTAAATTGGTGAGTAGGCTTTTCAGGTTTAATGGGGGTTTTTACGGCAAAAGCAAGGCATATAATTTTCAAGGGAGATGAGTTTTAATTTCATGTTCTAATTTGGAAAAGATTATTAGCCTTAGATAATGTGTCTCTGACAAATGACATTTTAAGTTTTCGTCAAGTCAGTTTTATCAATTATGTTAAATAAGGAGAGAGAATGAAGATAAAAAAATTATTGCTGACAGCATTAACTCTGTTTTTTTCATTCAGTCTTTATGCTGCAAATACAATTAAGATTGGGGCCTCGATGCCATTGACCGGGATGTTTGCAGTCCCTGGTTCAAAGCACCTTGAAGGCTACAAGATGTGTGTGGATATGATAAATCAAAACGGCGGATGGCTTGGAAAGAAAGTAATCCTGCTAGGAATTGATAATCGTTCGGACACAGAAACTGCGATTTCACAATATGAGCGTTTCATAAATGTTGACAAGGTTGACTTAGTATTTGGTACCTTTTCGAGTAAACTGACTTTTCCAACTTCCACAATCCTTGCTAAATATAATTATACCCTCCCAATTCCATCAGGCGGAGCGTTGAGAATTTACAGGCGTGGATTTAAGAACCTGTTTTATTTCCAGTCAAATCCTGCTGAATATTACGGGAAACAGCTTCTTGGAGTGGTTCAAGACCGTGCGTCTGCTGGAGATCAGCCAACATCAGTGGCTCTTGTACATGCTGACGATTTTTTCGCAAATTCAATTGCTAATGGTCTACTGGGCAATAAAGTGAAATTACCAGGTAGCGGAAAGCTTGTTGAAGATATGGCCCCGGGCTACATTGCTCAGGCCGGAATGAAGCTGGTATATCATGAGCAGTGGCCTGAAGAAGGATTTTCTGACTGGCTGACTTTGGCAAACTCAATCAAGAATTCCGGTGCAGAAATGGTGATAGGAATGATGGCATCTCCTGAGGAAGCGGTTCAGCTTACTCGAGCACTGAAAACCGTACGTCATAATCCAAAACATCTTATGCTGACACAGGGAACCCAATCTGAGTTTCTTGAAGGACTGGGAGATGCTACAGAAGGTATTATGATTTACTCTGCGTGGCATCAAGATGCTCCTTTTGAAGGCACACTTGCTGGGAAGAGGATGAACAACTCTGATTTTGTTGCAAAATACAAAGCCATGAATGGCAAGCTTCCTGACGAAGATGTAGCAATTACTTTTGCTCTTTGCCAGGGAATTGATCAGGCTGTGAATGCCACCCGAACAGTTGATAACAACAGAATAATGGCCTGGCTGCATACAAGGAGCTCAAGGAATCCAGTCAAAACGATTCTTGGAGATTACTACTGGGATGCAACCGGCTTGCCGATAAATAAACAGGCTCTAATAGTACAATGGCAAGGTAGAGAATTGAAATTCATTTATCCAACTAATGAATTTCAGGCATCTCCTATTGTAAGCCCCAAGCCTGCTTGGTAGTCTATTAACTGAGAGGTTAATTGATAAGGGTAGTTGTTTTTTCAACGGCTGCCCTTTTTTTGTGGGATTTTGTTTGATTCAAAATACTGTGAATGAATAATTGAATTTGCAATCCATGTCAAAGTTAAGAATTCAGTATATAAGTCCTGAGAAAGTAAAGGATCAAAAAATACTCGAAGCAATATCTAAATCAGTTATCAAAGGCACTCCGCGAGCGGAAAGTCAGGCAATAAGGGCTAGAGTCCCTAATGTTTTCTGGTCTTTTCAAAACACATGGAATGATGTTTTTATTGAAGGAAAAGTTGATCATAATCTCAAGGAACTTTGCCGTGTTTATGTATCCAAGTCGGTTCAATGCAAATATTGCGGCAACCAGAGAAGCTCAAAATCTGCAGATGATGGACTTGTTGAAGATGATTACAGGGATCTGCTGGATTTTGAAAAATCTGAAAATTATGATGAACTCACCAAGGCAGCGCTTTCACTTTCACAGGCTATTACCTGGGATCTTGAAACAGATGATGATTTCTGGAATCGTCTGTATAATTATTTTAGTGAAGAGCAAATAATTGAACTTGGTTATTTTGTTGGATTTACAATGGGTCAGCAGCGCTTCAATAGGTTGCTGAATCTTGATGGACATCTAGGTAAAACCGGCTTTGAAAACATTAACTGAACCGCTGCCTCTTCGATTCCTCCGCAGTCTTTTTTCTAAAATAATAATTATAAAAACTTAAGATCAGTAAATGCTGAAAATAAATAATGCAACTAAATCATTTGCAGGAATTGTTGCAGTTGACGGTTGCAGTTTTGAGATTAAAGAAGGCACTATTTCCGCACTGATCGGCCCAAATGGAGCAGGTAAGACGACCCTTTTTAACTGTATTTCACGCATCTATCCCATTGATTCCGGAGAAATTATTTACAAGGATCACAGGCTTGATTTAATGCCTACACATAAGATCGCAAGGCTGGGAATTGGCAGGTCATTTCAAATTACCAGAACTCTTGATCATTTATCTGTGACAGAAAATCTTGTTTTGCATACAGCAGGTGGAATTGGGAGTCACTTGCTGCTCCCCGGTGTAACAAAGGAAAACAGGATTAAAGCCGACGAGATCATGGAATTTTTAGGCATTTCAGCCCTGGCCGACATGGATATGGGATCATTGTCATTTGGACAAAAAAAACTGCTTGACCTCGGTACCGTGTTGATGGCTGACCCGGAATTAATTCTGCTTGATGAGCCTGCTGCAGGCGTAAATTTAAGACTGCTGGAAGATATTATCGACAAGCTGGTTACATTGAAAAATCAGGGTAGGACCATACTACTTATTGAGCATAATATGGATTTGGTTATGGAGATCAGTGATGAAGTTATTGTCATGTCAGCCGGCATGGTTATCGCGAGTGGCCAACCAACGGAGATTCAGAAAAATGCTGAAGTACTTGAAGCATACCTCGGAAATAATGCTTAAATGACCGGTTTACTTAGTATCAGAAATGTAACTGCCGGTTATGGATATGGACCGGATATCGTTCATGATTTCAGTTTGTCACTGAACGAGAGTGAGGTTAAGTGCATTATTGGTCCCAATGGAGCAGGCAAATCAACCTTATTAAAAGCTGTAGCAGGAATTCTTAAACCCAGGTCTGGAGATATTTTTTTTGAGGGAGAAAATATTTCCGGAAAAGAAGCATACCAGATAATGAGGCTGGGGATTTGTTTCCTTCCACAGGAAAGAGCAATTTTTCCTAATCTGACCGTTGAAGAGAATTTGCGCATGTGTGCATATTCAATTAAAGATAAGGCACTGGCTACAGCCCGGATTGAAGCCGCAATTGGGATGTTCCCTGTTCTTGGCCAACGATTGAAACAAATTGCCGGTACAATGTCTGGAGGTCAGCAGCAGCAGCTTGTGTATGCGCGTGCTTTTACAATTAAACCAAAAATAATACTTATTGATGAGCCTTCGCTTGGTCTTGCACCATCATTGGTTGAGCAGACTTTCAATCATATTAAACAAATTGCAGCAAGCGGAATAGCGGTTATGCTCGTTGAACAAAATGCAATAAAGGGACTTCAAACTTCAGGTTACGGCGTAGTAATGGACCTAGGGAAGCTGGTATTTGAAAAACCTGCAAATGAGGTTTTACAGGACCAGAGTCTTCGTGATCTGTATTTAGGAAAAGCTTTAAAAAAATGATGGAGATTCTTCAAGTTTTTATTCTGGGTCTTTGTTTAGGTTTTGTGTATGCACTGATGGTTTCAGGTCTGACCTTGATCTTTGGTGTGATGAGAATCGTAAACCTGGCACATCCAATATTGATCATAAGTGGTGCATTTGTTTCATATTGGCTGTTTATCAAGTTTGGAATGGATCCAATTTTATCAGTTCCAGCCGCTGCTTTGACAGTAGCTCTGCTAGGAGTGTTGCTCTACAAATTAATTTTCGAAAAAAATGCTGCCCAACAGACTTACTCTGAAATGACTGTCCTGTTGACATTTGGCACAGCAATGGTGATTGACGGACTTTTAGCCTTTTTATTTCACAACACTCAGCGCATCACATCTCCAGGTTACGCCACTGACGCAATTTTCATTGGTGAAATATTTATTCCGCTGGCACAGTTATACTCAGGGATAGTAAGTCTGACGATCATAGTTGTTCTTGCCGTATTTCTTAAATATTCTGAATTCGGTATTGCTATAAGAGCAACTTCGCAAAACAGGACTTCTGCAGAGCTGGTGGGAGTAAATGTAAAATTTGTCTGTCTGGTTTCCTTTGCTATCGGATGCGCCCTGGCAGGTTCTGCTGGCGCACTGGTCAGTTTTGTTTTCAGTTTTTTCCCCTCGAGACATTGGGAATGGATCGCCATTCTGATGTCGCTGGTTGTACTGGGTGGTATGGGGAGCCTGACTGGGGCGGTTATTGGCGCTTTGGTGCTTTCAGTTGTTTCATCTTTTGTGGGGGCATTTTACTCTCCTGCATGGTCAACAATGGTTTTCTTCCTGGCATTGTTTCTGATACTTATAATCAGACCAAGGGGTTTATTTGGAATTAAAGCAGACTGAATTCATTGAATAAAGTTTTATGAAATTAATTTTAGAGAAGGTCTGATTTGCAAAACAGTAAAAAAATAATTCCGGTATTAATTTTGATCGGACTGATCTGTTTACCGATAGTTCAGTTTTTTGGAAATTATAATTATGTGATTCACATGGTTCTTTTTTGTTTCCTATACATAACTATGTCAAGTAGCTGGAATATTATCGGTGGATACGGTGGATTTATTTCAATTGGGCACAATGTCTTTTTTGGCATTGGTGCATATTTTTCCGGGTTCATATATGCCAGATATGGAATATCTCCTTTTTATACCGCTGTTTTTGCAGGCTTGATTGCTACAGTTTTCGGATTTGGGGTAGGTTTTATAACTCTGCGCGTAAAAGGGCCTTCTTTCATCATCTCATCAATTGCACTGCTCATGATTTTAAGAACTTTATTTGATCGCTGGGAGCTGGTTGGGGGTGCGCATGGTATAACACTTCCGCATAATAATCTTTCGGTGGAATGGTCAAAAATCCCCCATTATTACGCGTTGTTGGTATTGATGGTGCTTTCAATTGTTCTCTCATGGTATGTCCGTCATTCAAAATTTGGATTGGCACTGCGCTCGATATCACACGATGAAATTAAAAGCGAAGTAACTGGTATAAATATAAAGATCATTAAAGTAACTGCATATGCTATTTCTGCATATATGATAGGTGCAGCAGGTGCCATCTGGGGAGATTATCTGACATATGTCAGACCAAATATTTTTTTCATAATCCTGATTGCCGCTAACATGGTGCTGATGTGCATACTTGGCGGCAAAGGAACAGTGACAGGACCTATAATCGGAACTATCGTGATAATATTTTTCAATGAGTTCATTCTGGCAAACTTCGGTGCATCAGAACTAAATATCTTTTTTACAGGTTTGTTGATGATTCTGACATTGTTGTATTTTCCTGACGGAATAATAGGCTCATTAAAGAAAAGGAAATTGCTGCCTGGTTTTCTTGACTGGGACTGATTATGAGTGCGATAGACCCAAGAGTTGAAGCTGCCAGAATTCACTGGTCTGGGCGCTTTGTGAGCAATGGTGTGCCCCTGTCTGTTTTTCAGGATGTAACCGAGACTGTGAGGCATTGGGACCAATGGTGCAATACCTGGTCTGAAAAAGCCAAGATATTCGAAGATTTGGGTCATCAGGCAAAGGATCAGGGATACTCACTATCAGCAGCTCAGCATCTGACAACAGCGGCAGTCTGTTATCATTTTGGCAAGTTCCTTTTTGTTCAGGACCCTGAACAGATGAAAAAAGCTCATGAAAGGGCAGTAGAATGCCGAAACCTTGCACTTCCCTTTCTTGATCCTCCTGGAGAAAGAGTTAATATTCCCCATGGAGAACATTCATTCTACGGAAATTTGAGAAAACCGGCAGGCATAGAAAAACCGCCGATAATATTAATGACACTTGGACTTGACAGCGCAAAGGAAGAAATGGATACAAATGAAAAAGTCTTTCTTGAGCGTGGTATGGCAACACTTGTGTTTGACGGGCCAGGACAGGGTGAAAGCGAATATGAACAGCCAATTTGCCCTGAATACGAAGTTCCGGTAAAATCTGTAATGGACTGGTTGGAGAAAAGGAATGATGTTGATTCAGACAGAGTAGGCATATGGGGTGTCAGTCTTGGAGGATATTATGCCCCGCGTGCAGCTGCGTTTGAAGAGCGTATCAAAGCATGTATTTCACTGACAGGGCCGTTCAAGCTGATTGAATGCTTTAATGAGTTGCCCGGGCTGACAAAATCAGCTTTTATTTATCGTAGCCACAGTCCTGATGAAGAGCAGGCAAAAGAAATTGCGGCTAGTATGTCACTGGAAAATGTTGCTGAGAAAATTAAATGTCCGCTTTATGTTGTTGCAGGGAAACTGGACCGTGTGATACCGCATCAGCAGGCTGTTAAACTTTCACAGACCGCATCAGGTGAAGTAGTGCTTAATCTAGTTGAAGATGGAGGTCATGTTGCAAACAACAGGGCTTATAAATACAGGACTCAGTCTGCAGACTGGATTGCCTCAAGGCTTGGAGTTTAATTTTCAGAAAAATGTTTCCTGCGCAAAACAGGAAGATAGCAAATTCAGCAGGAAGCTGATCTTTCTATGCAGATACTAACCACTTCATCGGGATTACGTTTCCACCAGTTTTCCTGTGAAAAGATTTCAACCTCTTTCAGTCCATCAAAACCTTCACTTTCCATCCAGTTTCTTATTAAAGCAATGTCAATTACTCCGTCACCCATCATTCCACGATCCATCAGTAGATCTTTTGTTTCTAAAAGCCAGTCACAAATGTGAAATGCAAGCAGACGTTTTTTACCTGCTCGCTTAATCTGCGATTCCAGATCCGGGTCCCACCAGCAGTGATACACGTCAACAGCAACTCCAATTCCTTCACCCATCTGATCACAAAGATCTAAGGCATGCTTGAGTGTATTCACGCACGCTCTATCAGCTGCATACATTGGATGCAGAGGTTCAATTGCAACAGGAATTTTAACAGTTCTGGCATATTCCAAAGTCTTGAAAAGACCTTCTTCAACTTGTCTGCGGCTCCCTGTCAAATCCTTTGAATTTGTCTTTAATCCTCCTACTACCATTACCAGGCATTCTGCCTGAATTGCTGCAGCTTCATCCACTGCTTTTTTATTGTCATCGAGAATGTTCTGAGAAATATGGTCTTCCAAAGTGAACATTCCGCCCCTGCAAAGTCCGCTTACACGCAGGCCGCTGTCCTGAATCATTCTTTTTGCTTCATTAACACCGCATTCTTGGAGTTTTTCCCTCCAGGGTGCAATTCCTCCTATTCCGTATCTGTTACACAAATCTATGGCCTGCCTTAGATTGCATTGTTCTCTTACCGTTGCAGTATTGAGCGAAATCTGCGCTGATCCAATCATGATCCTATACCTCTTGATGCAAATACTGTCTTGGCCCTGGAAGCAGCCAAATCAGGGTCCAGTAATGCACCGGCACTGTTTGCAAGCCGAATCAAATCAGCAAGGTGAAGTGTTGAGCGTGTACTTTCCTGTCCGCCAAGCATCGTGAAATTCTTCTGAAATCCATTTAGATAGGCAAGAAAAACTACACCAGTTTTATAAAACCTTGTAGGGGCTTTAAAAATGTGTCTTGAAAGAGGAACAGTGGGTTCAAGCAGATCATTATATGTCAGTTTGTCTTCTTTACCAAGAGCTGTTGCCGCAGCTGCAGCAAGGCCTGCAATCGCATCGAAAATTCCAAGCAGAGCATGCGAATGTCCTTCCTTATCTCCAAGAATTAATTCAGGATAGTTAAAATCATCACCAGTGTACATTTTTATCTTTTCCGGAAGACGCCGACGCATCAGGATTTCTTTTTCCTTTGACAAAAGTGAAATTTTGATACCGTCTATTTTGGTAGAATTCGCATTCAGTATAGACAAACATGTTTCCATGGCCTGATCAATATCTGCTGATCCCCAATAACCCTTAAGCTTAGGATCGAACATATCTCCAAGCCAGTGGATAATTACTGGTTCAGAAACCTGATTTAGAATTTTTGTGTAGACAGCTGAAAAATCTTCTGATCCTCGCGCACAAGCTGTTAAGGCACGGCTTGCCATCAAAATGATTCTTCCACCAAATCTTTCCACTGTCTCGCATTGCTCCTCATATGCTTGAATTACTTCATTGACAGTAAGATCTGGTTTTGGGGACAAATGGTCAGTTCCCGCCCCGCAGGCAATCAAACCATTACAGCCTTTTGCCGCATCCAATGAAAGACGGATCAATTCCCTTGATGTATCCCAGTCAAGACCCATACCCCGTTGAGCCGTGTCCATCGCCTCAGCAACACCAAGACCCTTTTCCCAAAGGTATTTTCTGAAGGCAATAGTCTGATCCCAGTCAATGCTTGCATCAATCCATGGATCATTATCTTTGAGGGGGTCCGCAACTACATGGGCAGCTGCATAAATTGTTCGGGAAAATGCGGCAGGTTCTATATTTAGAACAGGTGGAGCCCTCAGTTCAAGGGTTTCCAGTGTCTTATCAGGTTTTGGTAAAACCAGTACTGGCACTTGTCAAATTTCAATTTCAGGAATATCAATCCAACGGCGTTCTTTCCAGCTTTTAAGAGCGCATTCAGCAAGTTGAACACCCTTGGCACCTTCAAAAAGGTCATATTTCCACGGACCATCCTCGGCCACGTGTCTAAGGAATTCTTCCCATTGAGTTCTAAATCCATTACCGAAATCTTCATTGTCTGGCACCGGCATCCAGTGGTCATGAAACCTGAGAGTCTGAGGCTGGTCTGGATTCCATGTTGGTTTGGGTGTGTTCAGATGATGCTGTATTGAGCATTTATGAAGTCCGGCAACTGCGGAACCTAAAGTCCCATCAACCTGGAATGTTGCCAGATCATCACGTTTCACCCTGACGGACCATGAAGAATTAATTTGTGCAATGATTCCCCCCTCGAGTTCAAAAGAAGCATAGGCAGCATCGTCAGCATCTGCTTCATACTTCTGCCCTGATTCATCCCAGCGTTCGCTGATATGAACTTTCCCAGCACATGAGACAGATTTGACAGGGGCAATTACATTATCAAGAACATAACGCCAATGACAAAGCATATCTTTGATGATTCCACCTCCGTCAGATTTACGATAATTCCAACTTGGTCTTTGGGCGGGAATTATTTCACCATCAAATACCCAGTATCCGAATTCACCTCGAACCGACAGAATCTTGCCAAAGAATCCTGCATCATGGAGACGTTTCAACTTTATCAGACCGGGGAGATAAAGTTTGTCGTGTACAACACCGTTTTTAACTTCTTTCTGGCGGGCATATTTGGCAATTTCAAGCGCCCCCTGCAGGTCATCAGCTACAGGTTTTTCGCAGTAAATATGTTTCCCTGCGGAAATTGCCTTATTCAGTATTTCCACTCGCATCTTAGTGGTACCGGAGTCAAAGAACACACTGTCATCAGTATTTTCAAGGGCATTGTCCAGATCAGTAGTGTATCTATCCACAGCATAACGTGAGGCAATTTCCTTAAGTTTTAGTTTATTTCGTCCTACCAGAATAGGGTCAGGCATAAGTTTGCTACCGTCATTAAGAATAAGTCCTCCATCATCTCTTATTGCAAGTACAGAACGGATGAGGTGTTGATTCAGTCCCATTCTGCCTGTTATGCCGTTCATTATAATGCCGATTCTTCTTTCCATAATTTACGTAATAGCAGCTTATTTGAAGTTAATATAATGAAATACATTTATCGTAAATTTCACCAACAGAACAAATATATTTTTTCAAGAATTTATGCAAAGGTTGAAGAGGCAGTGAAAAAAAACCTGCATCACTCATGTTAAATATTACCATTGGAAAAGAATCATTTTTTTCGCTGATCATTCACATCACAGTTTATCATGCTGAATGAAAAAAATATTTTTGTCTTTCTCACTCAACTTCCAGACCAGTAGGAACAGTTTTGTTTTCTGATTTCAATGTAATTCCTGCCTGTGCTGCAACTGTTTCAAGCAGAGCACTGAAGTCTGAAGAAAGATAGGCCTCTGGGTCTTCTTTAGTCTGTGCTGCACCAAAATGAGTTTGAAGGGCCTCACGCGCTGCTGCCGTTACGGGCATGGAGACATTCAATTCTCTCGCTTCCTCAAGCCCCAAATCAACATCTTTGCGTAGCAGATATGGAGTAAAGGTAGTTGTCCAGTCAAGATTGACAAAAGCAGGAGTTTTGTAGCGGCTGAAAATTGAACCCATCACGCTGTTGTTGATAAAGCTAAGAAATGCCTGTCTTGTTATGCCAGCCTTTTCCGCAAGAACAGTTATTTCTGCAAGGTTTTGCGTAACTACAGCCAGAAGTACATTGTGTGCAATTTTACAAAATCGGGCCAGTTCTCCTTCACCAACATAAGAAACTCCTTGAACAGAATAAGCCTTAATAATACTTTCGACAGCATCAAATGCTTCTTTGGGTCCTGAAACTACTGAGGATAACTTACCTGATTTGACACACTTTCCGTTCCCACTTACTGGTGCAGCCAGGAGCTGGCAGTTACGCTGACTGAGTTTTTCCCGTATTGCTGTGGACTGGTCCGCCCCTATAGAGGAGCAGTCAACAAGTATTCTGGGAGATTGATTTTCTCTTATTACTCCTTTTTCACCGAAACATACCTGTTCAAGGTCTTGACCTGTTGAAACCATTGTAAAAAGTACATCCACTTTTGAAAGTTCCTCAGGATTTGAAACTATTTCTACTCCGTATGGAGTCAATGCTTCTGCCTTTGAACGGGTACGATTCCAAATTGCTACTTTGTAACCGGATTCAAGTACTTTTTGAACCATTGGTGATCCCATACGTCCAATTCCAATCCATCCAACTTTGTTAATTTTATCCATATTATTTTTATCTGATTTATCTGATTAAAATGAATTCATTTTTGAGTTGATCGTATCCAGAGACATTCAAGTTTAACACCTGCATCTTTAATGAGATTGAATACCGGGCAGCGAGCTTCTGTTTCTTCCACTACTTCTCGAAGTCTCTCTTCTTCTTCCTCTGTGTTGACATGTACCTGTAATCTGACAGTCTTAAAATGTGGTACAATGCTGCGTTCACCCATCCTACCGCGAATGTCAATTGTGAATTCTGCATCAAATTTTAATCCGTTATATGAAAAGTCCATATCTTTGGCCGTACGATTAAAAGTAACAGCTTCACAGCCGCACAAACTTGCTAATACACCCTGAAGCGGAGAGGGCCCATTACCTTCTCCACCATGTTTTACTGGTTCGTCGAAAGTCATACTGAAAAACTCTGGAAACTCTACAGTTGTTGTCATATTCCCGCTGTTGGAAGCAGAGAGACTTTTTCGCCGAATAATCGGTTTGGTAAAATCAATTTCATCTACAACTTTGTTCATTAGAGGATACCTTTCTAATTGGTTTTAATTTATCATTTCTAAAGGGTGTAAAATATTTTTTTCAAAAAAATATTTGACATGCACTATGTTTAAATTTTGAAACAGTTTTATTAATTTTTTAAAATCAAAAATTTTATATAAAGAATGTTTAAATTATTTGAGTTTGTTAAGGCAAATCCATTGGATCAGGCCGCAATCGAAATCCCTGATCAAGATCATCCAGCCTTCGCATCTGCTTTTCATTCAGTTCGAAATCAAATACTTCTGAATTTTCCCTTATTCTCTGAGGTTGTGCTGATTTTGGTATTGTTGTTACCTGTTTTTGAAGACTCCAGCGGATCATTACCTGAGCCCAGGTTTTTCCACATTCATTAGCCACATCAACTATTGCAGGATCCTTAGATTTTTCTGTTCTTGCTAAAGGACAAAATCCCGTAATATGAATATTCTTTGCTCTGCAATACTCAGAAATAGTTTTCTGAGCCAGAAAAGGATTCATCTCTATCTGGTTGACCGTTGGAATAAATTCACAAATCTCAAGTATCTCGTCCAGGTGCCTTGGCGAGAAATTACTGACACCAATCGATCTGCAAATACCGTCCTTTTTCAGTTTTTCAAGAGCTTCCCAGGTATTTTGACGGAACCCCTCAACCGGTTTATGAATAAGATAAAGATCGATGTAAGATAATCTTAATTTTTGCAGACTTCTTTCAAAGGCTTCCAAAGTTGAATCATACCCAACTTCACTAGTATGGACTTTTGAAGTAATAAATAATTTTTCCCGCGGCAGGTTGCTCTCCTGTACAGAGGCTCCAACATCCTCTTCGTTATTATACATGGATGCCGTATCAATATGTATGTAACCGAGTTCTAAAGCTAAAGTTACAGCTTCCCTTGTTTCTCTGCCGGGCTCCATCCGCCACACACCAATTCCGAATAATGGCATTGATACACCATCATTCAAATATATTCTGCTTTCTTTTGTTAAAGTCATCTTCTTAAAATTGCTTTAAACATTTCAGTTGTAATTAAGCTCTTCCTTAAAAAAATATTTAAGGATTTCTCAAACTTATTTTGATCGGTGTATTCTATGAAAAAGGTGGGTTTTCTACAAACCAATTGATTAGGCTTAATTGAAAGGGATGATTATTAATGTACTATGATTTTATTAAGTTAATTTATACTACATTGAGCATTTGCCTGGAGAATTTCTAATCCCAAACCGCCGGAAATGAAGTGATATTTTTCACCTGATTCAAGCCAGAGTATACTTTCTTTATCAAGTGGAAACTCCTTACTATTAACTTTTGCGATACCATCACCTTTTATCACATATAGTAACTGATCAATATCATTATGTGTGAATTCAGGACTAATAATATTGGGATCAAGAATAAGGCGTTTGACTTCCATTACCTTAGAATCCTGATTTAAAGTTTCTGTTACTGATTTGATCTGAAAACCCGGAATCTGCGGGTTACATTGTATATCTTCTTTTTTAATTATCCTTGGCATGTTTAAAGTTAGTAGTTTCGATAATCTTTTAATTCCTCTTTATTGATATTTTTTCTTGGTTGAAACTCAACCAACCGGTTTCCAAGTTCATATGTCGTTCTCATCAATCCATATTGTTTCTGTTGGAGGGGGAACCCAGAATTCTATAAATTTGAAATTCCCTTCTGAATTATTTTCAAACCAGTGAATTTCCTCAGGCTCAATCAAAGCCACTTCACCCTCCTTTAGAAGTTGCTTTGACTCAGGAGTTAAAATGTGTCCTTCTCCTTCCAGCATAACAAAAACATGGTGGCTGCCAATATGGTAATGCCGTGCACAGCTGTCTCCTTCGTGATAGATAATTCTGTCAGCTCGGAGATGTTTTGCACCAACTGGGACATTTTCAGTAATTAAATCCAGCCTTTCTCGTTTGTCCCGTGTTGAGATAAAATTGGGCAGGTCATTCTTTTTGAATAATTTTGCCATAATTTAACCCAAGAGTGGTGATTAGTAAATTTTTTTAACTAATAAATTGATTAATAATTTTAATATAATTTAAGAATTTGATGGTGCAGATAACATCTTAAATATTTCGTAAAAAGACTTAAATTAAATAAAAAAATAATGTCAAAATATACTATTTGCGATTTAATCACAACTTGAGAATGCAATTGAAATACAGTTAAGATAGCTGTCCTGTATTTAG
>ENA-UPTF01000498-UPTF01000498.1-marine-metagenome-genome-assembly--contig:-NODE-498-length-27472-cov-7.669319_pt1 | contig 27472 bp, 30 predicted proteins | sample MGYA00238166_ERZ767019 | MGnify/ENA primary metagenome ERZ767019 (study PRJEB28930, sample SAMN06266391) | marine metagenome | isolation source: Sea water from 250 m depth | place: Atlantic Ocean | study... | reverse complement strand
CAATATTGCAAAATTAATGTTGATAATGTCAAACAAAAAGTAATTGAAATGTTAGATAAAAAAACAATCTTCACTTTTATGTTTTAAACAAATCTATTCCAGTTTTTACTACATTTGCACCGTCAATCAATCCAATCGTACCTTTTTTACCATCTTCTTCAGTAAAACGTTGAGAATTATCATTTACTATCATATCACCTGAAATTAACAGTGGAACTGGATCATCACTATGTCCTTTGTTAATACATGGTGTAGAATGATCTGCTGAAATCATTACAGCAATCTTTGAGACATCTATATTGTTCAACAACGTACCAAAAAATCGTTTATCAATCTCCTCAATATTTTTCATTTTACCAATTGCATCACCATCATGCCCAAATTCATCAGGTCCTTTCAAGTGTACGTATATTGCATTCTCAGTATTCATTGCTTGTGCTGCAACCTTAGCTTTTTCTTCATAATCTGTAAGACCACCAGCATTGAATGTTTTCATTTTAAGAATATTGGAAATTCCTATCTCTACAGGCATATCAACTATACATGAAAAGTTCATTGCATGTAATTCGTTAATGGGTTTCACATTTGGGTATTTATTACCAGCATCTCTTAGCAGTATGCTATTTAGTAATTTTTTATTTTTTTCTGATCTCTGTCTGTTTACATTACTTTCTTTCATAATTTCTAACGATTGCTCAGTAAATTCATTTACCAAATTTGCCGCATTAGATGCATCGTCTGTTTGTTCCATCGGAATACATTTTTCGATTTTCATAAAATCACTTACTGCTTTTGCTATACCCATTCCATCTACTCGGGTATAAGCTGGGTCAGTATTTGTAATCTCCGAAGAAAGTGGTTTATTATCTCTTAATCTCACAATTATTCTATGGCCAATTGTTGGTGCTACAACCACAGATGCATTTGGATTTGAGAATTTGATTTTGCTTTCAATTTCTTTCGAGATTTTCTCTGCATCATCTCTTTCAATTTTTCTTCCTGCGCGTCTATCAATAATTCTGCCATCATTATCTAATGTAGCAAAATTACCACGTAATGCTAAATCACCATCCTGAAAATCAATACCAATCCCAATTGCTTCAATTACACCCCTACCAGCATAATCAGAATGTTGAAATTTATATCCAAGCATGTTGAAGACAGCGATATCTGATTCTGGTGCAATACCCTTTCCTACTGATATAACTTGTCCCATAACACCATTCTTTGCTAATGCATCCATGTGTGTTGTTGATGCAGCCTCAAGCGGTGTTTTACCATCTAAATCTGGATGTGGAAGATCACCAACACCATCTAGTAAAACATACACCATTTTTATGTCAGAATTCTCAGAAATATTATTCAGCTCCTATATGATTCAAGTATAACGTTCTTTAAATCTTACAATCAAAATGCCTACAAATAATTTCTAATAAGGTATTTTGAAAAGTTTTAAGACACTAAGAAAACTAGTATCTGTATGGGGGACATGAGAAAAGATTACCTACTTGAACGATCAGTGATCATTTCAACGAAAGATCGAAAGAGTACGTCTTCTAAAAAATGTCCATTTTGTCCTGGTAACGAATCTATGACTAATCCTTCCATGTTATCTCTTGTCGCCAAAGATGGAATGCTACAAAGATTACAAGACAGTGATGATTTTTTTGTGAAAGATTGGTCAGTACGTGTATTTGAAAGTAAAAATCCTGCAGTTTCAATCTCACCTGAAAACTCATATAGTGATCTACCACTATATAGTGAACCTGCATATGGCTATCATTACATAATTGTTGCATCTTCTAAACATGCAGAAACATTTGCTACGTTAGATGTTGAACAATGGGGAAACACTTTGGTTGTAATACAAGATAGGCTTCGCTGGTTGTATACACAAAGGGGTGTTACATACATTTCAATTTTTATTAATCATGGCAAAAATGCTGGTGCAGTTATAGATCACCCACACGTTAACATGATCAGTTTTTCAAATATACCTCCAGTAATAGAGGCGGAGGCTGAAGCTTCTCATAGATTTCTTAATGAAAAGGGTGTATGTCCAATGTGTCAAGTTATTAACACTGAGATGGGAGGACCACGCCAAGTTTTACAAACGGAAGGTTTTGTTGCATTTTGCCCATGGGCTCCCTCGCACCCATTTGAGTTTTGGATATCACCAAAAAAACACACTACGGTTTTCTCAAAAATATCTCAAAAAGAAATAAATGATTTATCATTGATCTTGAGAGCAACATTAGGTGGATTATCTAAACATATCAAAGATCTATCTTACAATTTGGTCTTTCATTTATCACCAGAGAAGAAAAATAGTAAACAAATTCATTGGCATATTGAGGTTTATCCTTTGACCAATTCTTGGTCAGGTCTTGAACGAGGTTATGGTATATTTTTGAATAATTCTTCACCTGAAAAAGATGCTGAAATATTAGGTGCTGCATGTAGAAAAGAACTTGCTAATCTTGTAGGTATTGAATAAATACAGTTTATTTATACACAACAAAATCTGATTCATATGGCATTACAGTATGGCGCTTACATTGCAATGGCAGCTATAGGGTTATATGCAATATTCGCAGGAGAAATGATTTCAATTCTTAACTACATGCTAGAACCTGCAGTAGAGCCGACATTAGAAGATGATTTTTTAAAACCACGGGTCTATGACGCACCATCCAAAATTTTACAGTTTATCTCAATTGGTGTTGCTCCTGGATTAGTTATGTCTGGTACATCATATATGATTGCGAGAAAATTTGGTTCAAAGCAAATTGGATGGCTGATAATTATTGGTGGTTTAGTATTGTTGATTGGTATGTTTTATTCATACACAATGTTAGACGATATAGAAAAAGATTATCAAATTTTCACTGTTACGATAACACCACCATTATTCATGGCTGTATCAATACCAATTATGATTGTAGGCTCGCTTTTATTTCGGATCAAAAAAAGACCAAAAAAATATTTTTAATCATGATTGTATCGCATACAATTTGATTCAGATTTAAACCCAATTCTTTCATAAAATATCTTTAGATCATCTTTACAGTCTAAAATTGTTTTGTAACAATTTTTTTCTTTTGCACAATTTAATAATGACATGACTAATTTCATACCGATTCCACGTCCTTCGTAATCTTTTCTGACAACAACATCTTCAATATGACCAACCCGTCCACCATTATGGATAAATTTTTGTTCAATAAGCAAAGTAGTAGATCCAACAATTTTGTTACCATCTAATGCAACATGGATTATATGATCTGGGTTTTGTTTAATTTTTTTTAAAATATCATACGCTTTATTTTTATCAATATTACTAGCTTTTCGCAAGAAATCTAAACTTTCTAGAAATTCTTTTTCAAGATCATTTTCTTCAATCTCACGAATTATAATTTCTGTCATACCGATCAAATTTTACCTAGTTTTTTTCTATATTCTAGATTTGCCCTTTCATAGGTTTCTTTATCACCAATATCGACAAATCCTTTCTTTGTTAGCACGCTGTGAATAATTTTACGTTGAGAAATGGCTTTTTTTATTACATCATCCATTCCATATGGCTTGTTTTTTGGAATGAAATTTAGAATTTTTGGCTCCATAACATAACAACCCATATTGATTTTTACCTTGATTTCTGGTTTTTCATTCCATGCAGATACTTTACCATTATTTTTTGCATCAATCACTCCATACTTTAAATGAGTTTTATATTCATAAAGACCCATTGTAACAAAAGATTTTTTTTTCTTATGTTCTTTAATCATATTTTTTAGGTTAAAATCAAAAACAGAATCACCGTAAACGCAGACAAATGTATCATCTATGAATTTTTCAGCAGTTTTTAGTTGTCCCGCTGTTGCAAGTGGTTTATTTGTTGCAGCATATTCTATTTTTACGCCAAATCTCTTCCCATCTTCAAAATAATCCTCAATTGTTTTACGAAGATAACTAACACATATCACAATTTCTTTTATGCCATTTTTTTTAATCCATTCAATTAGATGTTCCAATAATGGTTTTTCACCTAGAGGTAGCATAGGTTTTGGTATAAACGTAGTATAGGGTTGAAGCCTAGTACCCAATCCCCCGGCAAGAATTATTGCTTTCATGAATTTGTATTCTATTTGTAGCACTATTTATGTTAAGTTATACAATTTTCAGTAAACAGTTAGCATAGAGGTCTTTTTGATTACATCACGAGGGTCGTTACCAAAGATTAGAATCATTGGTTCCTTTCCAATATCACCCCTATGATAAATGACGTCAGGTGATTTAGTTCCGAGGGCATTAGATATTCCCCATGAGATAGAAAAGTTTTCACTTTGTTTTGATTTTTTTGGTTCTTTGCTTCTATCATAGTTTGAAACATTAAATCCTAATTTTTTTGCTTTCAAAATAATTTTTCGATCATATTTTATGTTTAAGCTGGAACGAATTTCTGGAAATTTTTTATTAACTTTAATTACAGCTGTTCCAACATGCCTTGAACCCCCATAGATAATTTCACCAGCTGTAATGACATCTTTATCCGATTTAACCAAACGACCTGATATACCTAACACATCTTTTATGCTCTTTGGGTTTTTTTTTGCAAATACAAAATTCGTTTGACATTCTGGAATCATTTTGTAGATGTTTTTAATTTGCTTGAACTCATTTATTGAATCTGATAAAATCTGCATTCCGTTTGAAATATTTCTATGAGTAATATTCACGCCTCTTCCAATATTTTTTGAATTTTTTATGGATTGATAAGTATAATTTTTAGCCATTTTTACAGCAGAATTGATTGTGTTCCCTCTTGCAAGTGATATTGCGATGACTGCAGAGTAATTGCATCCACTTCCATGATTTTTGATGGAGATTTTTTTACCAGGAATTGTATATTCTTTATTTTTTTCTAAAACAAAATCAGAAATTTTATTGTTTGATGAAGTTGCACCGGTAATGATTACACATCTAGCACCCATTGATTGGATTCTTTTTGCAGATTTATTCAAGTTTGATATTCCTGACAAAACTTTTGCCTCATACTTATTTGGGGTTATCACATCTGCTAATGGTATCATCATCTTTTTGTAATCACGTAGAGCATTTTTTTTAAGAAGGATTGTACCAGTTGTTGATTTTATTATGGGGTCTACAATGATTGGAACTTTGATATTTTTTAACTTTGAATGAATTGTCCTTATTATCTGAGAATTGTAAACCATACCAATTTTGATTCCATCAATGTCGAAATCAGACAGAACCGAATCTAATTGTGCTCTTAGGCTTTTGGCAGAAACAGGCTCAATTGAGGTAACTTTTCTTGTATTTTGGCTAGTAATTGCAGTTATAACTGTAAATCCGTATACATCATGATTGGAAAATGTTTTGATATCACTTTGTATTCCAGCACCAGATGATGGATCAGAACCACCTATCGAAAGAATATTCATATCTTTCTAATTCTGTACTGTGTTTTAAAATTTGATCGCTGGTGTCATGATTTGTTTAAATCCAGTAGATGGTTACTATATCTATGGCTACTCAAATGAGTTCTGCAAGAAGAGGTGTTGCAACTGACGAGATGAAGCAGGTTGCAAAAGATGAAGATGTTACACTTGATTGGCTTTTACCAAAAATTGCTAGTGGCTCAATTATTATTCCAAGCAACAATGTAAGACCTCAAAATATTCACAATGTAGGGATTGGGAAAGGTATGAAAACTAAAGTTAATGTCAACATTGGAACATCTACACTTAATGTCAATATCGAAGAAGAAGTCGAAAAAGCTAAGGTTGCTGTAAAATATCATGCAGATACAATAATGGATCTTAGTGATGGTGGCGATGTTGGTGAAATTAGAAGAGCATTATTAGATGCTGCACCTATAACATTTGGAACTGTACCAATTTATGAGGCATATAATTTTGGGGTTGAAAAACACAAAAATCCACTCGATATTACAGAAGATGATTACCTAAAGGCATTTGAAAACAACATAAAGGATGGTGTTGATTATACAACAATTCATTCTGGAATCACAAAAGAAATTGCAAAAAGAATACTCAAGGTACAGCGGTATGCTGGTATTGTAAGTAAAGGAGGAACAATAACTGCAGCATGGATGTTAAAATATGATAAGGAAAATCCCTATATCACTAATTATGATTACATGATTGAATTAGCACAAAAATACGATGTCACTTTCAGTTTGGGTGATGCGTTACGTCCTGGTTCAATATTGGATTCACATGATGAGTTACAAGTACAGGAAATGATTAACGTTGGACGATTAGCAAAACGAGCAATTGAAAAAGATGTACAAGTAATGGTTGAAGGTCCAGGTCATGTTCCACTTGATGAAGTAGCAACAAATGTTAAACTCGCGAAATCTATGATTGGTGATGTTCCATATTATGTTCTTGGACCATTGGTTACGGATGTTGCCTCTGGGCATGATCATATTGCAAGTGCAATAGGTGCCGCAGTTTCAGCCAGCGAGGGGGTGGATCTTTTATGTTATCTAACTCCATCTGAACATTTGGCACTACCAAACCCTGAAGAGGTGAAGGAGGGACTTATAGCGTATAGAATAGCCGCGCATGCGGGTGATTTGGTGAAACTCCGTGAAAAATCTATCAAATGGGATTTGAAAATGACCGAAGCTAGAAGAACACTTGACTGGGATGCACAATTAGCACTTTCTATTGATCCAGAAAAAGCTGTAATGATTCATTCAAGAACTGGACAACATCCTGGGAATAATGTTCCATGTACGATGTGTGGTGGTGCATGTGTATATCTCATGCTTCCTCAGCAGAGAAAATATGTAAAAGATAATGAATTACAGCAGATCGAATAATATTTGCTTTAATGCTGGAACAGTTTTGTAATTAACTATATCATTTGGATCTATCCATACAAATTCTGAATTTTCCCAGTTGAGTTTAATTTCTAATGTTTCAACCTTAAACATAAATGGAAAAATATTCCATGTGTGATTTTTGTATTGTGGCGAATCAATTTTTATTTGCGGATTAGATTTCAAAAGTTCTATGTTTTTTTCAACAAGGCCTATTTCTTCAAAAATTTCAATTTTTGCTCTAGATAATGGTGATTCATCATCATTCTCAATTATACCACTAACTCCAGACCACACATTTTTCATTGTTTTTACTTTATTACTTCTTTTTAAAAGCAAAATTTTTTCTTGATACTTAATAATAGAAGTAACGATGTTTGTATATCGCATTTTTATTTATCAATCAAGTTGACCATATTTGATAATTTTTTAGATGATTTATTCAAATCCACATTCTTGGATATTTTTTCCTGGCATGCTTTCACATAGTTCATAACATCCTCACGTTTTCCCTCTTGAGAATCCGCTAATAGCCTTCCTATATCCCTCCAAAATTCTTCACCATATTTTCTTAGTTCCGGGTTTGAAATTATTGTGTTGATCAGTTCTGGTGTTTCCGTAAGTATGCTTTCGGCGATAATTTTTTGAGCTTTAAATGTAGTACCTGACATTTTTTCAGTTAATGTTATTGTTTCATCTCTAGCAAGTATATTTGCAAAAGCTAAATTCATCAAATGGGTTAGTCCAAGAATCAATGCTATTTTTTTATCATGTTCATTAGCATCAATTGTAACAAAATTTGCACCAGGGAAAAGTTTCTTGGTAATTGCTAATTCTTTTTTTGCATCTTTGATTGGTATAGAAATTATATTACGTCCCTTGATTTTTTTTATTCCGGGTCCAAACATTGGATGTATACAAATTGGATTAATTTTAGAAGGTGTTTTTGAAAGTGCAGGAACAGTTTTTGATTTTTCAGATGATATTTCTATCAAAAATGCACCACGTTTCATTTCTTTTGAAATTAATCTAATAATTTCTGGTGTAGCCTTTGTAGGCGTACATAGTAAAACATAATCAGGTTGTAAAATCGATCCAATAAGAGAGTCAGATTTAACAGAAGCACGTATTTTTTTTTGTTCATCAATATCATGTCCTGTCACCTCAAATCCCATATCGGCAAAATATTTTGTGAACAGTATGCCCATACCGCCACCGGCGCCAATTATCGTAATTTTATCAGCCATTACAATTCCTTCAACACACTATCTAATATTGTCATGCCTTCCTTTAACTTGGTTTCATCAATGGCGGTGATTCTAAAAAATTCCTTATAATCTCCAAATCCTTCACCAGGAGCTATTGCAACTCCATGTTCTAGCAGTTTTTCTGAGAATTTTGTGGCATCAAAATCGTTGTGTTTTGTCCTAGCAAATAGATACATCGCTCCATCAGGATCGATGAATTCCAGACCTATATCTTTCGCAATTTTTACTAGAACTTCTAATCTTGATTTTATAATTTCTGTATTCTCAGATGTGTCAGCTTTGAGGGCTTGTAGTGCTACATATTGAATTGGCTCCGAGACATTTGTCAGACTAAGTGCTTGCAGCTTTGACATTTTTTCTATAATGGATGGATCTGCAACTATCCATCCAATCCTATAGCCAGTCATAGCATGAGACTTGGAAAATGATTTTGTGATTATTGATTTTTCATAATTATATATCAAAACACTCTTCCAATCATTATTTGCATATTCAGAGTATATCTCATCACTTAGTACATAGAGATCATGATTTTTTGCCGTTTGTATAATGTCATCTAGAAGTTTTTCTGGGAGAACTTCACCTGTTGGATTATTTGGAGAATTTAGGATAATCATTTTTGTATTTTCATTTATTGTACTGTTGATTTGTTCAATAGATGGTTCCCATTTTGTTTCTAATGTTGTCTTGATTATTCTAACTTTTATGCCAGCATTTAATGCACAATCTTTGTACGCTGGCCACGCTGGTTCTATTACAATTATTTCATCACCAGGATTTAGCAGTGTAGTTATCGCCAGGTAAACTGCGTATCTTGCACCAGGACAAATCATTATGTTTTCCTGATTACAGTTTTCACGTCCAGCCAAAGCCTTCCGCAATTCTGTAATTCCCTTTGCAGGACCATACTTTCCGTATCCTTTATCGTACACCTCTTCAAGTGCAGTTTTCACCTCTTCTTGTGGCTTGAAATCCGGTTCTCCAACTTCAAGATGAATTATTTTTTTACCTTGCTCCTCAAGCGCTTTTGCTTTCAAAAATACTGAAAGATGTGTTTGCTTGTTGTCAGATTGTACTTTTACAGATTCGTTAAGCAATAAATTGAGAAATTTTAACGCTGTAGATTGATCCAAGTCAATTTCCTTGCATAACTTGGTAACTCGGCTTCGTAACGCATCTTCTCTTTCCTCGTCTGTTACGGTCATGCCAAGACTTGCTTTGGCATCGCCAATCTTTTTGGAAATGTCTGTTCTTGCCTTTAACAACTTGAGCATCTCAAGCGTTATTTCCTCAATCTTCTTTCGATGTTCCTCTATATCTGACATTTTAGATGACTGGTTTTATGAATCCGCCTTGTAATGCTTGATCCGCAATTACTAGCGATACTATAGAATCAACAACAGGAGGTGCTCGTGGCACTACGCATGGGTCATGTCTGCCCTCTACTCTTAATTTTGTATTTTTCTTAGTTTTGAGATCAACCGTTTCCTGAATCTTGCCAATAGATGAAGCTGGCTTGAAGGCAACTCGCATTACTATTGGCATTCCATTTGATATTCCGCCTAAAATTCCACCAGCATTGTTCGTCTTGGTAACCACCTTGCCATTACGAAATGTGTATGAGTCATTATTCTGTGAGCCGTGTTTCTCAGATCCTGAAAATCCAGAACCAAATTCAACACCTTTTACAGCTGGTATTGCATAAATGGCTTTACTGAGTTCTGATTCAAGTGAGCTAAAAATCGGTTCACCTAGTCCAATAGGAATATTATTTGTTACAGATTCAACAATGCCTCCTAACGAATCGCCCTTTTTCCTAGCATCAAGTATTGATTTTTTCATTTTTCCTGCGATAGTTTTTTCAGGACATCTAACTTCGTTTGTATATATTGATTTGAGTAACTGTTTAGTAGCTTGATTTTTCATTCCTATCTTTCCAATTTTGCATGTGTACGCATTTGTTTCAACACCGAGAGTAACTTTGAGTAATTTCCTTGCAATTGCTCCACCCATTACGTGTGTAGCTGTCAATCTACCAGAAAATCTTCCACCACCACGATGATCATTGAATTTTTTATATTTTACAAAAGCAGGATAATCAGAGTGACCAGGTCGCATCGCAGTCCGTAATTTATCATAACTTTTTGAGTCATGATCCTTATTCCAGATGATTGTTGTGATGGGTGCACCAGTTGTGTATCCCCTAAACACACCTGAAAGAATCTCTACAATGTCACCTTCTTTTCTTTGTGTTGAAACTAATGATTGGCCAGGTCTTCTTAGATCAAGCATTCTTTGTATATCTTTTTCTTGTAATTCTAGACCTGCTGGACAACCATCAAGTACTGCTCCCACGCATTTACCATGGCTTTCGCCAAAACTTGTTAAGACTAAATTATGTCCGATTGAACTTCCTACCACAATATAATATTATTTAAGACAAATATAACTTTACAATCTATAATTAATTGCATTCATTCATCTAGAAAAATTTTGCCACCAATTTTTTTCATTTCAGATACAAAATTAGGATATGAAATCCCTACTGATTCTGGATCAGTTATACTGCAATCACCAACATACATACCAGCGATACAAAAAGCCATGAATAATCTATGATCATTTTCAGAGCAAAGTGTAGCACTCACTAATTTTTTCGCTGGTTTTAAGATTAAACCATCATCATTTTCAATAACATTGATTCCTAATTTGACTAATTCCCGAGCAAGTATTGCAATCCTATCAGTCTCCTTATACCTAGCATGCTTAACATTGAAAATTTTAATCGGTTTTGCTGATTTTAATGAAAGTATGGCAATTGCAGGAAGAAGATCGGGTGAATCACTTAGATCGAATTTTCCACCAGTTAATTTTTCAGGCGATTTAATTTTTATTATATTTTTTTCTAATGTAACAACAACACCTAAAATTTCTAATATGTCAATTATTGCTTCATCCGCCTGAGGCATATCACCCATACTAAGTTCAATCTCAAGTTCATTTCCCAATAATACTGCGGATGAAAGTAATAATGCTAAACTAGAAAAATCAGATGGGATTGTAAAATTTGTAGCTTTATAGTCTTGATGTTTTATGATATATTTTTGATAAGGAATTTCAGTTTTGACATTGATACCAAATTTATCCATTGTTGCAATTGTCATATCAAGATATGGTTTTGATACCAGTTCATTTTGAATATTTAAAACAAGTCCATTAGCTAATCTTGGTGCAACAATCATCAATGCTGAAATAAATTGGCTGGAGATAGAACCAGATACTTGTACTTCACCACCTTTTACTTCACCTTCAACTGAAATAGGTGGTTTTCCCTTGACTGAACTACATTTAGCACCCATTGATTCTAGAGCATCAAGTACCGGTTTCATTGGTCTCTTTTTTAGACTATCATCACCTGATAACACAGTTTTACCATGAGATAGAACTGCAATTGCTGCAGCAATTCTAATAGTTGTACCAGAATTACATGCATCAATTATACATCCATCGACCTTCGAACTAATTGAATTTTTTATAATTATTTTATTTTCAGATTCAGTAAGTTCAACACCAAAGTTTTTACAGGCATTTATTGTTGCAATGGTATCACTTGATTTTAAAATATTTTTGATAATACTTTTGCCATCCGAAAGTGATGCTATGAATATAGCTCTATGTGTGTAACTTTTGTTTGATGGACATATAATATGTCCAGAAATTTTTGATTTTTCTACTCTACACTTCATATACTTCAGCCTTTTTGTTATTTATTTTAGTAATACTTACATCACCATCCAGTGGAGCAAAAACTTTTTTCACATCTGCTAAAACATCATTTTTAGCAATTGCAGCAATTGATGGACCATTACCAGAGATAGACGCACCCAGTGCGCCATTTTCAATCAATTTGGAGATAATTTTAGGATCCGAACCTAGGATTGCAGACGTGGCAAGTCCATTCATGATCATTGCATTCCAATAATCAGAATTTCTTGCAAAATTCCAGGCACGCTCAAAAACATTACTCAGTGTAACCAATTTTTTGATTTTTCCTCTTTTTCTTGATTTTGGCAAGAAAATTATAGCAGAAATATCATCTAAACATTTTTCAGAGTGTATGATTTTTTTCTTATAATTATCAGTGACATTAAATCCACCGTAATAGCATGCACATGCATCGTCATATGCTCCCGTTAAACTAACTTTAGTTTTAATCGATGTATCTACACCAATACGTAATATCTCTGCCTCATTCATATCAGGCCTAAATAATTTTGCACATCCAAGAGATACCGCAGAAGAGATTGCGCTGGAACTTTTTAATCCATAACCAGTTGGGATTTCTGAAATCAATGAAACTTTCAGTTTTGTTTTAGATAATTCATTGGCAGGGATTATTTGCTTTATTACTTCATTGATCAAACGTGAGCTAATACTCTTACCATCAGACTCGATTGTTATTCCTTTTCCAGGCGATTCTTTTATGGTGATATCTATTTTTTTTGAAATGCCAAGTGTAGCACCTTTACCCGTAGCAATAGCATTTACAATAGAGATCGCACTATGGATAGATGATTGTACAGATACCATTACATCCCTCCAAATATCGCTTTTTTCATATTATCATAAGGAGCTTTTACACCGTGCCAAATCTCAAACGCACGAGACGCTTGTGATAAAAGCATCTCATAACCATAAATTATAGTAGCACCATTCTTTTTTGCATTATTAATAAGATCTGTGTTCATTGGAGTATAGACTATATCGTATACAATTGAGTTTTTATCCATTTGATCAGTAGAAATTAAGCTTGGTTCATTTCTTAATCCTACAGATGTTGAATTTATAATGAATTTATGTCCAGAAACAAATTGATCAATTTCTTCTAAAGGAATTACAGTTGCATCACCACCAATGTTTTTTGTGAATTGTACTAGTTCAGTTGCATTCTTTAAAGTTCTATTTGTAATTGTGATTTTACCTGCTTTTTCTTTTACCATTCCAGCTATAATTGCTCTTGCAGCACCACCAGCACCCAAAATTAACACTTCGGAATCTTTAATCGTCAAATTTTTTCTTTTTATAGGATCTAAGAAACCATCTATATCAGTATTATATCCTTTAAGCACTCCATCATTATTTACTACTGTATTCACTGCCCCACACATATTGCATACGTCATCAATTTCATCCAAGAATTTCATCATTTCAGTTTTATGAGGAATTGTTACATTAAATCCGGCAATTTTGATTTTTTTAAGAGCCTCTATTCCTACTTCTAATTCATTTTTTTGTATTCTGTATGCAATGTATGTAGAGTCTAGATTTAAAGAACGAAATGCGGCATTATGTATAAGTGGTGATAGTGAATGATCAATAGGATCACCTACTATTGCATATGTTTTAGTCATTTACCCACTTCTCATCAACATTGATTTTACTTCATTCAGTTTAAGTTGTCCTGGAGCAATTGGTTTTCCCAATGATACATAAGTGAATGGACTGCCCAAAAATAAGCTGAGAAGACGCGATATTTTTCCAATATCACCCATACAAAACGCAATCAGCCTTGTGTTTTTGTTATCATATAGTGATAATATTTTTGGTATGTCACTAACCGTCTTTGCTGTTGTAACAATTTTGATGTTGTTTGAAAATTTCTTCATTTTAAAATATTGTTTTTTTAGTATGGATGTATTTGGAGTTTGTTTAAAATTATGCCATGATACAAGTAAATCAGTGTTTGTGCTTTTAAGATAACGTAATAGATTTTTATTTTTTTTAATCGTATTAAATTCTATATCCAACAAAAATGGATTATATTCTGCAATTAATTTTATAATTGATATTCGATTTTTTTCAGTACCTGAAAACTTTCCCCCTTCTGAACTTGGTCTTAATGTGCAAATACATTTTCTTAAATCTTTTTTAATCATATCTAATGTTTCAGGTATTGCCTCAGGATTTAGGAAATCAAGCCTAATCTCAGCATGGTCAGATTTTTTTAGTGCTTTGGAAAGACTTTTACTAATTTTTTTTGGTGTTTTTTCACCAATACTAACACATGTTTTGTATACCATATCACTTCTCTAATATGTACTCGTCAGATACCTCCATTCCAAAATGTCTACCAGTAGCAGTTTTTGAGTGAACTAATACTGAATCTCCTTTTTTTAGATGTGTTACAGATATCAAATGACCATTAGATTTTACCAAACGAATTGTTTCCGCGTCTTGTGCTATAATACCGCCAATTTCTTCACCAACTTTTGCTTTAATCATAAGCATTGGTCTTTTTTCTATTTTACATCTACCTATTGTAGCACGTCTTGCTTTTCCTTTTGTATCAAGTACAAGCACTTCTACACCAGTTTCTAATTCAGATAAGTACTTGGTCGTTCCATCAGGTGACAATGTATAGCAATGAACTGCACCTGCGTTAACCCTAAATGGTCTAGGTGAAGTAAATGACGAACCAACTGATTCATTATGAATTAGAAACAAAAAATTTGCTCTATTACCAATGAGCATACCTTCACCCTTATTGAGCATAGATGCAGTATCAATACATACTCTCTCACCATCACCCACTTCTTGAATATCTATGATCTTGCCAACACTTAGATCAAAACTTTTTGAACCTAAATACACTAATGCTTCTCTCACTTCATTCATTGAACCTGTATTGAAAATTACAGCATCAACTCCAACATCTAAAATAGAAAACATTTTTCTCGCTTCTTTTGGGTTATTTGCAATCGCAAAAATTTGTGTATGAAGTTTGTGTAATTTTGCAATAATATTTTCCAATGGAATTATTTTCCAATCCTTTACTTCAATTATTACAAAATCCAATCCTTTTTTTGCCGAGTCAAGAATTTTTTCAATATCTTTGTTTGAAGATACCTTAAACCGTCTTCCAACTTTTTTCCCTTTTAATTTTTTGATTGTCTCACTATCTAAAACAACATAATTAGCGTCTTGAGAAGGAAAAATTGTTTGAATTTTTGTTTTTTTCAGAATTTTAGGATCTGCAAATACAGTTTTGATCCCCTCTGCTTCGAGATTATTCATAAACTTGACTAGTTGGTTTTTACCAACTTTGGGTTGTATGATTAATTGTTTATTGTTTGTCAATTGTATCGATCACTTCTTTTGCTGTTTGATTTTTGAATATAATTCCTGAAAGAGCTTCAACAATCTTTTCTGGAGATCTATGTGCAAAGATATTTCTACCATATGTTACACCCTTAGCTCCTGCTTTCATGGCATCTTCTGTCATTTGTAAAACATCCATATCAGTTTCCATTTTTGCTCCACCAGCAATTACTACTGGTACAGGCACGCTTTCCACAACCTCTGAAAAAGAATCAATATCACCAGTATACAATGTTTTAACAATATCAGCACCACATTCAGCACCAATTCTAGCTGTATGAGCAACTATCTCAGGATCATGTGGATCTTTTATATTTTCACCTCTTGGATACATCATTGCCAATAAAGGAACATTCCATTTGTGACATTGCTCTGAAATATTTCCCAAGTCAGCAAGCATCTCAGGTTCTTCTTTTCCACCAATATTGATATGTAATGAAACACCGTCGGCACCTAGTCTTAATGCTTCATTAACGGAACCAGTAAGCATCTTTCTGTTTGGTGCAGTTGAAAGTGATGTGCTCGCAGAAAAATGGACTAAAATTCCAACTTTAGGTGGTCTTGGTAGAGTTTTGATAATACCTTTGTTAATTATAACACATGAAATTCCATGACTTTCACATTTATAGATCATTGAATGTGGTTTTTCTAAACCAGTGATAGGACCATTTGAGATTCCATGATCCATAGGTATACAAAGCATTCTACCTTTTCTTAGAATTCTGTTTAATCTAATCTCAGTTCCAGTTGCCATAGATGGTATAATTTTTGTATCTTACTTAAAAATTATAGCGAATTGATTTTCCCACTTTCTAACGATTAAATAGTCATAATCATTATCAAAATTGGGTTAATTGAGCCAAATTCTGAACCAAATCCATAACTCTGATATCAAAGATATACTTGAAAATTCTCTAAATGGAATTAGACCTGGACCTGATGATTGTGTTAGATTACTTGAGTCAGATGACGTACATTTAATGGGACTAACAGCTGGAACTTTGACACGTAAGAAATTTGGTCAAAAAGCATCATTTGTGAATAATATAATTCTAAATTACACAAATGTGTGTATTACTGATTGTAAGTTTTGTGCGTTTTATAGACCACCTAACCATGAAGAATCTTATACATTAGGCTTGGATGAAATTGAATTACGAGTTAAAACTGCATGGGATTTATTTAAAATTAGACAAGTGTTAATTCAAGGAGGACACAATCCAGATCTTGGAATAGAGTATTATGAAGATTCATTCAAAATGATTAGGAAGAAATTTCCGCAAGTCGGCGTTCATGGTTTATCTGTATCAGAAATTGATACAATTGCTAAAGTTGAAAAATCATCAACCAAAGAAGTATTATCAAGATTGAAGGATGCGGGTTTACAATCATTACCTGGTGCTGGGGCTGAAATTCTAAATGATCAAGTAAAAGAAATCATTAGTCCTAAAAAAATTATGAGTGAAGAATGGTTAGATATTATGGAAGAAGCACACACTCTTCAAATTCCATCATCTGCTACAATGATGTATGGTCATGTAGAATCAAATGAACAGATTGCTGAACATTTTGAAAAAATTGTTCATCTTCAGGAAAAAACTAATGGGTTTATGGCGTTTATTCCTTGGAGTTTTGAACCTAATAACACCGTAATGCAAAAGGATGGTACAATCACTTCTGGTGCTGGTGGACATAGACTTCTAAAAATGATTGCTATATCTAGACTTGTATTCGATGGACTTATTTCACATATTCAGTCATCATGGTTAACAAATGGGGTTGGAATGGCACAATTAGCATTACAATATGGTGCTGATGATTTTGGTGGAACACTAATTGGAGAAGAAGTTGTATCATGTACTGGTTCCCGTTCCACAGAGCTGACAAGCAAACAGATTATTGATTCTATTCATCAGATTGGATTTGAAGTAGAAGAAAGAGATAATTTCTATCAAACTGTTTGTAATTATCAAATACCATAATCTGACCACTTTGAATCAACCATTTCTTTTGTTGATTCATCCACTTTGACTTCTTCTTGAATTTCCCGTTCAAATCCTTCTTCCAAAGTTTTTTGTGTTGCATCAATTCCTAATTTTGAGCCCAAATTAACTTTCGGTGAAGCGGGATCTAAGGTGTCAGTGGGTGTATTATTTATGATAATAGTATCTCGTGCAGCATCAGATCTTGTCGTAATTGCCCAAATCACTTCATTGACATTATGCACATTCACGTCACTATCAACTACCACAATTATCTTGGTTAATGCTAATTGTCCCATACCCCATAATCCCATCATAACTTTTTTTGCTTGACCAGGATATCGTTTTTTGATTGATACAATTGCTAATCCTTGAAACCATCCTGCAGGAGGCATACTGAAATCAACAACCTCCGGATGGAGCATTCTAATTAGTGGTAAGAAGGAACGTTCTATTACTTTTCCAATATATGCATCTTCCAAGATTGGTTTACCAACAACAGTTGTTAGATAAACTGGATTCTTTCGCTGCATAATTCCTGTAAGCGTAAATGTTGGAAATGGTTCTTTTGGTGTATAGTAACCAGTATGATCACCAAATGGTCCTTCATCTCTTACATCCATTGCATCAACATATCCTTCAAACACAATTTCAGCGTTAGCAGGTACTTCAAGATCTACAGTTTTACATTTGACAGTTTTGATTCCTTTTTTCCTAGTAATACCAGCAAAAAGATACTTATCAAGGCCCTCGGGTACAGGTGCTACAGCAGAAAATACTGTTGCAGGTTCTCCACCAATTATTATAGCAGCTTCAATTTTGTTATTTTTTTCTTTTAGTAAATCATGATGTGCAGCTCCTCTCTTGTGTTTTTGCCAATGCATCAAGGCATGTGTATCATCAATGATTTGTATTCTGTATACACCCAAATTCCGTACACCTGTTTCTGGATGTTTTGTTGCAACTAGACCAAACGTAATGAATTTTCCTGCATCTTTTGGCCATGATTTTAAAATTGGGATTTTATCAAAAGTTGGTGAATTATTTATTATATCAGTAACTGGACCACTTTTTTCTAATTTTGGAAATGATTCACTCATTTTTGACAGCTCAGGTAATTTTCTAATTTTATTAAAAACACCAGATGGAATTTCCATCTTTGTCATATCTGCAATTCTTTGACCAATCTCAGAAAAATCTTTAGTTTCTAATCCAATTTCGAGTCGTTTAATTGAACCCAATGCATTACCTAGTACTGGAATTTCATAGTCACGTACATTTTCAAAAAGAACAGCTGGACCATCAGTGTAAGATACCCTTCTTAAAATTTCAGCGATTTCTAAGTTAGTATCAACTTCAGTTTTTACCCTTTTTAATTCACCAGCTTTTTCTAACTCATCTATAAAATGTTGAATACTTTCGATAGGCACAATACCCATTTATGGTATGATAGTATAAGCTTAACTCGATTTACATACCTCACCTTCCAAATTTTTTTTCACATAAATATTTTAATTCATAAAACTTGAATTCTAACTAATGGAGGAAAAACAAAAATGTGCTGTATGTAGAGGTAGAGGTAAAATTGAGTTGTTAGAGACACAATGCCCTTTTTGTAACGGTACTGGTGAATATACAAAAATTTCAGAAAAATATTTTGAATCTCACATCTGTCAATGTATTTTTTTGGATAGAAAGATATGTCCTTTATGTGAAAAAAAATGCCATCATGATACTCCAAACAAACCAAAATTATTGATAGGTCCTATGTAGTTTTTTATGTCACGGCATAGGAGGGAGTTCATTTTTCTTATCATGACCACCCGAACCAAACTTACAGTAGAAACACAAATCAGATTGCATGTGTTTTAAAATTATAATTTTTATTGCACCTATTTTCAGTGCAAGTTTTGTCAAGATTTTATATTTCATGGGCATAGCAGGTATAACTTCATTTATGTATACGGAATAATGTTCTGGACAAAATTTTAGAGTGACCCTAGCATCTTTTCCAGAGTCATTAACCTGTTTTGTAAAATTAACTTGTTCCCTAATGTATTCATGTTTTGGGCAAGGACAATTTTTTCCACCAGGATGCTTATATGCAGGAGTATTTTTCCAGTCAAAATCTGGGAAATCTTCTTCAAAGTCATCCATAACTCCAATATTCGCGATGATTATAAAAATTCGATCTATTACTGATTATAAGCACAATCTAAATAAAGTAGATATCAAGAAGGGAATCATATGGCTAAGGCTAAAAAGAAATCTAGAAAAACATCTAGAAAAACATCTAGAAAAACAGCTAGAAAACCAGCTAGAAAACCAGCTAGAAAAGCAGCTAAAAAGAAATCTAGAAAGGTATCTAGGAAAACAGCTAGAAAACCAGCTAAAAAGAAATCTAGAAAGGTATCTAGAAAACCAGCTAGAAAACCAGCTAGAAAAGCAGCACCTTCAAAGAAGGCTCTTGAATCAAAGATCGCTGCTCTTGAGAGAAAATTAAGTAATCTTTCTAAACCAAAACCACAAACGCAAGCACCACCACCAAAACCACAAACGCAAGCACCACCACCACCACCAAAACCACAAACATTACCAAAACCACAAACACCACCACCAAAACCAGCAGAAAAAGCACCACCAGCTCTTGTATATGAACAGTGGAAACAAGTTCCAACTAAAAATTGGAATGATCAAAAAGAAAAGGTGACTGGTTATACCACTGCAAGTGATAGATATTGGGCTAGTTTGCATGTACAAAATGCACCTGATGTTCCAGCAAAGAATTGGAATGATCAAAAAGCAGTAGTTACAGGTTATACTGCTCCTGGCGATAAATATTTTGCAACTAGACAAAGAATGTCATATCATCCACGTACCAAGACATTCCAGCAATCAATTGCGGCATCAGTTTCTGGTAGTGATTCAACACAAACAGCACCACCACCACCTCCACCACCACCACAACCACAACCAGAAAGTCAACCACAAGCTGATTCTGGGAAGACATCAAAACAACAAAGCTTAGAAGATTATGAAAAAGATTATCTGCTTAGACTTGAACAACAAGCAGAAGAGGATGCAGTTGCAGCAGAAGAAGAAGCAGCAGCAGAAACAACATCATCTAAGAAAGGTGCATTACCCAAAGGTTTCTAGAATTTTTTATTTTTATTTTTATTTTTCTGCATTGATATATGCATCTAGCACTTCTTTTGAATGACCTTTTGGTTTTACTTTTTCAAAAACTTTGAAAATTTTTCCCTTTTTATTTATCAAAAATGTGCTACGATTAATACCCATATACTCTTTACCCATAAACTTCTTTTTCCCCCAAACTCCAAACAGTTTAGAAACTTTGGTTGTGGTATCAGCAAGCAAAATGTAAGGTATACTCATTTTCTTACAAAATTTTTTGTGTGATTCAACATCATCTTTACTGATACCAATGATGTCAATTCCTAATTTCTGAAATTTTTTATAATCCTTCGAAAATTCATCTGCTTCAACAGTACATCCAGGTGTAAAATCTCTAGGATAAAAATAAACAACAAACTTTTTCCCCTTGAAATCCTTTGTTTTTACAATATTTCCATCTGCATCACTTAATTCAAACATAGGTACTGTCTTTCCTTCGTCGATCATATCCTATTTTTCTAATATCCCAACTAATTACTTTTTGTTCAGGAAAACAATTCGAATCTTTTATATGGAAAAGATCATCGGTTGTGATTTATGGTAAATCCAAGAGCATGGCTTGCAGAAGGAATTTCAACATTCGGCTTGGTGTTCTTTGGTCCATTATCCGTAATTTTGGCTGTGGTTGCTTTCGGTGAAGGATTATCTATTGAAGCAATCATTATGATTTCTTTGGGACATGGTGTAATAATTGCGCTTATGGTCTACGCTTTTGGTCATATTTCTGGTGCACACATCAATCCAGCTGTTACGATACCAATGATGATCACAAAGAAAATTGGAATCGCTGATGGTGTGGGATATATCATATCTCAAGTAATTGGAGGTATCATTGCAACGTTAACCTTGGTTGCAATATTACCAGAAATTGGAAAACCAGTTCTATGGGGAGGTCATGGAGGTCCAAGTGAGTTACTTAACAATAGTGTAATGTCTGGATTTATGGTAGAAATTATTCTTACATTCTTTTTAGTAGTTGTAATTTTCATGACAGCGGTTCACAAAAAAGCACCAAAAAGTGTCTATGGTGCAGCAATTGGTGGAATGGTATTCTTGCTTCACTTGGTTGGCGTCCCATTAACTGGGGCTTCGATGAATCCTGCACGATCATTTGCACCAGCTATTGTATCAGGAGATGCCGGTTTGTTAGAAATACAGTGGCTTTACTGGGCAGCACCAATAATTGGTGGAATTATAGCAGGTGTTATAATGAATTACGTGTTTGTGAAAAAGGCAGAACAAGAAGCATAATTACTTCAAAACGTTTTTAACAATTTTTCTAAATGTGTTATTGGGCTCGTGGCTCAGCTTGGATAGAGCGAATGCTTGCGGAGCATTAGGTCGGGGGTTCAAATCCCTTCGGGCCCGTTCAAATTTAATAATATACTTCATCTTCCAGAATTATTATGATCACAAATAAAATCAGAAAATTCATGTCTGAGCAAAAACTTGGATTTGTTGCAACTGTTTCAGCAGATGGTACACCAAATCTGTCCCCGAAGGGCACAATTATTGCCTGGAATAAAGATACTCTTGCATTCGCAAATATACGATCACCACAAACAATGAAAAATCTGAAAAACAATAATTCAATCGAAATTAACATCATTGATCCATTTTACAGAAAAGGTTACAGATTCAAAGGTATTGCAGAGATTATCACATCTGGGGCCAAATACAAGAAAATTATTTCACATTACAAGATCTCTGGTGTGAAAAATCCTATCGAATCAGTTGTGTTAGTTAAAGTAAAACAAATGAGTGAAGTTACTTCACCACTTTATGATCTTGGTTATACAGAAGATGAAATAAAATCTAAATGGAAAAAATATTATCTGTCACTTTAACCAGATGAAATAATTTTTTTATGTTGTTTTACTTTTTTTGTTTCCTTACTACATCAAGATTTTTTTTAACTGTTTCCAATTCTTTTTGTGTAATTTGCAATTTTTTATTAAGTGATGATACTACTGCACTGGCAGCATCAACAATATTTGTATGACTTTGATTATTAGCAATCACTTCAGTTCGCTTATAATTGCCTATCTTTGACATCTCACTTTCAATAAACTTTAATTCTTTAATGGCAGACTCTACTTCTTTTCTTTTTTTGAGAATTTCATTCTCCAATTCACCTTTTTCATTTCTTGCTTGTTGAACTTCAATAGAATTATTTGTTTTTGTTTTTGCATTATCTAGCTCATCGTTATATTTTTTAATCTCTTCTTTAATCCGAACTAGTTCATTTTTTGTTTTGTCAGTTTCTTTAATAACAATACTTTGTCTATTATAATCATTCATTATTTTTTTTAATGCTTCGTTTTTTTCTTTTAACTCATTATTTATTTTTAGTAGTTCATTATGACCAGTTTTTATTTTTGATGTTAACACATTATCTTCATCATTTAATTTTTGTATCTCTGCCTTCATTTTATTGAATTCTTTTTTTGATGTCATCAATTCATGCACAATTTTATGATATTCTTGCTGAACAAGTTCTAATTTGTTTGAAAGTGTATTTTGTTCATTACTTGCATTATTCTCTATTTGTGACTCATTTGTTTTTTTATATTCATTATCGATATTATCATTTTTCTTTGAATCTTCAGAATCATTATCTGTCTTTTTCTTTGTATTTCTAAACCAATTCATATTCATTTCCTCTAAGCATTACTCTTTCTAGATTTTCTCCCTTTTACAAATTTTATGTAGAACCCAATCCCGCCAATAAGTAATCCACTAACCAATGCAAGTATTCCTAATTCCTGCGAGGTTGGATACTGGGTTGGTGCTAACATAAGTAATATGGAACCAGCAATAATTAATAGAAAAGAACCACTCCTTTTCGGCTTATTATGTTCATTATGTGCCATGGATATCAAATATACTTAGAAATATCGTTTGCAACTTTTTTCTTTCCGATGTCTTCAATAAATGGTCCAATTTTTGGTCCACGATTTGCTGAAAGTATGATTTGATAAAGTATTCTGAAAAAATCTTTTGGTTGAACCTGATTTTCTTTTGCTATTGTATATATTGAATTTTGTAAATCTTCAATTTTCTCATTTTTTAATAGTAATTTAACCAACTGGGTTAAGGCAATTTTACATGAATCATCAATTGTTATTTTAGTAGCAGGTATTTTTGTTTCCTCGAAGTCGTCTGAATATTTTCCAGCAAGTTTGATCAATTCCTCAACGTGTGAATTTGTTTCTTTTATTGTGCCATAATCAATCAATTTTGAATTTACACGTTCCAATCGATCATCTTTGAATATCTTGCATAACTCTATTAGTAATCCGTAACTAATATGCACGGCAGAATTTTTTGGGGGGCTTAGAAGATTTACATATTCATAAAGACCTTTAGATTTAACAAGTTTTGCTTTATTTTCTATCTTTGTTTTTCCAAAATAGATATTCTCCAATTCATTATATTCATCCATCAACGCAGGTATATCTTCAAATCCCAGTTCTCTAGCACCAGTAATTCTTTTGTAAAGTAAAAGAAGAATTGATTCAGGCGTTCCATAGTTCAGCCATTTTTGTGAGGTGACAACATTTCCAAGTGATTTCGAAATTTTCTTTCCTCCTTTATCCAAGAACATCTCATATTTTACATGATGAGGATGTGGAAATCCTAACACTTCATCTGCAACCCAATCGTTGACTTTTACAGAATCCATAATGTCTTTACCATACGCTTCAAATCTTATATCAAATGCTTCCCATCTTGCTGCAAATTCAACTTTCCATGCTAACTTTCCAAGACCATTTGTAATGTCAGCCTCACCTTCATGCCCACACCCATTCAAAATATGTTTATCAGAACCAATTTCAGAATCTTTACATCGGTACATGACTTTTTTTTCATTTTCAATATATTCAAAAGATTCAGTTGTGTATAATTTATCACAGTTTTGACAAACTGGAAAATATGGTAGAATATTTTGGAATTTTGTCTGACCCGTTAATTCTTCAATTTTATCTCCAATTTTTTTACTATTCACGAGTATTTTGTGAATCTGCTCTTTTAAGATACCATTTTTGTAAGTATCATGCGCTGTTTTATGTACATATTTTATTCCTAATTTATCCAATCCCTCAAGAAGTAAACTGCTCATATGGCTTCCGTAAGAATCATGACATTTTCCATATGGATCTTCAATAGCAGATACCCTCTTACCAATATTTTCCTCTTTTACCTGTAACCCCTCTGGGATTTTTCGTAACCCATCGAGATCATCAGAATATGTAATTAATTCAGATTTATAGCCAAAGTTTTCAAGCGCTAATTTGATACCATATGCTCTAACAGCATCACCAAGACTTCCAATATGGGGAATACCAGAAGCACCTAATCCACTTTCTACTCTAATAACGCCATCAATGTCTCGTCCAAGTTTCTTCTCCCGTTCAATTACTTCATGGGCTAGTTTGTCTATCCATGTACCCTTACCAATTATTTTTTGCTCTGTCATTATTTACCTCAATTGCTTTGACATATACGGTCCGTCTAATTTGTAACCTAATTTTTTATAATATTCTCGTGTACCAATAGCACTGATCACAAGTATTTTTCTTGCATCAAAATACTCTTTTGAAATTTTTTCTGCCTCACTCATTAATTTTCTTCCTAATCCAGAATGCTGAATGCTATTTTCTTCATGTTTTCCAATTTTAACTGATTTTCCAAAAACATGGAGTTCTCTAATTATACACGAGTTCTCTGTAATTTCATTTCTATGTGCCATATTACTTGGCTTTCTTAATCGTAAGAATCCATATATTGTTTCATCTTTATCATCAAAAGAAAGGAAAATCTCTTTTCCAGAAGATGAGTTATATTCTTCTCTGTTAAGTTTTAAAACTTCTGATGGCATATTTTTTCTAGAAAGTCCAGCCTCTCTACATCTGATACATTTACAAGAATATCCTTGCTCTTTCAACCGCTTGTGTATCATTTGTCTTAAATTACCAGATTTTGGTCCAGCTTGAATCTCATTAGGTGTAATCTCTCTTTGAACACGCATAATTCTAACCCATTTGGGAACTATTTTTTTTGTTTCAGTCAAAACATTTAACATTTCTTCATCAGAATATGGAGTGTATTTTTTTGCAATAAAATCATTGTACAGAGCAGTATTCTCTAAAACTAATGATGGATAGATCTTTAACATGTCTGGTTTGAAATTTGAATCGTTGAATAGTTTCTTGAAATCATCGATATCTTCTTTAGGCGTTATTGTAGGCAATCCAGGCATCATATGTGCAACTATCTTATATCCAGAATCCTTTGAAATTTGGAACGATTCTATAACATCATTATAGTCATGCCCCCTGTTTACAATCTTGTAAACACGTTCATGCAAACTTTGAACACCAATCTCAACTCTTGTCACACCATATGATAGCATTAAATCAACATGTTCTTTTTTACAATAGTCAGGTTTTGTTTCAATGGTAAATCCAACATTACGATTTTTTGTAGTTTCATTATTTTTCATGGCGGTTTGCAAGTCTTTTGATTCAAATCCATTTAATGCATCATAACATGATTTGATAAAGTTATTCTGATAATCTTTTGGCATAAAAAGAAATGTACCACCAACAATGACTAATTCTATTTTGGATGTATCATGTCCAAATACTTGTAATTGATTAAGTTTTGAAGTGATTTGAATATTTGGATTATATTCATTTTTAATAGCATTAATTGTTACAGGTTCTTTACCAGTATAGCTATTAGGTGTATTAAATTCAATTCCACCTGGACAATAAGTACATCTTCCATGTGGACAAGCAAATGGTTTTGGCATTAGTGCAATTACAGCTACACCTGATGCAGATTTTACCGGTTTTTTCAGTAAAACTTTTTGCAGTTTTTCATATGATTCACCATCAACTGTTGATAAAATTTCATGGTTTTTTGGTATTCTTTCCAATGAATATTTTGTGCATATCTTTTTGATCTCTGATTTTGTTTGCTGTTTAGTAGGCTCTATAATTTGTAAAAGACTTTGTGATATCTCGTTACATGCCTTGGAAAAATTTGAGTTCTTCATTTGTTATACTAATAGATTCTAACATAAAATCCTTATACATACGATCTTATCGACGTTTTGATTTTCTAGAAATCTTTTTTTTAATACCTTTTATCTTTGTTTTAAGACCTTTTTTAGCTTTATTTGCCAGTCGTTTATTTTGCCTATCAAGTTCATTTCTAAATTGTAAATTTTTTAATTTAGCAATGGCCACTTTAGTATCTGCACTCTTTGTTTTATTATCAAGAAATTTTTTACCATTTTCGGTGAGAATAGTTCTGCCTGAATCATTGACTGTTACATAACCCTCTTCAACAAGATTTTCAACAAATTTTTTCTTCAGTTCCTCTAATCCTGGAGGTTTTCGCTTTGTTACTTTTTTTGGCTGGGATATCTGTACACCTTGTCCGACCAAAAATGAAACAAGATAATCAGCACCCTTTTCTAGATGCTCAACTTCCTCTTTTTCAACATTTTTGTCTTCATCATGCTTCCTTTTTGCATCTAGCAAATGGTCGATTAGCATATCTGAATCTTTAGACGGGTTGTCAGTTTCTGTCAATATCGATCTAGAGAAATGCTTGAATTTATGTTCTTTTTTCTATTATAGGAAAATCACTCTTAGATAAAACACTCCAAAGGCAACTAGCGTTGTTATAACCATCAATGGCAAACCCTTGATAAGAAACTCCCTGAAGAATATTCTATACCCAAATTTTTCAGCAACTGCTATTGCCACAAGATTTGCACTTGCTCCAATTAACGTATCATTTCCTCCCTGGTTCTAGTACAATGCTCTCGTTGCCTTTCTATAATCCAGCCTCAACCAAATTGGTGTGATTATAGTTGTGACTGCTACCATGATAACAATTGTCGTGTATACATCTCCTGTTAGTACTCCTGATGATAATCCAACTCCTGCAACAATCAATCCTACCTCTCCTCTTGAAAT
>ENA-UPTF01000497-UPTF01000497.1-marine-metagenome-genome-assembly--contig:-NODE-497-length-27480-cov-3.480604_pt1 | contig 27480 bp, 21 predicted proteins | sample MGYA00238166_ERZ767019 | MGnify/ENA primary metagenome ERZ767019 (study PRJEB28930, sample SAMN06266391) | marine metagenome | isolation source: Sea water from 250 m depth | place: Atlantic Ocean | study... | reverse complement strand
AATATATCGAGAGAGTTCATAACATGATCATGGTTAGATTACCATCATGCGAATATTCATTCTGATAGTTGTATTAATTATTCTCAATTCTCCAACAAAAGCGGATCAACCTGTCCGCTTATCCCAACATCAAGCACTCACTGGAACTGACACCTATTTCATGGACCCAGACTGGTCGCCAAATGGAAGAACTATTTTGTTGACCTCCAAGAACTATAGGGGATTATTTATCTTGGATATGAGAACAAGAGTGGTAGAAAAGGTATCTGATGCTCCGGCCGCTGGTTATTGGAAGAGTTGGTCGCCGAACGGAGATCGAATTATCACGATCTTTTCTCGTTTTGAATCCAAGCGTAGACAGAACTCATTACAGGTCATCGACCCGATAAAAAGAACGGTCGATGAAATTTTACCATTCGGATCCGGTGTGCCAGATCATTTTGGCTGGATAGATAATATAAGTATCTACTATATAAATGATCTCAAGATAAACATGGTCAACATGGATGATAGTGAAATAAAAAGACCAAAGGATCGTCAAATTGATAAAATAGTATATCATAAAGGTGAACATATCTATAAGCATTTTCTTGATAATAAAGAAAAAATAAAGGTTGGGTCTGCGTCAGGTGAGAAGCTGAATCTTCGTGTTTCACCAAACGGGGATCGGATCGTATATGAGATACTTGGTGGTCATCTATGGACAAGCAGGCTTGATGGCAGTGAGCTTATTGATATAGGTATCGGATACCAGCCAGATTGGTCGCCGAAGGGTGATAAGATAGCTTATATTATTTCGACCGATGATGGGCATGATTATACTGGTTCAGATATATTTGTGATTAATGCTGATGGTAGCAAAAAAGTAAAGATAACGGACACTGATGATATAATTGAAATGAATCCAGATTGGTCACCCGATGGTGACCATATCGTTTATAATACATACCGGGATGGTATCATCTATTTCATTTCGGTCAAATAATTATCTGATCTTGAATCGATTATTCACACTTAGCCTTATCATTTCATTCTCATCTGGACAGGTCACTGGGCTATCAGATTGGGATATCTGTATAGATCCTGGTCATAGCCAAATAGAGAACATGGGAGTGAATGGGTATTCAGAGGCTGAAGAAGTACTGCGTGTTGGATCACATCTGCGGGATATATTCTTAACCCAGACCGATATCGATACTGTTTACATGACCCGCACTAATGATCAGCAAAGTGTTTCACTAAGTCAGCGAACCACTTACGCTAATTCCAATAGTGCTTCCTGGTTTCACTCTATCCATAGTAATGCTGGCGCTATTGACCATAACAATACCTTATTATTATGGGGTCAACTGAGTAATGGCACACCTGACCCTCCGGTTGGTGGCGAGGAAATGAGTGGATATATGATCGATATTCTTACGCGGACCATGCGTATACCGACGATCGGATCCTGGGGCGATTGCAGTTTTTACACTTGGAGCGATTATTGCGATGATTCTGGGGGCCCGTATCTATATATCAATCGTAATACCAATATGCCATCCGAACTGAGTGAAGAAGGTCACCACACAAACCCAACCCAGAATCAGTTGCACATGAATGAAGAATATAAACGTTTACTTGCATATTCGTTCTTTTGGTCTGTCCTGAGATACCATGAGATAGATCGTCCGTTCGTAGGCATATCTGCTGGGATCATTTCCGATATGGAGAGTGGCCTCCCCATAAATGGAGCACAGGTAGCAATGGGTGGTCAAAGCTATATAACAGATACTTATGAGTCTCTTTTCCATATCTACAGTAATGAGCCTGGGGAATTGGGGAACGGTTTTTATTTTTTTGAAGGTTTAGAAGATAACACTTTCGATGTTATCATCACTGCTAATGACTACTATAGTGATACGTCATCAGTTACAATTCTTGATACTTTCATCACTTTTCATGATATTGAACTTTTATCCAGTTCATCCCCTTTTATAACAGGATCGTTTCCTACAGATGGTGATTCCCTGTTTCCTGCTTGGAATGATCTCGTTTTTGATTTTAGCAGGATAATGAATACAGCATCTGTTGAATCAGCCTTCTCAATTGTTCCAAGCACTGACTGTACATTTTCCTGGTCGAACAATTATCAGACACTCACAATCCATTCTGACAGTCTTGCTTTTGAAACCCTTTACCATATCTATTTTAATGATAGTGCAATGGATATACATGGGCATCAATTCGATGGGGACAATGATGGCTCTCCTGGAGGGCAATATAGTATGACATTTGTGACAGGACCTCCTGATATGACGCCACCCGTCATATTGAGCACTTATCCGGAGAATGTTACCCAGAACGTAGAGCGTCACCCCATTATCAATGTAGAGTTCAATGAGACTGTTGGACCTGACTCGGTCATTAACGAAATATTCTTTCTTGAGCGTTTCATGGATCATTCTCATGTCCCAGGGACCAATATGCATTATACAGTTGATGAGAGGAGTGTTTTTTGTTTTTTCCCTGACCAGGCTATCCAGATGAATGAAACATTTGTCATACGTATCTATCCTGGGCTTGTGGACGGCTTCAATAATGAAATGGAGTATTCACAATCTTTTAGTTTCCAAACTGGCTCCTATGATTATGATATCACATTAATAGACCCATTCGAATCGAATATCATGACAAACTGGTGGGATCCACAAATGTCAGGTAGTACGTCAGGGATCATTGCGGACAGCACCGGTATTTCTGTTAATAATGAGATAGTGAATCTTCTCACGAACAGTAACAGTTCCATGCAACTGGACTATGGCTGGGATACAACTGCTGGGGCCTGGTTGCTGCGAGAATATCTTAGTGGGGGAAGCCCCAGGGAAGTATACTTTGATGATAGTTATATCCTACAGGTCTATATTTTTGGCGATGGGTCAGGGAATCAATTCCGGTTTGCGGTGGATGATAATTTGCCTCTTACTGGCGCAGAGTACCATGAAGTTAGCCCTTGGTATATCATAGATTGGATCGGGTGGAGGATAGTATCATGGAACATGACCCTTGATGGTACGGGCACCTGGATCGGCGACGGTGACCTGGATGGGGAAATGCGATTTGACAGTTTTCAGATGACCTATGGTCCTGGTAATTCACAATATGGAACACTATTGATAGATGATCTAAGGGTAGTGCATCAGACCGCGCTCTATAACGATGATAGGCTGGTATACCCTCAGGAGTTCAAATTATTTCCAAACTATCCTAACCCGTTCAATCCACAAACAAGGATCAACTATCAACTACCTAAAAACGACCATGTGAAATTAATTATCACTGATATAAGGGGTAGGCAGATCATTGAACTAAAAGATCTAAGAGAGAGTGCAGGTGTACACTCCATTATCTGGAACGGGAAAGATCGATTTGGGCAACCTGTTAGCGCAGGTGTTTATTTTGCATTATTGAAAGTAGGGAATAAGACCAGTACACAGAAAATGCTTCTGGTCAAATAATGAGCGATCTATTCATATAGCAAATAGGGGGTTCTTTTTATAAGAAAGGTTGTTCTATCTTTATCCAGGGTTGACAAAAGTTCTGCGAGCGCTAACTTATCATTAAGTACCTTGGTTAATTTATCATTCCCCCATAGCCTGTTCAGGTGCTTCTCCTTTAGTTGAAGTTTCCATGGGGTAAGATTGCGAACAGTGTATAATGTTTGTACCCCTACAAGGACACTGTTGTATTGAGCCCGGTCCTTTACTCTCACTTTAAAACCGACACATGATTTTCCATCATACTTGGGTGAATTGACCACACCCTTGATGGACCTTGGACGGAACTTTTGTTTTATGAATTCTACTCCTATTAGTTTTTTCATACCCTGAAGATCCATGCAGGCCTCTTCAGCCATCCAGGGAGCTCCAATATATTTGAATGGGTGGTCTGTTCCGCGCCCTTCACTGATATTGGTTCCCTCGACCAGGCACATTCCTGAATATATGATAGCAGTTTCAATGTCGGGAATATTCGGTGATGGTTTGACCCAGGTAAGCCTGGTATCATCAAAATACATGGAACGATCCCACCCGCTCATCTCTATGACATCCAGCTCAGGTATTGCCCTGATCCATTTTTCACCAACTATCATTTTTGCCAGTTCTCCAATGGTCATCCCATATCTGATCGGAATGGGATAGTACCCGACAAATGACTGATGATCAATGTCCAGTATAGGACCTTCGATCTTTTCGCCTCCTAATGGATTTGGACGGTCAAGCACCAGAACAGGTATACCATTTTCGGCGGCGGCTTCCATTACAAGGCCCAGTGTAGTGATATAGGTATAAAAACGTGCTCCTACATCCTGAATATCATAGATTATTAGTGAGATCCCTTGGAGCATTTCAGGTGATGGCTTTTTTATTTTTCCGTATAAACTGATCACCTCTGGAAGGTCATTCAAAGACTCGGAGTAATGTATCTTTTCACCTGCCGCCGCTTCTCCGAACAGTCCATGCTCTGGCGAAAAGATCTTTTTTAAGTGAACATCATCTATTACCATTAACCGTTGGTAATTCGGAGTACCTTTCCTGTCAATTCCTGTTTGATTGGTTACCAGTGCGATCTTTTCCCCTCTGATCTTATCAAGATCGTGATCGAGCAGATTATCAAGACCGGTACGAAAAAGATTTTTTCCTAAAGTATCACCTGTATCTGTGGATACGATGATGGGAAGGAGAATAAGTATTATAAATGATGATCTCTTCATGGGTCACTTAAGTAGGATCATCCTTTTACGGTGCGCAGTTTCATCATTCTTTAATAAGTAAATATAGGTTCCGGAGCTCACTCTCCCATTATTCGAATTTCTGCCATCCCATCTTACCCGGTGAAGACCAGGACCTCTATATCCATGGTCCAGTCTCAATACCTGTCTACCAAGGATATCGTATATTGTTAGATCTATATCCTGTGAGCTTGGGATATAGTATTCTATCCATGTAGATGCGTTAAAGGGATTCGGAAAATTCTGAGAAAGGTGGATCCTGTCGGGGATGAACAATTCATTATCGGTTGAAAGAATGTTTCTAATGACCACACGGAAATTATCAAAATATATAGCCCCCTCTGATGCTCCTGATTCGCCAAGTGTCATCTGAAAACTATCAATACGTAGGGTCCCTTCTAACAGACCATTTCCGATCCAGGTCCCTACAGGGTCCGTGCCCAGGTCCCATTCTATTAATTTCCAACCTATCCAATCTATAAGAAACCATTCGCTTACTTCGTGATAAGCGGCAGCTGCATCTGGAACATGGTCATCAACACAGAACCTGAACAGGTTATAGCTTCCATCACCATATATATAGCACTGTAATATGAAACCTGAATTGAAATATACTTCGCGTGGTGGTCCTCCAGATAAATATTCCCGCAATAAGTGATCGGCCGATCCCAGGTCCCATACGTAAGATAATCTACCGGACCTTTGGGGAGATGTTCCTGGTAGGTAGAATGAATTGCTTGTTGAGAATTCGGTACCGGCAAGTACCCCAATAGTAGAGCCACTTCCCGATGGCTGCCACCAGTTATTGATATTATCAAAATTGTCAATAATATTTATATCGCTATATTCAAATTGATTTGTCTGAATATTCCCGATTATTTCTGCTTGCATTGGATTGCCCAGCATATCTTCAATACCAGATCCCAGAACAAGCTCATAATCAGTGACCGGGATAAATGGTTCGGAGGGTCGGATGGTCAGCACAGTTTTATCATTATGCTCTGAAACATGAGTATCATATGCGACCGCATGATCTCCTCTATAAAGGTTCATGGTTGATCCATTCAAGGATGTTTGGTCCACTATCTCATCAAACACTATGGTTATCACATCATGGATATCGAGCAGGTTGTTATCAGACTGAAGGTCTAAATTACTTTGGTACACAGCGGGTCCGTAGATATCTTCTTCTACGGTCCAAAAATCAAAGCTGTAAGCATCACCCCCTGTTCCGTCCATATTACCATCCAGGGGTACACCGTTGATATCCGTGATGGATGGTTCTAAGGTGACAGAATATTCTAAATTATAGTCCAAATCTTCTGATAGGTGTAGGGTGAGAAGATGATTACTATCGGACCAGGTCATTGTGGAAGAGACTGGTGGAGAAATGATAAGGGATGAATTATCTACGGATTCAACGTTCATTGTTTTGGAGAACTGGATCTGGAGTGGACCGCTGATATTGACGATAGCATTATCCGCAGGATCTGTTCCTATCACGGTGGGCGGGAAGGACGGTATGGGATCTGATGTTGAGTGCATAGCAGGCAAGGATTCATTCCAATATCTGTCTATTTGTGTCACCGAGTATGAATACTGCCCATTGTAGTCCTGCAGACCATTGAATTCATCAAGTATCGTAAATAATGTACTATCAAACTGAATATGTATTATCTCATCTTCTGATACATCTATTGAATCATCAATAGACCTATAGATCGCAAACCAGCTATTTTGGGTGATATTTGATGGAGTGATAGTTAGTGAGTATGTCAAACTGTCTATTTCCGTTAGAACCAACTCTGGCTGTTCTGGTGCTTCTCCATTATTATTTATCAAAGGCCTGATTTTAACCCGGTTGTTGAAAAAAGAATCCCCTGCATGATTCCAAAAATCATGAAAATCCCATTGTTCTGAACTAAAGAATTGATAACCATCGACCCATGGAACCGTACGGCAAGTATTTATGATAGAAGCGTGATTATCCCATGCGTTATAATTATCAAGCATATATGAGCCCGGGCCAACCGAGTATAGTCTACCGGATCCTATTCCAGGTTGTAAATGATCCTCCCAGCATTCGGGACAATCATCAGTGAGCATTCCCAGAAATTGATCAGCGGTTGTCCAATGGTAGTGCATCGGTGTTAGTTGTTCAATATAGCCTTCATTGAACCAGAGTGCCGCATCCTGGTACACAGTGCCGTATCCCTGCCAGCCAGACCAGTTGTATTTTCCTAAAGCTGCGACCGATAACCGAACAAACGGTTTTACAGCCTGGATCGAATCATGGAGTGTATCCACAAATGTTGTTACGCTCCATCGCCACCATTCTTCCCAGGAACCAAACCCTTCCGGCACTCCAGCAGAATAAGGATGATCTATATCATAGAGATACCTGCCAGAACGGTTATTCTCTAATTCATTCAATAGCTCGGGGGATATGTTACCATCTATTATCCTGGTCTCTTCTTCTGGACCGATATTGTCCATCATACTGGAGTTTGTGTATTCATTCCATCGAATGTAATCAAGGTGGAGACCATCAATATCATAATTGTTCACGATCTCCATAGCAACATTCTTAGTATAATCCCTGACACCATCCAGACCAGGAGATAGTGCCCTATATGAGCTCATTGGTATCCCATCACGGTCTCTGCATACCCATTCTGGATGTTCGTAGGCTGGGGTCCCTGGCTGGGTGCTTGAACAAGCAAAAACGTTAAACCATGCATGAAACTCAAGACCACGCAGGTGAGCCTGTTCGACAGCAAACTCAAGAGGGTCAAATCCTGGATCTTGGTATCCGGAATAATATCCCCAGGGTTCGTACGAAGAATTATAATATGCTGTCCCGCTTTGTCGAACCTGGAACAGTACAGATGTCATGTTTGCCGCAACATGATCATCCAAAATATCAATTATTCTGTCCTGCGTTTCTCCCATTGAATCATCGGGGGATATCCAGTTCCAGGTGATGACCCAGGTGGAACGGAATTCATTGTTACCACTCTGGGAAAATAATAGGATCGAGAACAATAAATAAAAAGAGACCAAGATCTTTTTTCTTCTCATATGATATTGACCTATCTCGATTATATGTTTCCGATGGATTATGACATCATGGAATTAGGTAAATATCACTGGCTATCCGAAATGTAAGGCCCATTGGCGGTAGTTATATAGAAATAGTGATTCATCTCTATTTCTTCAAATCTTATCTCTTTTGCTTAAAGCGATCAGCGTAATGAACTCATAAATAATATTTGCTGCCAGTAGACAGGTGATATTAGCCGGGTCATACGCCGGCATCACTTCAACCAGGTCATAGCCAATGAATTCAATATCTGTTAGACCACGAACCAGAGCTAAAGAATCGTATCCTGTGAACCCGCCCGCTTCAGGGGTACCGGTCCCGGGCGCATAGGCTGGATCAACAAAATCAATATCAAAGGTCAGATATGCTGGACCGGTCGTTACTCGTTCCTTTATCCTTGATATAGCTTCAGCGATCCCCATACGGTGTAGTTCTGGACCGGTAATGGCCAAGAGCCCTGCTTCTGCAGACATTTGTGCGTCATGCCGATCATATAATGGACCCCTCAGCCCGATCTGACTGGATCGTGCAGGATCTATCAGATCTTCTTCAAGAGCTCTACGAAATGGCGTGCCATGTGTATCCTTCTTATCAAAATAACCGTGCCACAGGTCACTGTGAGCATCAAAATGGATCAGTGCTACAGGACCATATTCTTCTTTTGCAGCTCTTAGAAGTGGTAAAGAGATAGAATGATCACCGCCCATAAAGATCGGGGTTGTCCTGCTATTAAAGATCTTTTGGGAACCATCCTTGATCATCTGGTGCGATTCTCGAAGGTACCCTGGCACAATTGGCAGGTCCCCATGATCTATACCAGAACAATGTTCGAAGATATCGATCTGCTGCGCAGGGTTATAGGGCCGTAGTAATAGAGAGTGGTCCCGATTTCCTGCGGGCCCGAATCGAGCACCTACACGAAAGGTTGCACCCGTATCAAATGGCACACCAACTGTAGCAAAATCTATTTCATCCAGGTCTGATTTGTGAGGCAGTCGCATGAAAGTTCGGATTCCTTCAAACCGAGGATACTCCATAGCGTCAAGAGGTTGGTATTTCTTTTTTTCGGTCATGATAAGACCCTTTTAATTAATCATCAATTGGTTTACCAAAGATTTTCATGAACATGGTCAGAGTTATAACTCCGATCCCTAGCAGTGCCCACCAGGGAAATCCAAAACCAGCAGGGATAGTGCCAAAGAACAGAGCAATGATACCAGTGACAATAGCATAGGGTAACTGGGTTCGTACATGTTCCATCAACTCACAACCTGAGGCCATTGAAGTTAAGATCGTAGTATCAGAAATAGGGGAACAATGATCTGCCCACACTGATCCAGTGAGTACGCATGCGATCGTAGAATATAGTATATGGTGATTTTCAGGTCCGGCACCGCCATTATTTTCCATTACGGCCCAACAAAGGGGAATCACCAGAGGCATCAGGATAGCCATCACACCCCAGCTTGATCCAGTCCCAAAGGCAGTAATGGCCGCTATAATAAATACAACTGCGGGTAGAATTTTTATCGGGATTGTATCACCCAAGGAAGCAACAATAAAATCTGCCGTGTGCAATTCTTTTGATATATCTGCCAGGGCCCAGGCTAGGATCAGGACCAGCATGCCCATCAGCATGAATTTGAGGCCACCATACCATGCTTCAAATGTTTCGTTCAGGGTCAGGATACGCTGACCAACCGAGAGCCCTGCTGCCACCAGGGCGCTCAATAGTGTGGAATGCATCAGTGCTGTGAAGGTATCGGAACTACCCAGGATCTCCTTCAAACTATTGCCTTCACCCGATGAAAAAGTAAAGTACAACATAGCAACAACGAGTGTAGCAATGGGTAGGATAGCATTGATGGCACGATAGGGGATATCCTTTTTGACCATTAGATCCCCATCTGAAACATTGGTCTCTTTCCGTTCCTTAGGTGTTTTACTGCGATATTTTCGTGCGTCCAGTTCAGCCTGAACCATGGGACCAATATCACGCCCGGTAGTGACCACAAGACCTACAAGAAAGATCGCAAGGAAAGGATAAAAACTATAGGGTATCGAATGTAGAAAGAGCAAATAGGCAGATTCGTTTAACCCAGTGATCCCACTTATGGAATCTGAAATGATACCGATCTGGAAGCCGACCCACGTGGTAATGACCGCAATGGTGGCTACGGGAGCAGATGTTGAGTCCACAAGATAGGCAAGCTTCTGGCGAGAGATGCGCAGTTTATCGCACAACAGTCTGGAAGTGTTTCCTACTATCAGGGTATTGGAATAATCATCAAAGAATATCACGAGCCCAAATATCCATATTGAGATCTGACCCTTTTTAGGTGTGTTAGCCCATTTTATCAAATGATCGATAATGCCGTGCATACCTCCATTACGATAAATAATTCCCACCATTCCACCGAGCATAAAGGTAAACAGAGTTATAATAGCGTGATCACGATCTACTATCGTTTCGAGCACGTAAACATGGAACGTTTCCAACAGACCCGAAACAAGCCCAGGAATTGTCAGTCCGTTAACGGACCAGGCGCCAAACCAGATCGCAATGAAAAGTGCTGGCACGATGGACCTGGTCAGAAAAGCTAGGATGATGGCTATCAGTGGAGGAAGAATGGATATCCAGGCAGGTATACTTTGGACCCTAAGTTGGTGGATAGAAGTGCCCACATGCATAAGGTCCAAGATGACATCTCCTTTTTGGGATATGGACAGGTCATCAAACCTTAAATGTTCGGAACTGATCTCTGTAGCATCATATTTCAACCCGTTGCAGAATAGAGTGTACGAGCTTTGGGTCTCAAACTCTCCAGAGAAGGTCATGGAGAAATCGATGTTCTGTAGAATTATCTTTGGTGCCTTATAGTTGGAAACACTACTCTGGCCCTGCAGAAACTGGAGAAAAAGCAGAATGGTCGCTATACGGCCTATCAAACCAATGTATCCAGCAAACGGTCTATGATAGTATTACCTCTGTTCATCTTTGTTGGAATATCCAAGTCAGTGATCACTCGGAAAATAAACTAACAACTTGCTAATTTCTACTGGATTTCGTTCTACACTTTCCGGTTGTATTATTTCCCTGATCGGCAGAACAAGGTCTTCCCGATCTGACCCGTTTTATTCAATGATGATCAATTCTTTGCAACTTTGTACCTGTAATAGAATGTTCCGGAAACTGTTAATAAGATCCCAACCATTGAAGGGATAAAGGCGGTTATCAGTGTCAACAATAAGAATGAAAGATAGAGCAAGATCACCAGGATCATGCTCCAGGGGTAGAAGAGTGCTTTATAGGGCCGATCCTTGTGGGGATATTTTTTCCGTAGAACATAGATAGAGCCAAATGTCAACAGGTTGAAAACAGTGCTGGTAGCGGAAAAAAAATCTATGATTATCTCATACGTATTGGTTCCGGAAATACCTGATCGCAAGTAGGTAGATACCACGGCAAATAACAATAATACTGTGGCCCAGATACCCTGGCCTATCAGTGCATTATTGGGTGTATGATATTTGGGGTGGAGCTTCTTGAAATTATCAAAGAATAGTCCATCCCTTGCCATGGCGTGCCATGAACGACCCTTGCATAATATCTGAGTACTGATATTGCCAAATGCATTGATAGCAACAGCAATGGAGATCAGGATCCCGCCGGATGCACCCAGTACAACTTTCATGGCTGCGGTGGCAACCCATTTATTCTCCTTTATGCTTTCCACATCCAGTTGATACAGGTAGCCCAGGTTAGCTCCAAGATAGAGCACCATTACACCACCGATACCAAGGAACAAGGATAATGGGAGTGTCTTCTGAGGTTCCCTGATCTCTTCAGCCATATAGGTTGCTCCTTCCCAGCCACTGAAAGCGAAAAAAGAATAACGCAGTGCAGCACCGACAGATAGGATGGTTGACCAGCCGAAATCCTGAGGCCATAGAGGGTCACTGAAATTTCCTAAGTTTCCTGTTGAGAACCCTGTTAGCGTTATACCGATTATCGCACCAACAGCTGCGATCTTCACAATACTGGAAAACACCTGGAATTTTCCGCTTAGACCAACCCCAAAAAGGTTGATCGATGTGAGAGTCCAGATCGTAATAAGTGAGATGGTCAATGTAGTGAGCAGGCCGAATGGATCACCGGTCACAATAACAAAGATAGCATTGATATATTCAGTAAAGACCAGTGCCACGGCGACAATGGATGCGGTCTCGGATACAAAGAACATGGCCCAGCCACGTAAAAAAGCAATATAAGGTCCATAGGCTTCCTTCAAGAAAACATATGGACCACCTGATTTTGGGATCATGGCGGTCAATTCAGCATATATCACTGCACCAAAAACAGTAATGATGCCGCCCAGGACCCAGACCAGACCAAAGAGCGATGTGCATCCGACCAGGGCCATGATAGGTGCCGGTGTTCGAAAAATACCGGAACCGATAATTCGGCTGATCACAATAGACGTGGACTCTTTGAGCCCCAGGTCCTTTTTATAATCGGTCAAATTGAAAGTCTAACCAATAAGTAACCTGCAGATGTAGACCGCACTGAACACGCCCACTGCATCTGCAATAAGTCCTGCTGCCAAGGCATGCCGAGAACGGCGGATCCCAACCGAACCGAAGTAGACCGCGAGAACGTAGAAAGTGGTCTCTGTTGAACCAAACATGGTTGCGCCGATCTTGGACACAAGTGAATCGGTGCCATGCTGATTGACCAGATCGGTCAGAAGTGCTAAGGATCCACTTCCTGATAGGGGACGCATGAGCGCTAAGGGTAAATTTTCCGGTGGAAATCCTATCGCTGTCAGTAGCGGGGATAATATGGTCAGCAGCATATCCAATGCACCGGAAGCACGAAACATGCCAATAGCCACCAGGATCGCAACAAGATAGGGTATGATCCGAACAGCAATAGTAAATCCATCTTTGGCTCCTTCTACAAAGGATTCATATACCTTCACCTTTTTGACCACCAGGCCATAAAAAGGTATACCCACCAGAAGGAAGGGGATTATATATCGTGAGAGCTCGTTCGTGAAAACTATCAGCCTTTCAATCATCATGGTCCCCACGATCAAATTTAAAACGATCCATTCCTTCCAGTGTTCTTACAGAGACGACCGCTGCTACGGTAGATAGTCCAGTAGCTAAGATAGTAGTGATAAATATCTGGTTGGACTCAGCACCCATAAGTGCTACTACTGTTGCCGGTAGAATGATCTGTACACTGGAAGTATTAATTGCCAGGAAGGTACACATGGCATTAGTGGCTGTATCTTTTTTGGGATTAAGTTCCTGGAGCTCTTCCATAGCTTTTAGACCAAGGGGTGTCGCAGCGTTTCCCAGTCCCAAGATGTTGGCCGCCATGTTTAGCACTATGGAACCAATCGCAGGGTGGTCTTTTGGTACATCCGGGAATAAACGGATCGTGATAGGGCGTAAGGCCTTAGCGATTATACTGATAAGACCAGACTCTTCAGCAATTTTCATGGTACCGAGCCATAATGCCATGATACCTATCAGGCTTATGGCTATTTCCACAGCGGTTTTTGCCATGCTAATTGCCGCCTCGGTCACAGCATTGATGTTCCCGGTTATGCTACCGACCAGGACAGAAATGAAGATCATACCAAACCAGATATAATTCAACATCTATCTATTTATTTCCACTGCTGGTTCCAGCAGTTTGATCTTTGGGTCTTTTTCATTAGCACAAAGTTCGATAGGAATTGAAATAGGCAGTGTTGCTTGGTAAGCACCATGCCCGCAGGGGAAATTAGATATAATAGGAATATCCAGGTCACCGCAAATATCAAGCACGATCTCATCAGTATCTTTGTCAAAAGGGATGTCCTGGTCCTTGAACCCATCGAGCTCTCCAATGATCAAACCCTTGATCTTTTCAAACATTCCCGCGGTGCGCATATGTACCAGCATTCGTTCGAAAGCATAAAGATATTCATTCAGATCCTCGATGAACAGGATAACACCATCAGTGTTCACAGTATCTGATGTGCCAAGCCGATTGATAAGCAGGGTCATGTTTCCACCCCATAGTGGTCCAACAGCAGTTCCTGGTCTAAGGATACGGACAGGTAGCGAGCCTGGTGGTTCGATCTTGAGATCAGGTTCACCACAAAGGACATTTTCCATAATGTCAAAATTATATTCCACTAATCCCTTTTTATAGCTGGCCAGCATAGGACCATGGAATGTAATAAGACCGGTCTTCTGAGTAATGGATGTAAGATATCCGGTTATGTCACTGTAACCCATGAATATTTTAGGGTGACCCCTGATAAGATCATAATCCAATAATGGCAGAACACGGTTGGCACCATAGCCCCCGCGAGCACAAATGATCGCATCGATCTCTGGATCTGAGAACATGTTATGAATATCATCTGCACGTTGCTGCTCAGTTCCTGCGAAAGGTCCCTTGCGCAGGAAATTGCTATCCCCGATCTTGATTCGATATCCTTTTTCCTGAAAATAGATGGTGGTCCTCTTCAGATGTTTTTCATCCAGCCAGTATGATGGGCTTATGACACCGAATTGATCGCCCTTCTTCAGAGAGTGTGGTTTAATCATAGAATAAAATGCTGCATATCTTATCCTGTAGCTGTTGATAGGGCTTTGCAGATCCAATGAAACCGTTCATGATCATAGAAAATGCCAGGGGTCCATACTTTTGGGTAAAAGCATAACCGGATAAACAACTGACCCCGGAAATGTGTCCGGTCTTTACCCTGACACTGGCACCAAGGGATCCAAGCCGTTCTTCCATGGTCCCATCCCAACCTCCACCTGGGAGTGTTGAGATAAAACCATCCCTGGACCCACTGTTGAATACCCAGGATAAAAGGCTGACGATCTGGTCTGGACTGGACAGGTTATACCGGGATACCCCTGAGCCATCAGCTATTCGAATGGCTGATGTATCGATCCCGACCTTTTCAAAAAGGAAGGATCTTACCGTATCGATCCCATCTTTCCAGTTCCCTGGATTCTGTGTACTGGTTCCCATGGTCTTAATGAATAATTCAGCGGTGAGATTATCACTCTCATTCATCAGGTTGAATGCTGAATGGATAAGGGAGTCTGACCGGTGTACGGCAATTGTATCAAGGATTCCAGAACTATTACCGATAAGAATATTTTTGATCTTGGCGCCATGGAGCTCAAGCAATTCTTTGAATAGGGTACCTGAGAACAGTGCCGGACCATGAATGTTCCTATAGAATGTATCCGTTTTAGCTGTGTCAAGTATCTCTCCGGTTATTGTGAATTGGTTTGTCCGGCCAGCCCAATCACGCTCGATCTTGAATTTTTTAAGGTCCAATGTATCATTCACTGTGATCGAATTATTCACAAACCGGGAATAGCTCGTTCTTGGATAGTGCTCTACCTTGGCAGGTTCTCCAAGCTGACCAGGCTCAACATAAAAATCGATACAATTATCATTCACAGACATAGCACTAATGGGAGCTGCGTACCACCATGAACCTTCATCCCACATCCAGCCTTCACCATAGTACATTGTGTCCATGAGTGATTCATCCACAAAAAGTGTGTCCACGTTCTTTATGATCTCTACGGATATTTTAGCCAGAGAGTCCAGCCGGTCAATGGTCAGGTCCGGATCACCACCACCTTTGAGTATTAAGTTCTCTTTATTTCTTAATACAGTTGTGGTAAAGACATGGTCTGCGCCCAGGCGATCTATAGCGGCTGCACAGGTGTATAGTTTATTATTGCTTGCAGGTAAAAGTAGCTTGTGATGGTTCAGACCATACAGTGTTTCGCCTGAGTTCAGAGAAACAATTTTGATCCCTATGGAAACATCCAGTCCGGATGAGGATATAAGTTCATTGATCTTACGTTTGAGTTCAGGTGCACCAGTAACGGTCAGTAGCGAGCGTGGGGGAGCACACGATATGTACCAGGCCAGAATGAATAAAATAGATCGTTTAGAACTTAGTGCCCTAAATATCATATAAGAGACATGATGAATCTATCCATGATCTGGTGTCCAAAGTCAAATGCTTTGCTCGGGTCTGTAACAGGGATCCCATGATGATCTACAAAAGCCTGGGTTGCCTCTATATGCGGCTGGAAACCCCAGAACGGTCTTGACCTGCTTGCTATCCCTTCTATCTCTACAAGATCACTTTCGGCTATGACATCAAAATCAGGAGGGCAATCGATAATACCGTCCTGGTGGGAATAGACCAAAGGTCCTGATCTGGCCGGTCCCCATAATGGATCATTAACAATGTTTACGATCCGCATACCCTGTTTTTTTTCTCCTGACCAGAGAGGACCTACGTTCCCACCAAAAATGTGTGCTAACAATTGGTGACCATAGCACAGACCGAGTGTGGGGATGTTTTCTGAAAAAGCATCTAATAGGATCTCCGTGATCTCATCCTGCCAAGAGTTCCCATCGTGCACAGATGCTGCGCTTCCCATGATTATGATACCTCGGACATTGTTCTTCATTTGTTCGATGCTGGTCAGTCCATACAGAGCGGGTAAATGGTAGGTCACGGGATATGGAGTACTAAAGACCATTCGGTTATATGATTCGATCGCTGGTTTTACCACTGCGGGATCAATGACCATTAAGTGCTTTTCAGGCATGACTGGATATTATTGTTTGAAATATTATTTGAAAAGTATGATGGATCAATTATAGTGCTTAAGAAAATATGGCCCTGTAGAACCTTTAATCAATTCTTTAAATAATGTATTATTCCCCCAATACATATTTAATTCTTTTTCTCGTAGTTCGATCTTATCTGGGTACATCGCATACAGAATGAACAGGGTAAGTACCCCGGTATCAACGCTCTTGAATGAATCTCTGTCCGTTACCCAGATCTCTACGCCGCTGCATTTTTGATCCTCGAACTTTGGTCTGTCTGCTATATCTGGAATTTTCTTTGGCATGAATGACCTTGGTAAAAAATTCACACCAGAGAGATCAAATTTGTTCAGTGCTTGTGATAGATCCCACCCATCGATCCAGGGTGCTCCGACCCATTTGAAAGGGTGTTCCGTACCCTTACCCTCACTGATATTGGTAGCTTCAAGAAGACACATCCCGGGGTAAATGATGGCTGTTTCAAGGTCAGGGATATTTGGAGATGGGTCGATCCAGACCAGGTCAGTTTCATCGAACCATACTTTTTCGTTCCAGCCTTCCATGGAGATAACATCCAAAACCGGCTCATGTGATATCCAATTGTTTGCGATTATACTATTGGCTAGTGCACCCACCGTGCCTCCGTATCTGATCGGGAGCGGATAATACCCTATAAATGAACGAAACTCCATATTCAAAATGGGACCCTCGATCATGTCTCCCCGTATCAGGTTTGGCCGGTCCAGTACCAGAACAGGAATATTCAGTTCTCCGGCTGCTTCCATGACCAATCCCAATGTGGAGATGCAGGTATAAGAACGGGCACCTATATCCTGTATATCATAAACAATAGTAGTTATCCCGGTCAGCATTTCTGGAGTGGGCTTGGTCGTATATTTAAAAATATCGATCACGGTTGGAAGGTTGTTCATAATAGGATCCAGGGCGGTATTCTCCGTATTGTTCACTTTATCAAAAAGGTCCTTTTCAGGGGTAAAGATGACCTTCAGGTCCACATCCTCCATCTCCATGAACCGTTGATAATTAGGGGTCCCTACCTTATCAACTCCGGTCTGGTTCGTGACAAGAGCGATGGATCTTCCTTGTATGAAATAATATTTTTTTTCGAGTAATATATCCAGACCGGTCAATACTTCAGTTTTTCCTTTGTATTTCTGTTGGGGTCTATTTGTCACAGATCTGGGCTGTTGTTTGCTGGTAGCTTCCTGAGAAAGAACTATACTGAATAAAATAGAGAAAACAGTGACGGATCTAAACATCACACCCATTGAATATGTCTTCAATAGTTTCTCGTTTCCGGATCAGACTTGCCTTGCTTCCCTCCAGAAGTATCTCTGCAGGCCGGGGTCGGGTATTGAACTGATGGGCCATGGAGAATCCATAGGCTCCAGTATCCATGATCGCTACCAGGTCACCCTCCGCTACGGTCGGGAAAGCCCGATCAACAGCCAGACGGTCTGTATTCTCGCATATCCGACCGGTGATATCTGCGATAAGGCCTGTGGTGGTTTCCGGTTCGCCTACCTTGTACATCCGGTGGTAGGCGCCGTAAAGAACAGGACGCATTAATGTTTCCATACCGGCATCCAGACCAATGAAGTTCTTATAACTTTCTTTGACACCGGTCACCCGGGCTAATAATATTCCTGCATCGCCCACAAGGTATTTTCCGGGTTCGATACAGAAAACAGGGCATTCCTCTTTATTATATACAGAATAAAACTCCCTGGCAATGTTCTCGAACACTCGATCAATATCCAGTATCTTATCATCATCTTTATAGGGAATACCATACCCGCCGCCAATAGAGATATATTCTAATTTTATTTTACAGCTCATCTCCACCTTGGTTGAGATCTCTAATACAGCCCGGATCAGTTCGGTAAAGTAATTCTCATCCAGGACACCTGATCCGGTAAAACAGTGGAGCCCAAAGGATCTGACACCATGAGCTATTGCCAGTTCATACGCTTCGACGATCTTTTCCTTTGGGATACCAAACTTGGCTTTTTCACCCCCTGTTGTGATCTCTTTGAACCGACCGCTGCCAAAGCCTGGATTCACACGGAATGATATTTCTTCTGGTACCTGAATTTTTGAAAGCCTGTGAAACGACTGGATATCATCCAGGTTAATATGGCAGCCCGATCCAAGAGCCACTCTCAGGTCATCTGATGATTCGTAGTTCCCTGTATATAGACATCTGTCAGAGGGAATACCTATTTTATTAGAGACAAATAATTCTCCCGGACTGGAGCAATCACAACCCAGATCCGGATAAATAGACCTCATGTATGAGATCAAATGAGGATTGCTGTTTGCCTTGACCGCAAAATAGATCTGGTTTTTTTTCAAGTGTTTATTCAGTGCAGTGGATAAACGATCTATGTTGTTTTTTATTCTGTTCCCGGAATAGATATATAATGGGGTACCATATTCTTCAGCGATCGATCCAAGTAGGGTCTTATCCTCTGTCAGAGATATTAAAGGATGCTGGATCATTTATTCAGTTTGCCTCTAATTTGTTATTTCTTACTTCGTGAAATATATAAAGAATAGATGCCCGGATCTCTTCTTCTGTGCAGGTCCAGCAGTTACCTTTCGGGGGCATGACGCCATTTATTCCCCTGTAGCCTTCCATTACGCTTTTCAAAATGGGGTCCATTCCTCTTTCAGCCACCCTATCCCACTCCTTGATATCAAACAGTGATGCTGCTCCTGCGGTACCATAGGTGTGACAGGCGTAACAAGAATTGGTATATACCCTTTCACCTGCGGATAGCAGGTCCGGGGGAAGGTTTCCAAGGTCAATGCTATCATAGACATTCACACTTGTTCCCCTCCCGCAGTTCATCATTATAGATACTATAAGGAATAGTGATATAAAACGGATCGGATCCAGCATGTTTGTATTGTTTAATTCCGATTTGAATTTAGTGTGAGCCTGATCGATCGAACAAAATGCATGCGCATTATTATATAGATGAATAGATCAAAATACAATAGATGTAAAATAGAGTGTAGATTTCAGCGGACGATGGGTGCGATAATGAAACATTATTCAATATATCTGACCACATTAATATTATTCATAACTTCCGTGACAGTGGTTATGGGCTCAGCAGGTGCCAATGATAATGATAAATATAGTATGAGAGTAGACCTGATCGTAGATACAGCATGCGGTATGTGCCAGTTTGGTATGGACGATGAAAAAGGGTGTGTGTTAGCTGTGGAGATAAACTCTGAGTATTATTATGTAGAAGGGACGAATATAGATGACCATGGAGATGCACACGCAAAGGATGGTTTCTGTAACTCGATACGTAAGGCACGGGTAAAAGGTGTTATAAAGGGTGAAAGATTCTTTTTGGAAAATATTAAATTATTTGAGTTGTCTGATCGAAAAAAAGGAGTGTTTGATCGTGATAAATAGGATACTTTTTTCAATGATGATCCTTTCTAATCTGATGGGGCAAAAGGATACCGTTTCTACTGCTCCGGATTCTCCATATTATCTTTCAAAAAGAATGGACCTTCCCCTGGCCGCTGTCAGCGCGGGTCTGCTTATTGGAGCAGAACTGGTTCCTGTAACTCCTCTGACCGAAGAAGACATCAATGTTCTTGATAAGGAGAGTATTTCAGACTTTGATTATAGTGCCACTGAGAATTGGGATGAGAACAGTATCGCGACCAGTGATCTACTGCTGTACTCCAGTATAGGATTTCCAGCGATCTTGCTCATTGATAAGAGTATCCGTCAAGATTACAAGAAATTCGTGTCGATCTGGGCAGAGACATTTGCTCTGACCTATGGACTGACAAACATGACCAAGGTTCTGGTGAGCCGGGAACGACCCTATCTCTATGGTACGGGTGAAGGGTCTGCTGATATGGAACATAAGCTGGAGGATGATAACCAACGTAGTTTCTTTTCCGGGCACACCTCTCTCTCAGCGGCGTCGTGGTTCATGATGGCGAGCATGTACCAGGACTACCACCCGGAAAGTAAATTAGCTCCCTATATATGGGCCACGGCCTATCTGGTACCAGCAGCCACAGGTTATTATCGCTATGATGCCGGGAAGCATTTTCTCTCTGATGTATTGGCCGGCTATTTTATAGGGCGCGCTATTGGGGTCATGGTTCCTAGGTGGCATAAGAAGAGCAGCAGGGTAGACGTTGGTCTAATGCTGCTTCCGAACGGCCAGCCCGGGGTCCAGTTGACCTATAGATATTGAGTTCTTTTCTATACTGCAGACCGGGTCTTTCGATTATATGGTAAAATATTTCTTCCCACAGTAATGCCCATGTTCATACTTTTTGGTAAAGAAAACAGTTGGTTTATTTTATAAAGTGATCATCAATACAGGTAACCATGAAAATATCTATTGAATACTGCTCGGTCTGAAACTACCTGCCTAGGGCTTCCAGTTTGGAAGCAGAACTGAAAAGCAAGTTTGACGGTGTTGGTGTAGAGCTTATTTCCAGCGGTGGCGGTGTGTTCGAGGTCACCCTGGATGGTGACCTGATCTTCTCCAAAAGGTCCCTGGACCGGTTCCCTGAAGATGGGGAGATAGAAAAACTGATTCGACAGAACACAAATTGAATAAATATATTTTATTGACTTGTAATGGTTTTTTTTATAAAATACTTACGAGTAACTTACGATTATATTAACTTTATCATAAAATGAGATTATTTCGTTCAAAAGCATTATATCGGAAGAAGAGTTCTTGGGTGGTTCTTCGAGCTATTGCTCGTCTGCACCAGCATGATGCGGTGAAAGATACCCGTAGACCCCTGGTGCAGGTCCCAGAGCCTAAAAGGTCCGTACACTTTTCAACGTCATGAAACCGCTGTCCCCAAAACAGAGGAGTTTTCTGGATTTCATCCAGCGGTTCACACTGGCCCAGGGTCAGGCTCCTTCCTACGAAGAGATCATGGCCGGCCTTGGGTTCGGCTCATTGGGGACAGTTAATTGGTATGTAAAGACCCTGGAAGAAGAGGGTCATTTGTCTCGTGTAAAAGGTCCCAATGGCAAGCGGGCGCTCACTTTGATCCATAGAGCGCACGCCACAGCTATTGAAGCCCGTTTGCCATTGTTGGGCCTGATCGCTGCGGGAGAACCTATCGAAGCATTGGAGGACCCGGGAAAGATCACTGTTCCGGCACCTTTGGTTCACCCGGATAATTTTGTTTTGCGGGTAAAGGGAGATTCCATGATCGATGAGAGTATACAGGATGGGGACTATATCGTGGTACGCAAGAGTGCCACGGCCCGGTCAGGGCAGATCGTGGTAGCGATCATCAATGGAGAAGCGACCCTGAAATGTTATGTACCCAGGTCCGGTCGGATAGAGCTCCATCCCCGCAACCCGGATTTTCCGATCATTACTATTGATCCTACTGACAATTTTCATATCAATGGCGTGCTATTGTATTCCTTCCGGGAATACCTTAATTAACCACGCCATCCGTGCCTTCTGACGTCTTTCATGTACGTCTGAACGCTCTGGAGCTTCAGGCAGAGAGGATCATGGATCCGAGCCTGAGAACACGCCCGGTTGCCATTATTTCATCTTCCCGTGCCAACGGCACGATCGTATCCCTGTCCCAGGAAGCAGAGAATGAAGGGTTGTTTCATGGCATGAAGGTCTCTGTCGTGAGGAAAATGAACCATGGGGTCCAACTATTGCCCTATAATCGCTCTCTCTATGCCCGGATCAATCACTATGTATACCAAACGGTGTCCATGTTCACACCGATCGTAGAGCCGGAGGACCTTGATGGATTTTATCTGGATATGAGAGGAGTCCAGATGGTTCGTGGTCATCCACAGAATACGGGACTATCCATCGTTAGGCGGATCCAGGAGCAGACCAATCTTGCGGGAATGGTGGGTATCAGCGTGAACAAACTGGTAAGCCGTATAGTCACATCCGTTGTTCCCGATGTGATACATGAGGTAGAGGATGGAGAAGAGACCCGGTTCCTGTCTCCGTTGGAACCGCCGGTCCTTCCAACGGTAGGGGAGAGACCTGTTCGCCGTTTGCTCCGATTTTTATGGGTTCGAGAAGTGAGCCATATTCAATCTATGGCAGCACATCCAGAAGAATTCCGGACTCTTTTCGGTATGAATTCAGTTCGGCTCTACCGGGAGGCACATGGGCAGGACACATCAGTGGTAAGACCGCTACAACTCCGGGACCATATCATGGAACAGACCGTTCTTCCAGAGGACACCAATGATAATAGTGTGCTCTGTGCGGTGATCAAGGACCTGTCAGAACAGTTAGCGTTCAAGCTTCGAAAACGAAGACAGTTAGCGAAAAGGATCAGGTTAGAGATCCATTATACTGATGGGCACCAGCGAACCGGAACAGGCCGGCTGTCCAGGATAGATGATATATCTGTTACCGCTGTTTGCAGGAGACTGTTCGACAGGGTCAATGACCGACGGAACCGTGTCCGAACCATTCTACTGGATGCCAGTGATCTTTGTTCATACGTGGACCAGGAGAACCTGTTCATGACAGAAGAGACCCGGAACATGGCGGTCTCCAGAGCGGTGGAAAAAGTGCGGCAGAAATACGGTGTCAGGAGCCTGCAGACCGCAGATGTATTTCAAGCTTTGGGGATGGTCTAAGAATGAGAATAGAGTATACATGTTCGTTCACTTGAACACTCACTCTGTCTACTCTTCCATGCGTGGGCTATTATCATTGCCGGATCTTATGGACCTTTCCCGGTCCCATGGTATGGACACGCTGGCTCTCACTGATGTGAACGGAATGTGGGGATTCGTTCGGTTCGTTCAGCATTGCAGGGACGCAGGGATCAAACCCATCGCTGGTGTGAACCTGATCACGGAAAAGGATGAGACCATCCTGTTGGCAGAGAATCAATATGGGTATGAAAATATATGCAGGGCAGTGTCTGCGGTCCATGATGATCCCGGTCGATCTGTTATAGATATCTTAGGATCACGATCAGCAGGACTTTTTGTCCTGGCTCATGAAGAATCAACATCAGAGAAACTTATCGATCTTATCCCAGATACCCATCTGTTCGTGGAACTGCGTTCCGGTGTCCGTGAGTCATCTTCCCAGGAAATGGCCAGGAGATTGAAACTGGAAATGGTGGTAACAGGGGATGTTTACTTTAGGTCACAGAGTGACCATGATGCTCACTTAACGCTCCGGGCCATAGGGAATAATACCACGCTGGAACAGTTGGATATGATGGATTACAAGTCAGACCAACATTGGTTCCGTAGTGAAGCAGAGATGGTAAAACTCTTTCCCAATAGTCTGGATGCCTTGAACAACAGTCGCTATCTGGCAGACCGTTGCAAGACGGACTGGTCATTCATCAACACGGTCTTTCCGGGACTGTCGTTGAAAGAGACACATCATTCCAACAAGAGGTTGAAGGATAAGGTGTACACTGGGGCCCGGGCACGCTATGGCGAGATCAGTGAAACGATCCGGCAGCGGATCGAGTATGAGCTGGACATTATCACCCAGAAAGGGTTTGCGCCTTATTTTCTGATCGTGCAGGATATTGTGACCCGGACCCGTGCTACCATCGGTCGTGGGTCAGCGGCTGCATCCATCGTTAGCTATTGTCTCTTTATCACACAGGTGGATCCGTTGCGGTACACACTCCAGTTCGAGAGGTTCATCCATCCCGAGCGAGAGAATATGCCGGATATTGATGTGGATTTTCCCTGGGATGAGCGGGATGATATTCTGGACTATGTTTTTAAGAAATACGGCAACGAGCGTACCGCCATGGTCTCCAGCCAGGTCTTTTTGAGACCGCGCTCCGCGGTCCGGGAAGTGGGGAAGGTCCATGGACTGTCCAATGAAGAGATCAATAGTATTACCAAACGGATCGGCTGGTATGCTTCACATCGGGATTTGGAGCACTGGGTTCGCACCGATCCGCGATTCTCTAATGTGGATCTGGATGACACATTGATCCGTGTTTTGCGGGAGAGTGAGAAGATCGTTGGTGTGTTCCGTCATCCATCGGTTCACCCCGGGGGAGTTGTGATCGTTCCAGATGAGATCCGGAAATATGTGCCGGTACTTGTGGCACCAAAAGGGGTCCAGATCGTGGAGTGGGAAAAGGATCAGGTAGAAGACTCAGGACTCTTGAAGATCGATCTTTTGGGAAACAGGAGCCTGGCTGTGGTCCGGGATACGATTCGGCAGGTGAACCTGAACTACGGCGAAGTTGCTTCCAAGAACAGGTATCTGGATTATCACCAGATCCAGCCGGTGGGTGACAAAAAGACCGAGCAGCTGATGAGAGCGGGGAGGACCATGGGCGTTTTCTATATTGAGAGTCCTGCCACCCGGCAGCTCCTGGCCAGGTCAGGCGTGGTGGATTTTGAACATGTGGTGATCTATTCATCCATCATCCGCCCGGCAGCCAACCGGTTCACCAATATCATGCTGGAGCGGATCCATGGTGTACCATGGGAGCTGATCCATCCGGACCTGGATTTTCTTGCGGAGAGTTACGGTATCATGGTCTATGAAGAACAGGTATCCATGGCGGCCATGATCATGGCAGGGCTGGGTTATGCAGAAGCGGAAGCATTGAGAAAGACCATGGGCCGGGATTCTATGCAGCATCTTGCCGTCTCATGGAAAAAGAGATTCACAGAAGGATCGCTCCGTCGGGGATATTCGTCCAGTATGATCAAGGATGTGTGGGACATGATCGCTTCGTTTGTGGGATATTCGTTCTGCAAGCCACATTCCGCATCCTATGCCATGCTATCATTCACCTGTGCCTATCTTAAGGCGCACTACCCAGCAGAATTTCTTGCAGCGGTCATCTCGAACCAGGGCGGGTTCTACTCATCATATGCCTACATGAGCGAAGCACGAAGATCTGGGATACAGGTGCTGTCACCGGATGTGAATCGAAGCCGTCAAGAATGGCATGGCCAAAAAGGGCGGATCCGTATGGGACTCATGAGCATCAAGAGGCTGCAGAAAAAAGCAGTGGATACTATCTTAGATGAACGAAAGGCAGGTGAGTTTGATTCATTGGATGATTTTCTATCACGTGTCGATCTGGGCCTGGCAGATGCGATGGCCCTGACCAGTGCAGGCTGCCTCAGAAGTTTGGCACCGGAACTGACACACCGAGAGCTGGCCTACCGGGTGGCTGGGTTCTATCTCCAGAGTGGAGAGAGAGAACCGCTCAGCTCATCCCCTGTGAACATTGGTCTAACGGATGATGATCACTATCGAATGGAGCTGGATGCGTTTGGTTACCCTCTGTCTGTTCACCCAGTGGTCAGGTACCGTCCCATGCTTAGTCGCCGGATCAGGTATGCGAAGGATATTCCAAATTATCTTGGTCGATCTATCTACCTGATCGGTGTTTATATTACCCGCAAGGAGTCTGTGACCCGTCAGTCTGACCCTATGGAATTCTTGACGTTAGAAGATGAGACCGATATCTATGAGTGTGTCTTGTTTCCGGATGTGTTTCAGGAATTTGGCGATCTGCTCCACTGGGAAACATTATTTATTATACGGGGAACAGTGGAAGAGTCCTTTGGAGTGTACAGCGTGAGTATCGAAAAAATGGGCAGCTTACAACAGTGGGTACGCCGTTTGAACCGTGATTGACCTTCAGTGGGGTATACGATTCATTAGAGTTCCATCCTATATTTATTCTACTGATCAAATGTTTATTTTTCTATGTCGTATATAGATCGTTATCTGCCCAATTTTCCAATAGTTCAAACTTGGTCCACTCTATTTCAATTAAGCTCAACCCAGTCAAAATCTGCATATTCTTTAACATTTTTTCCGTTATTGGTGCAATAAAGTCCAAGGTAGGCACCGGTATAACCTTTACTGAGTATTTTATCTGAACTTGTTTCTGCAAATGACTTGAAACCATTAGAGATATCCAATGAGTAATAGAACTTATATGAATTATTCTCTGATATGACCTTAAAAGTGATCGAACCATTATATGGCCCTATTGATTTCCGCTGAATTATAACCGGTTCATTCTTCTGTTCTTTTAATAGGAGTTCTAACACATGCTGCTCTCTATTTTTTTCAACGGTAAAAGTGAAATAGTTATCGTCTTTTTGGAACAGACTGATTCCTGCCTGAACCTCTTGGGTGGTTGGATCGAATAGCATACTCGCCGAAAATTCAAAATCACTTTCCTTTTGTCTAATACCTAATAGGCTACAACCTTTCCTGTCCTCAATTACATTTTTACTGGAAAATAATCGAAGGTAACCATCGTTGTCGTTTATTGTATAGGTTCCTTTTTGAGGTACTCTTCGAAAATTCCATTCCAAGTTCAATGTTCCACTATCGAAATCATCCCTGAACGCTTGTTTAGAATGTTGTGGCGAGTTTGGAAAGGGAAGAGAGAACGATCGTTCAACCCTACCTGTTGAGGGTGAACACACTGGCCACTCATAGTTGACGCGTCGCAGTTTTTCAAACCGTTCACGGTCCTTCAAACTATCCCATTCTTTCTCGATCTTATCATATTTCCATTCGTACGGTTCTTTTTCCCAGACAACAGGTATCAGGTGTGTCTCTCTCCCCATGTTGGAATAGGTATCTATTTCTGAACGAACACCAAGGCTTACCATGAACCATTTCTTGTTAGCCAATTCTATAAGGTCTGCATGCCCAACGCTGTTTACCCAGTGATCGTTTGAAAGGTGGCGAGAAGTAAGAATTGGATTACGTGCATTGGGAATATATGGGCCTCTTATATCATTGCTAATGGCTACCATAACGGCATGGTCAAGACCGGTTCCGCCTTCAGCGATCAATAGATAATAAAACTCGTTTCGCTTATAGATATGAGGACCTTCAGCCCATGTTCCATAGTATAATGCTCCTCGCCACA
>ENA-UPTF01000496-UPTF01000496.1-marine-metagenome-genome-assembly--contig:-NODE-496-length-27482-cov-3.900602_pt1 | contig 27482 bp, 22 predicted proteins | sample MGYA00238166_ERZ767019 | MGnify/ENA primary metagenome ERZ767019 (study PRJEB28930, sample SAMN06266391) | marine metagenome | isolation source: Sea water from 250 m depth | place: Atlantic Ocean | study... | reverse complement strand
TACCCAATATTGCCATCAATGAGCCTGCTGATCTTCCAAATGAATTATCTCTTCATCAAAATATCCCGAATCCTTTTAATCCCGTCACCATGGTCCAGTTCGAGCTTCCAGTTGAATCAGAAACGAACTTGAAAGTACTGAGCCTGAACGGAGCACAGGTGGTCTCCCTGGCCTCTGGAAATATGCAAGCCGGATCGCATAGGGCAACATGGAATGGAACAGATGTGAATGGTAAAAAGGTTCCAGCGGGGGTCTATTTTTTATTACTAACATCGGGGGAGACTATTCAAACGCGAAAAATCATCTTTCTGAAGTGATCGTAAAAAAAGAAAAAGAATAAAATAATGGGAGAACAAAATAAGCTGTCAGATCCGAATATGACCATGGATATTGCCACACATACCTATAATCTTGCTACCCATCCTGAACTGGATTTCGTTAGTGTGACCACATTCGTGTCAGGATTCTTTCGACCATTTGATAAGGAAAGGATCGCAAAAAAACTTGTTACCACTCATCCAAAATATCTTGGAAGATCTCCTGAAACACTTATTGCGGAATGGGATGCAGCCGCTGAGTATGGTACCATTGTACATAAAGAGATGGAAGACTGGATAAGAGAAGGTATCGAACCGAAAGAACGAAAGGCTATTGTAGGAAAGAACTGGCTCAACAACTACAAGATGGACATTGACATGGATATTTCAACTGAAGTTATGGTTTACAGTAAGGAGCTTAGGATCGCTGGCACAATTGATGTTCTGGTCAGGGACCGTGAGAATGGTGAGTACCAGATAATTGACTGGAAAACCTCTAAAAGGATCGATAAGAATTCATTCAAGGGAAAGGTAGGCAACAGACCAGAAACTAGTTCTGTAATGGACTGTAATTTTAATCATTATGCCCTGCAGCTCTCGCTCTATAGGTATTTACTTGAAGAGTACTATGGTATAATAGTGGATAAACAGTTGATAGCACATCTACAGGATCATGGGGCAAAAGGCCATCATACACCCTATATGCGTGAACATATCATAGAAATGTTGAAGGGTGATCGAAAATAATTAATGTGGGTACTTACCTTTAACTTAGACCTTTTTTAACACGAAAAATTATTTATACGTTTCTTTGAGATAAGCTTCTACCCTTGCCTTTAGGTCCTGTGCTGTTGCTAATGTATTCCTGATTATATAATTGGTATAGATCTCGGCACTGTATTGGATCGTAATGAGAAGATCTGAGAATTCTTTCTTTTTCAAAACAGTCATATTCAATTCGCGTTCACTGGAAAATTCCTTACGCACCATCATCTTAGGGTAGAATTCTGCTAATGGTTTTGTGATCGCATCATCATGCAGTCCATTATTGATCCTTACCCTTTCATAATTATTTTGATAATATTCACTGAGAACCTTCATAAGACCCTGATCGCTTATAGCATTTATACGTCCACTGCTTTGGGCCACCTGGTATGCAGCACCATAAGGAAAGAATGTATTGCGACTGTATAACATTCTTTTGATCAAACGGACCAATGTGTTTTGATCTACATCTATTTTATCAGAGATGTATAGCCTCAGCGAGTCTATAGCGATTATGGATGTTTTTATTCTTTTATCGATCCTTTCCATCTCGTTTATGTCGTTCGATATGTCGGCATTTATACTAAATAGGTCATCTTTTAATAAATTACGGATCTCAATATCCTGACGATAGTTCTCAGCATAAAAGGATAGAGTTATACCTAAAAATATCACCACTATTTCAAATATGTGACGTTTACTATTACCCAGCATGACCAAAATTTAAAAATGAAGATGTTCTTTTATAATAATGTTTGTTCATAAAGCTCACAAACATTTCAATGGTCGATATTATATTTAGGTGGGGATATAGTAAACTGATTTTTAGTAAAATGTTAAAACCAGGGTAAGGAGTTCAATAAATACTCTTTTTGTTATTAGGAGGACTGTGAATTCTTTTTCTTTTGCAAGTGTCAAAGAAATATTGAATAATCCTCAGCAATTAACTATTTGACCACAAAAATTGAAAGATAAAAAAAAGTTCGAGAACCTTTTCTCCTGGTCATTCTCCAGACACTCAACATTCAATACTTGTAAACGTAAATATTATTATACATACTATGGTTGTTGGGGCGGCTGGGCAGATGAAGCAGGCCAGGACATTAAAACTCTATATATGCTAAAAAATATTACATCACTGCCTATGCTTGCGGGCTCTATTGTTCATGACCAGATAGAAAAAATATTGAAAACAACCAGGTATGGTAGGGAGATCCCTATAGAATCGTCTGAAGAAGATATCATCCAAAGATTTAAAGGATCTTGGTCAGAGTCAAAGAACAAAGATTGGGAAGATAGTCCAAAATGGAAGACGAATTTATTCGAGCATTATTATGATGAGAAACCAACAGACGAGAAACTGTTTGAGATAAGAGATACTATGCTAAATAGTATTAAAGGATTTTATTCATCAGATTCTTATCGATTCATCCAGACCATGTCTGATAGACAATGGTTATCTATTGAAGATCTTGATTCATTTGATATTGATGAGAACAAGGTCTGGGTAAAGCTGGATTTCGCAATAAGACATGGAGAGCGGATATATATCTATGATTGGAAAACAGGAAAGATAGATAAAGAGAATGAGGTACAGCTTGCCGTCTATTCTTTATACGCACAGCAGAAATGGGAGACCGATCTAAAGTACATACGTCTTTTTGATGTATACCTTAAGCAGCAGTTGCCTGTAAAGGTCAAACCGACACAAGCGATAATTGATTCGGCGACCGAATTGATCAGGTGCAGTATCACTGATATGAAGACATTGCTTGATGATCCCGATCAGAACACAGCTGTGGTGGATTCATTCCCAATGGTCAGTGATGATAAAGAGGCCTATCCATGCAGCTATTGCAATTTCAAGGAAATTTGCTATCAGTAATTGTTAAGATGTATATGGATATCCAGGGAGATCCTGATTTAGAGTCACGAAATGTTATTAGATCCAGCTGGCACGATGATCTTCCACGTGCAGTATACGATGATCTTGAGCATGTTAAAGTATCGGACAACTGGTTCGAAGTATACCGGATGGACCATGATGTATTTGCAATCTATGAACCGTACCAATGGCAGGAGGTCATATCTTATTTGATACTTGGTAACAAAAGAGCCCTTCTATTTGATACTGGAAACGGGATCGGAAAAATTAGTGCACTCGTTACCGAGCTTACTGACTTGCCGGTGACTGTACTCAATTCGCATACACATTTCGATCATATGGGGGGAAATTCAGAATTTCAAAATATACTTGCCATGGACTCAGACTACACTAAACGAAATATGAAGGGATATGCAAATGCAGCTATGAGAAATGAGGTCTCTGACGAAGCAATATGTTCGGTTCTTCCGGACGGGGTGGATCCGGAAATTCATCATATAGCCCCATTTTCCGCGAAGGAATTAATAAGAGATGGTCATAAGATAGATCTGGGTGATCGTATGTTAAAGGTATTGAGCACTCCAGGCCACACTCCAGATTCTGTATCTATGCTCGATCAAGAGAAAGGTCTATTATGGCCAGGAGACATTTTTTATGCTGGCCCGATCTGGTTATTCTTCCCAGAAACAGATCTCGACGAATTTTACAGTTCTGTGGACCGGTTATGTTCTCTGGTGCCTGAACTGAAAACATTGCACCCGTCACACAATAGTCCCATCGCTCTGCCTGGATCTTTATACAAGCTCAAGGAAGCATTATTGTCTGTGAGAGAAGGTTCTGTTACCGGGAGAGCTCTATCAGGTGACCGTGTGGAGTATGTTTTCAATGGTTTTTCACTGATAATGAGGTCACCACGTTGATGGTCACTGATCACAATTATCTAAATTTTTACAACAACTTCTATTGGTGGTTTGTGTACAGAACCGTAGCACGATTAAATTCGATAACGATTGAAAGGTAACCCATGAAAATTTTTCTAATTTTGATAGTTTCAACCATTATCTATTCTCAGGACCGTAGGGAGATAGGGAACCTTATCCTGGAAGATGTTCCCGAGATCCCCCAGGAAATAGAAGATCGGTCACGCCAGTATCGTAATACACGGTCAGCGTCCTGCCGCTCGTGGCTGCGTGATGGTAGTGGTATGATCATTGGTACACGTTTTGGTGAGACATCCCAGATTCATATCGTTGAGCGGTCCATGGGTGCGCGCAGGCAGATCACATTCTTTGAAGAACCTGTGAGCGGTGGTATCTCCTGTCCTGATCCACAGAGTAATGGTTTTCTTTTCTCGAAGGATATTGGCGGCAGCGAATTCTATCAGATCCATTATTTTGATCTGAACTCAGGAGAATCCACCATGCTTACGGACGGGAGATCCAGGAATGGTCTTGGGCCATGGTCGAATTCAGGAAAGAATTTTGCCTTCACATCTAACATGGGTAATGGCGTGGACATGAGTGTTTATATCGGTGACCTGAATGGTGATCATACCCCGTTAGTTCAGGAGAAAGGATTCTGGTTTCCAAGGAACTGGTCACCTGATGATAGCAAACTTCTGGTTGGAAAATATGTATCTATAAATGAATCCTATATTCATATCGTAAATGTAGGGTCCGGAAGGATGACACAGTTCAATCCAAAGGACGAAAAAATAAGCTATGGTAATGCTGCGTTCAGTAAGGATGGGAAAGGGATATACTATTCATCAGATGAAGGAACTGAGTTCAGGCATCTCCGCTATTACGATCTCGCAAAGGGTCATCACAAGATACTGACCGATCATATTCCCTGGGATGTACAGGACTTCTCTCAATCAGATAACGGCCGCTATCTGGCCTATATCACCAATGAGGATGCCATCTCTCGTCTTCATTTGGTCCGTACCGCAGGGTTCAAGGAAATGAAGATACCAGAATTACCAATGGGCCGGATCGGTGGGCTTGATTTTAGTCCTGACGGAAGCAGGCTTGCGGTGAACCTCAATGCGCCTAAAACTCCTGGTGATGTTTACGTTCTGAATATTCGTAACCGCGGTCTGGTACAGTGGACCCAGAGTGAGGTAGGGGGATTGGATACGGAAAGTTTTTCAGAGCCTGAGTTGATCCATGTTAGATCGTTCGATGGTCTGGATGTACCTGCTTTTATTTATAGACCGATGGGTTCTGGACCTCATCCTGTGGTGGTTTACATACATGGTGGTCCCGAAAGTCAGTTCCGTCCAAGTTTTTCATCCAGGATACAGTACTGGGTGAAAGAACTCGGTGTAGCAGTGTTAGCGACCAATGTCCGGGGCTCTTCCGGGTTTGGAAAGACCTATGTTCAGATGGACAATGGTTACAAGCGGGAGGACTCGGTCAAGGATATTGGTGCTTTCTTGGATTGGATCTCAGAACAATCAGATCTGGACCAGGAACGTGTATCAGTATTTGGTGGTTCATATGGTGGCTACATGGTCCTGGCATCCATGACCCACTACAACGAACGTCTTCGATGTGCTATTGATGTTGTTGGAATCTCGAATTTTGTGTCTTTTCTAAGGAACACTGAGTCATATCGCCGAGATCTTCGTAGGGCGGAATATGGAGATGAGCGGGATCCTGATATGCGCCTACATCTGGAAAGAATATCCCCTAATAATAATGCCAAGAAGATCACCAAGCCCATTTTCATTGTCCAAGGCTATAATGATCCACGGGTACCCGTAACAGAAGCAGAACAAATGCGAGATGTCATTCGAAGTAATGGGGGTGATGTATGGTATATGGTCGCAATGGACGAGGGCCATGGTTTTAGTAAAAAATTCAACCGTGATTACTATACCAATGCAGTGAGCCTGTTCCTGGAGAGATATCTATTGGATTGAGTATCGGTGATCAAAGATCATTCTTCTTACATAATAAATATCATAGGGTGATCATCGAGACTATATTTTAATATATCTCTGGCAATAAATTCAGGTAGGTGGTAATTGGAAGAACATTTGTCAAGCTTCTCCGATGGGGTCTACGTTTCCATAGCGTTTTCCATATTCTTGAATTTGTCTCCGCGCTCATCGAGACTGCGTATGTTACAGCCGGTCTGGCCTTCTTTGCGGGCGCGATCGAAGTACTGGCAAGTTTTTTACTTCCTCATGAACATGTCCACTTTAAAGGTCTGATCCCAACCGTGCATGAAGAGTGTGATGATAGTGATCAAGATCCTTGATTTCTTAATTTTAAAATGGTAGTGAACCAAGCTTGATATTTTAGGTGTAACTTTATAGTGAATCTTGAGTCAAACTTTTCAAATATATCTTGTTAGACTTCTTATAGCAACAACACTGTTCACAGGAACAATGTTTTCCCAACACCATCCTGATCTCCAGGAATTTTCGTATGACTTTTTCTCATGGAGAGCAATAACACAGCCTGCCACGTCCGATGATATCAATCGAGTGGAAAGGCCTGTTGGATGGGTACCTGATTATTCACCGGAGTCTTTGGTCAAGCATAAGCAGAGGTACCAGGATTTTAGATCTCGTCTGAGTTCTATCTCCAGACAGGGCTGGTCCCGTTCTGATAGTGTCGATTATTTGTTACTACACTCTGCGGTCGAAAGAGTTAACTGGGAACTGAACGTATTACGTCTTCCAGAAAGGAATCCTGATTTCTATATCCATCAGACCCTGGGAATACTTTTCGAGCTTTTATTGATACACTCCCCTATGACGGGTCAGAGAGCCCAGGAACTATTGACCCGATTTCGATCTATTCCCAAGACCTTGGAACATGGTATGAAAAATCTGAACGATCCGGTCTCTGCCTTTGCGGATATTGCCCTGTCGAATGGTATCAATGTACGGAATAAACTAAGGGACTGTGTTAATGCTCTAAAACCAGTTGTGGAACCTAATATGCACCGAGGTCTACTAAATGCTGCTGAAGATGCTGCCGATGCTTTGGAGAATTATTTGAATTGGTTGGCAGATGAACAACCAAGGATGTCGAACCGGTTCAGTGTAGGAAGGGAACAGTACGAGTATTTTTTAAGACAGATCGCCCTCATACCTTATGATCCAGACCAGCTATTGCTAATGGGGGCACAGGAGTGGGACCGCTCTGTTTCATTCTATGAGTACGAACTAAAACGTAATGAGGGTCTGGCAGAATCAAGATATTTCAGGTCATCGAAGGCACAGATTGCCCGCTCGAAAAGAGATGAGATCTCTATTCGAAGGTTTTTAGAAAGAAAAGACATCATGTCCGTTCCTGTATGGCTCCAGCACTATAATAATCTTCCAATACCGCCATGGTTGGCACCCCTTTCTCATATGGGTGTGAATGATGATCTTACTTCTGAGACCCGCTTGAACGAGAACGCGGTCAGTTACATTCCGGAGCCAGGTCCGAACCTGGCCTATTTCAATCGTTCATCAGCCCAAGATCCCCGCCCCATTATAATACACGAGGGTGTGCCCGGACATTATTTTCAAATGGCCATTTCTTGGGCGAACAAAAATCCTATTCGTCGGCATTTTTTTGATTCCGGTCCTATAGAGGGAATCGGGTTTTATGTAGAAGAACTCATGCTACAGCATGGCCTATTTGAAGACCGTCCCCGTACCCGAGAAATAATCTACAGCTTTATGCGGCTCCGGGCTCTGCGGGTTGATGTGGATGTCAAACTGGCCTTAGGAATGTATAGTATTGAGGGAGCGGCAAAATTTTTAGAGGAAACAGTACCAATGGACCATGAGACGGCACTCTGGGAAGCACGATTCTTTTCTTTGACTCCCGGTCAGGCTATCTCATATCAGATAGGAAAACTCCAGATAATGAGTCTCATTGCTGATGCAAGGGTAAAATTTGGGGATAATTTCAGTTTGCGGCATTACCATGATTATATGATGGAGAACGGAAATATACCCATCGCTCTGCAGCATTGGGAATATCTTGAAGAAACAAATGATCTCCTTAAACTCTGGCAAAAACATAAATAGTATAGGCTATTGGTCACTATTATCATCCTTTAGACCTTAGACATAAGAAGGGAACCAAATAATGAACCGAATGATCTTACCCATGTGCATACTTATATCATTTATGGCAGCACAACAGCCCATGGAAGAAAAACCTAAAGAAAATAATTTTTTGGAAGTAAAAGTGAATGACCCTGACCTACAGCGGGAGATCAATGCTTTAAGGGTGTTATTTGATGCAGACCTACAAAAGTTGAAGCAAAAACACAAGGAGGAGAAGAGAACCCTTAGGAAATCGTACAAAGGGAAATTGAAAGCACTGCGAAAGAAGGCAAAAGAAAAAAGAAAGTTGAAAAAGCGACCCGGCAATTGAACCATTGGTCAAGATCAATATAGAGCCCCGTTGCATTTAGCGGGGTTTTTTATTTTAGATGTAAATTATTGATTAGAATTGGTGTGCTGATATTATTTTAAAATGAAGATCAAGATCTCCAATCTTTTAGGCTTTCTGGTCTGGGGTTCGGTGGTCCTCTCTCAGGATCATTGGGAGACCGCTATCTATGCTGGTGATAACTGGAATTATAGGGTACCGATCGAAGAGCTTCCGTCTGGCTGGAATATCCTGAATTTTGATGATTCGAACTGGTTGAACGGACCAGGGGGTTTTGGCTACAGTGATGATGATGATGGAACAGAGATCGATCCGACCATATCAGTTTATCTTCGCCGTACTTTTACTGTAGCGGACCCCACAAAAATCATCAGAGCTGTTCTTCATGCTGATTATGACGATGGCTTCGTTGCATATCTCAATGGGATCGAGATATCCCGTTCGTTCAATTTAGGAGAACAGGGGTCATTTGTTCCATATGATGAGACCACCAGTACTGATCATGAGGCTAACCTTTATTCGGGCGGTCTACCTGAAGCATATACAGTGGACTCTTTGGAACTTTTCTCCTTGATAACCGCAGGGGAGAATGTGCTCGCTATACAGGTACATAATGTTGGTATAACATCATCGGATATGTCCAGCAACTTCTTTCTATCATTTGGTATCATCGATGGTTCGAATTATTATGGTCCGACACCGGAATGGTTCCAACCGCCAATCACGTTCGGTGAATCGAATATACCGATAATTGTGATCGATACATTCGGTGAAGAGATCCCTGATGATCCTAGGATCCCAGCTTATATGGGTATTATTGATAATCCTGATGGGCTTAATCATATTGATGATCCTTTCAATGATTATGATGGTATGATCACAATTGAGCTACGGGGAAATTCATCACAGTGGAACGATAAAAGACCTTATAGACTGGAAACGGTAGATGAAGATGGAGAAAATAACAATGTTTCCCTTTTAGGAATGCCTGACGAGAATGACTGGGTACTTTATGCACCCTGGCAGGATAAGTCGTTGATAAGGAATGTTCTGACCTACCAGATAGCTAATGAAATGGGACGCTATGCAGCACGGACCCGTTACTGCGAGCTTTACCTGAATGATGATTATAAAGGTATATATGTTCTCATGGAAAAGATAAAAAGAGATCAAAATCGGATCGACATATCGAAACTCGAACCGGACGAGACAACGGGGGATGATCTTACCGGTGGCTATATTCTGAAATTCGATTGGTATTGGACCGGAGATAATATTGGTGGTTTCGAGAGTGAGTATGATGGGATGGTTTATAATTATCATTATCCTAAGCCCGATGATATTGTACCAGAACAGGAAGAGTATATCCAGCAGTATATCCATGATTTTGAAACGGTCATGCTTGGTCCGGATTACACCAACACCCAAACAGGATACCCTTCTACAATGAACGTGGGCTCCTTTGTAGATCACATTCTCCTACAGGAACTATCAAAGAATGTAGATGCCTACCGCTTAAGCACTTATATCTATAAGGATAGGGATAGTATTGACCACAGATTGACCGCTGGACCTGTCTGGGATATCAACCACGGTTTTGGAAATTGTGATTATGGAGAGACGTGGGTACCAGAGGGCTGGCTTATTGAATATAATCCGGAAGGCGGTGACCAGATGACCTTTTGGTGGGAGCTTGTTTGGGCGGACCAAAATTTCAAGGATCAGGTATCCGATCGTTTTACTGAATTAAGGAATACGATACTCTCTGTGCAGCATATTGATACTATCATCGACAGCATTGTTGCCTATCTCGGTCCAGCAATTGATAGGAATTTCGCACGATGGCCCTTGCTTGGCACCTATGTCTGGCCCAATTATTATGTTTTCGATACCTATGAAGAAGAAATAGACTATTTAAAATCTTGGACCCTGGATCGATTGGTATGGATGGATCAGGAGATACTTTTACTAACAAAAGGAGAACCGATTCCACAAAAATATTTTCTACACCCAGCCTATCCCAACCCATTTAATCCTGCTGTCTCAATACGGTATGACCTGCCTGAGGAAGGACCAGTACGCATTATCATTCACGATCTGGCAGGAAGGTTTGTGAGAACTTTACTAAATGAAAGGCAGAATTTTGGGACCCATACTATGATCTGGAATACTGTTGACCATCACCATGGTCCAATACCTGGAGGAGTATATCTTCTATCCATTGAATCGGGAAATTTCCGTAAGACCCAGAAGATCATGTTTTTGAAATGATTGATATTGATCAGATGATAAGTGATATGAAATTCATCCCATTTAGATTTAAAAAGAAAGAGACCCATGAAAAGCCCAGGAACTAATTTAACGTAATCTTTAACTCTGACGTAAAATTCCTCTTAATTTCATGGCTATTTTTTTGAATCTTTATCAATACCGAACTATCCATCAATATTCACATGCTAAGATCCAAGGTAATCATTTCAGGTCTTATTATACTGGTATCAGTCTATGGACAGTCAAATTATTTGACTGACTACAATCCTGATTCTCTAAGGTTTAAAATGGCAACGGCGGTCCGGTGTTCAGAGGCACCGATCATAGATGGTGATCTGGACGATGATGCCTGGAATTCAGCCTTGCCTGTGGATGAATTTTTTCAGATCGATCCATTGGAACTTGCTCCTCCTTCGGAAAAAACTATAGCTAAGGTCCTTTATGATGATGAATCACTCTATATATCGTTTCGATCTTATGATTCACAGCCGGAACGGATAAAACGTGCCCTAGTTCGTCGAGATAATTGGATGGAAGGATTTAACTCTAACTCAGACTGGGTTGGCTTTTCCATTGATTCTAGGAATGATGATTACAATGGCTATTTTTTTGCTGTCAATGCTTCTGGAGTAAAGATCGATGTTTCCATTTCCGGTCATGAAGAATATGATTCCAGCTGGGATGCTGTCTGGGATGTGGCGATCCAGATCAATCCGGATGGATGGACGGCAGAATTCGGTCTGCCCTTTGCCATGTTTCAATTTGATAATATGCAAGATCTGGTATGGGGGGTAGAATTCCTCAGGGGAATTCACCGTGTTCAGGAATCCCTTATGTGGCCAGGACGTCCTAAAGCGGTTCGTGGGAGCATGCTCCCCTTAGGAGTACTCTTGGGCATAAACAATATTCCTGATCCAAAGCAGCTGGAGGTCATACCATATACACTTATCGGCCAGAGCACGATAACACGTCTTGATATGGGCCTTGATGTCCGCTATGGGCTCACATCGAATTCAATAATGAAACTGACCTTCAACCCGGACTTTGGACAGGTGGAGGCGGACCCATCTGTTCTGAATCTGACAGCATTCGAAACATTCTATGATGAAAAACGACCTTTTTTCTCCGAGGGAGCTGAATTTTTCAGTCAGCGTCTATCCTTGTTTCATTCTAGACGGATCGGTCGAGCACCAGGCTATACTCTTCCGGAAGATGGTGAGCTAAAGGATATACCGGAGTACACGACTATCTTGGGTGCCATGAAGGTAATGGGTAACACAGGATCAGGTATAAACTATGGTCTGATCGGGGCTGTAACTGCTGAAGAATCGGCCGTATTAGTAAGCGATAGTACGGGTGTCCAGACTGATGAGGGTGTTGTGATTGAACCCAGATCCAACTATTCCATAGGTCGTTTTGAAATGCCAGTGATCAATGATATTTCTAGGATAGGTGTCATGGTAACAGATGTTTCACGCGAGAATAATCCAGGTGCGACAGTTGCGGGAATGGATTGGAGCCTTGGTTTCCTTGATAATAAACTATTTACCAATGGTCAGGTCGTTCGCTCTGATGCTAACGATATAAAAGGGAACGCGGTGCGTTTCAACCTGGGCTATATAGACCCGGTCTGGTGGAGTGCCCGTTTCTGGTACGGGTATTATGATAATAAGTTCGATGTGAATGACATTGGATATCTACGCCGGAATGACATGAGCTGGATCGGTGGGCGGATAGAATTTCGAAGGCAGGAACCATGGGGTAGATTCCTTAATAATGAATTAGAGATCAAATACAGGCAGGAATGGCGTGGTGACGGTTTGGTGCTTGAAAGGGAGATCGAGATCGAACAGGATAATTTATTTTCCAATTACTGGAAAGTTGGACTCTTTAGCAAAATATTCTTACCCGCTTACAATGATGAAGATATATTCAGAAATGAACTAGCATGGGCCTATAAAACAGAACTATGGGGATATGCGGGTCCAAGTATCAGCACCGACCGAAGAAAAAAGATAGTCATAGATGCCAATATCGGTACAGGTTATGGTAAAAATAGAGGCCAGGGCTATCGTGTCATGTTGGGAGCAGAGATAAAACCCATCGAACCACTCAATATTGAAATAAATGCCATGCAAGATAAGAGCCCTACCTATATGCAATGGGTAGATGTTGTAGAGACCCTGAATGATACCGCCAGGGTGTATGCGAACTCTCTTCTTACCACAAATGATATTACCATGCGCTTGAATTGGACATTCTCACCTGACCTGTCACTACAATGTTTTGTACAGCCATTTTACGCGAATATGAGATATAAGAATTACTACCGTCTTAAGGCTCCAGAGACCATGGAACTTGATGCATATGATTATCTTGGTCATTTTGAAGAACCTGATTTCAGATTACAGAATACCGTTGGTACTTTTGTACTCCGTTGGGAATACCGTTCAGGGAGTACCATCTTCATTGTATATAACCTTAATGATAGTAAGTATTATTCTCCATCAGACGACACCTGGATATCTGAAGAGGCAAATGCGCTTTATTTCAAGTTGAATTATTGGATAAAGAAATAGAACATTCATTACATTTTCCCATTTATCGTCCTTTGGTAAACTATTCTGACAGATGTAGATTGGATATTTAGAAAGGAATAGGATATGAATGATGCTGAGATCACAATAGATCAATTAAAAACACTTGTTGAATCATTTGTGGCCGAAAGGGATTGGGCACAGTTCCATAACCCGAAGAACCTTTCCATGGCACTGGCCATCGAGGCAAGTGAATTAATGGATTTGTTTAAATGGATGACCCCAGAACAGTGTGAGAGAAATATGTCCAAAAATGGTATAAGGTCGGAAGCAAAAGATGAACTGGCTGATATTTTGATATATGCGATCGCATTCGCAAATAGGAATAAGATCGATATTACTACTGCAGTACGGGTTAAAATGGAAAAGAATGAAAAGAAGTATCCCGCAGATAGGTTCAGAGGTCATTTCTAACCATTAGTAGCATTATTATGGTTACAAGAGAATCGTAAAAAATGGCCTTTTCTTATCGTGACCGCTGAAACGGACCCTATAAAATTAAAATGTTATAGAATGCTACAACCCACTCCAGAACAGTCTGTCTCAGCGTCCCAGGTCATTTCAGATTATCTGGATCCTACACCAATGGTTCTAAATAAAGAGTTGTGTAGGCGCATTGGGACCAAGAGTTACGTGAAATGTGAATATATCTCTCCGGTCCGTTCTTTTAAGGCGCGCGGTGCCCTTAACCTGGTTCACCATTTGAAGGTATCGGGAGAGGCATCTCGTTTAAGCACTGCTTCTACAGGAAACCATGGTGCTGCAATGTCCTTTGCCTGTCAGGAATATAGTTTACCCCTCACTGTGGGTGTACCGGTCAATGCAGATGATACCAAAGTTTCACTCATAAAGAATTTTGGTGCAAGATTGGAGTTTCTTGGCAATGATCTTGATGAAACGAAAGAAATAATGTTGCAGGATACAGCCTTTAAAGAAACACTTTTTATTGAGGATGGTTCATCTCAAGATATTGTGGCCGGTACCTCTACGATCGGTTTAGAGATCATAGAGCAGGTGAGTGGTCTAGATATGGTCTTGGTACCAGTTGGAAACGGAGCCCTGATCGGTGGTATAGGTACGGTGATCAAAGCAGCTAAACCTTCCATAAAGATCATTGGTGTTCAGGCAGAGGAAGCACCCTGTATGGTCCTATCCTTCAGGTCAGGAGAACCAGTTGATACAGAAAGCTGTAATACCTTTGCAACCGGTATGGCTGTTCGTGTTGCTATTCCTGAAGCTGTGGCCCTTGTATCTGAAGTGGTGGATGAAATGGTATTAGTTAGTGAACGTGAAATGAAACAGGCTATGGGAATATATTATGCTTGTACGGGGCAGATGGTGGAGGGAGCCGGAGCTGCTGCCCTGAGCGGCGCACTGAAAATTTCGCAAGCAATAAAAGGGAAGACGATATGCTTAATTGCTACTGGGGCTAATGTAGATCAGTCGTTGAAACAGGAAGTGATAGATAATTTTATTTAATATTATATATTATATTTTTGAGAGCTAAAGTATCATGGTTGATCTGATCATTCGTAGTGGACATATCCTGGATGGAACCGGCTCCCCCGCCTGGAAGGGAGACATTGCTGTAGATGAAGGTAAAATAGTGGAGGTCAAAGATTCTATCGATATGCATGCCGAGTATGAATTGAACGCAGATGGAAAATATATTTGCCCGGGGTTCATTGACATTCATACCCATTCAGATTTTTCCTTGCTCGCGAATCGTTGTGCGGAGAGTAGCGTGCGGCAGGGTATTACAACACTTGTGACCGGAAACTGTGGCCACGGACCTGCCCCTTCTCCAGACAGGGGACTGGGTAAACAGGTTACTTTCGGCTATAGTGAAAATTTTAATACGGATTTTGGGTGGGATCATTTCGCTGAATATTTGGATGATCTTTTTTCACCAGGATTATCTGTTAATGTCGCCCCTTTGGTTCCCCATGGTTCTATTCGGCTGGCGGTCATGGGGTATGATGCTCGTCCTCCCACAAGAGCTGAACTGGAGAAAATGAAAGACTATGTGAATGAGGCTATGTCTGCGGGCGCGGCGGGATTCTCGACAGGATTGGAATATTCTCCGGGTAAGCACGCCGATGAGAATGAATTATCTGCCTTATGTTCCGTTGCTGCGAAACATGACGGTATCTATGCCAGCCATATTCGCAATCGTGCCGATACCTTTATGGAGTCAGTGGTTGAATCATTGAATATAATCCGCAGGGCAGGTTGCACTGGTCAGTTGTCCCACCTTGCACCACGGCCCTATGCAAGAGGAGAATTTGACCAGGTATTGGAAACTATATATAAGGCACGGGACCAGGAAGGTTTGGAGATCGGCATTGATACCTTTCCGGATGTTTGGGGTCCTGGACCTGTGGTAACCCTTTTGCCTTCCTGGGTTTATGAAGATAAACCAGACAAGATATTGGACCGGTTGAAGTCTCCGGATGTGATTGATCAGTGCAGGGAAACATTTAATAATCCCACCAATTATCTTTTGCGCTTGGGCGGTTTCAAGTCCTTCTATCTAACCTGCTCAAGATCATATCCAGACCTTGTTGGAAGGAATTTTCAGGAGATCTCTGAGATCTTTAGACTGGACCATACAGAGACAATATTTAAACTATTATTGGCTGATGGATCTGATTTTTATAATGTGATGCTTCGGCACATCTATGCTTCACCCGAAGATCTCCAGCAATTACTCTTGCAGCCGATCTGCAGCATCGAGAGTGATGGTGTCACCACCGCACCCTATGGCCCATTAAAAGATTTTGTGTTTAATCGCTCCAGTTATGGTTATACGGTCCGGTTCTTGAAGGAATATGTTATTGACCAGAAGCTCTTTACACTGGAAGAAGGGGTCAGAAAAATGACATCACTTCCGGCAGATTCGGCACGTTTGAAAGGGCGCGGTCAGCTCAAGGAAGACTATGCAGCTGACATCATTATATTCTCTCTTGAGGACCTGAAAGATAATACAACAGATGATAAACCCATTGCCTACCCTGATGGTATTGAGCTGGTCATGGTGAATGGGTCTATTGTTTTGGACCGTGGAACCCACAGCCAGGAGCTTCCAGGGCAAATGCTTCCTAATTAGGAGCCCAATGATCCAATTATTGAGGAAGCGATAGGCCTTCCATTAAGTATCCATAGTTTAAATTTCGGTGTCTGCCGGTTGAAAAATTGCAGGGGAAGTACTACTTTCAAGCATGCCTGCTTACCCCAATCGTGAAGATGCTTTGGCATTACTCCATGAATATACCAGAACTAATTCGTTACGCCGTCATGCAATGGGCGTTGAACAGGCCATGCGTAAGATGTCTGAAAAATATGGCGGGGACTCTGATGAGTGGGGTATGACCGGTCTACTCCACGATTTTGATTATGAAATGTACCCTTCAATGGAAGAACATCCCTTCAAAGGGAACAAAATATTAAAAGAGCGGGGCTATCCTGAAACCATCTGCCGCGCCATTATGGGTCACGCTACCTATACCGGCATTCCTCGGGATACAGATATGGCTAGAGCATTATTCTCTGTAGATGAGCTGACTGGTTTTATATTTGCTGTAACCTATGTTCGTCCTTCCAGGTCCATTCTGGAAGTGACACCACGGTCCGTAAAGAAAAAACTCAAACAGAGATCCTTTGCAGCCAGCGTTCTGCGCGAGGATATTTTTCAAAGTATCGATGAATTGGAAGTGGACCTGACCGAACATATTCAGTTCGTTATTGATGCACTATCTGAAAAGGCTCAAGAGTTGGGCCTGGCCGGCTGAAACTCATGGCAGAAAAGGTCGCAATTATAACTGCCGCCAGCCGTGGAATCGGTGCTGCCTGTGCCATGGAGCTTGCCAAAAGAGACTACCGGGTTGTTCTCATGTCAACGACAGAAAGTGTCCTGGACCTGGCCAAGGAACTGGATGGTATTGGTCTGGTCGGTAATGTTACTAATGCTGATGACATGTTGAAACTTGTGAACCTTGCTTATACATCTTGTGGAAGGGTAGACGCCCTTGTAAACAACACCGGTCACCCGCCGAAAGGAGACCTATTAGTGATCAGTGATGATGAATGGCATGATGCCTTAGACCTTTTGCTTATGAATGTGATTCGGATTACCCGATACATAGTTCCTATCATGAAAGAGAATGGCGGTGGAGCTATTGTGAATATATCTGCTTTTGGTGCCCAAGAACCTAACTTGTCATTTCCAACTTCATCTGTTATCCGATCGGGCCTTTCCGCTTTTACCAGGCTTTTTGCTAAGCGATATGGGCAGGACAACATACGTATGAATAGTGTGCTGCCAGGATTTGTGGATAGCTATGATGTAAGTGACGAGATCCGTCAGTCAATTCCGGTAGGACGAGAAGCAACAGTGGAAGAGATCGCGGGAACAGTATCATTCTTACTGTCAGATGAATCCAGTTATATCACTGGTCAGAATCTTCGTGTTGATGGTGGTATGGTCAATATTTAATCGAAATTATTTTTGAAATCCTGGAATAAATATAGCAGTTCCCTTGCCGATGAGGTCTTTGATACTATCATTATTGGCTCAGGGATTGGTGGGCTTTGTTCTGCAGCTTTACTGGCTCTGCATGGTAAAAGGGTCCTGGTTTTGGAAAAGCATTTCAAGATCGGTGGCTGGACCCATACCTTCCGTCGTGGAAAATATGAATGGGATGTTGGAATCCATTATATTGGAGAGGTTCACAAAAAACATTCATTTGCCCGACGGATCTTTGATCACATTACAAATGGTCAACTTCAGTGGTCAAAGATGGATGATAACTACGATCGAATCATTTTCCCTGATCGGTCCTATGATTTTGTCGCACCCCGCGAACGATTTAAGGAAGACCTGATCAATTATTTTCCCCAGGAGGAAGCAGCCATCGTAACCTATATGGATCTACTATATAAGGTTGCTCTTGCTGCTCGGCCCTATTTTATGAACAAGGTCATGCCACGCTGGCTAGGAACCTTGACCTATCCTTTTATGAACCGAAAATTTTATAAATACTCCGATCGAACTACCTATGATATGATCACAGAGCTCACCAGTAATGAACAATTACTGGGGGTTCTCACTGGACAATGGGGGGACCATGGTCTCCCGCCAAGAAAAAGCAGTTTCGCTATGCATGCCTTTGTAGCACGGCATTATCTGGATGGAGCTAATTACCCCACTGGATCATCCCGAAGAATCGCTGAAACTGTTTCAGATCTGATCGAAGCCCATGGTGGAAAGCTTGTAGTGAAAGCGGGCGTGGAAGAGATATTGGTTAAAAATGATCGGGCCATGGGTGTGCGCATGGAAAGTGGCGAAGAACTAATAGCTCCCATCGTGATTAGTAACGTTGGTGTGGTAAATACATTTGATCGGTTACTCCAGGAATACCCGGGACGTAATAGTATGCATCGATATCTGGACAATGTGGTGCCCACTGCCAGCTACATATGTCTCCACCTGGGCTTTAAGAGGTCAGCCCAGGACCTGGGTTTTGGCACAACGAATTTGTGGATATACCCCGGGTATGACCACGACCAGAATGTGGCACAAGCGTCAATTGGTCCAGATAAAGAATTTCCTGTTGTCTATGTTTCATTTCCCTCAGCTAAGGATGAGGCCTGGGATAAGGAACATGAAGGATGTGCAACCATGGAGGCCATTACCATGGCACACTGGGACTGGTACACAGATTGGCAGGGGCAACCCTGGAAGAACCGTGATGAAGATTATGAGGCAATTAAGAGAAAATTAACCGATAGAATTTTAGATATAGTTTTCAAGCACGTACCCCAGGCAAAAGAACATCTGGAACATGCTGAGCTTTCCACACCGTTGACGGTAAATGACCTTGCTAATTATTCACTGGGCGAAATGTACGGGGTCGAACATAGTCCCCAACGTTTTCGGCAACGGTGGCTACAGCCTCATACGGATGTTAAGGGTTTGTATCTGACCGGTCAGGATGTGGCCACTGTTGGTCTATCTTCGGCGCTCTTCTCCGGTCTCATGACTGCCTCCGCTGTCCTGAAGAAAAACCTTTTAAATAGTATTTGATTTGCAGATGTTCCAACTTCACCAGTGTTTGTCCAATTCTCGAAAGAAATGGAAAGGTGTCAATTTTTCAGTTCAATAGCCTGGCCTACAGCCGTTATAGAAGAAGCAATCCGTATACCCAGATACGGCTTGTTGGAAATCATGATGGTGCCTGTTCCACTTTATTAGATCAGAATATGCACCTGCATTGTTTTTTATAGCAATTATTTTAGTTCTTTTTTTATGTAATTCAGATTATGATCAAAGCATTTAAGAAAATGAACTCCTATTTGTTGTTGTTGTCCTTTATGGTCTTGTTTGCTAATAGTTCAACCTGTAGTTATTGTGGAAGATCTATTTCCGGCCGCTATACCATTCTTAATAACAAACATTATCATAATACATGTTATGAAAACCACATACAGCTCAGCTGTGATTACTGTGATAAGAAGATCACCGGAACATATACCGAAACCGAAGGAAAGAATTACCACCCCTCCTGCTACCGGGACCATATCCAGGAGCGTTGTGCCCAGTGTGGTCAATTGATCAGCGGTCTATATAATACAAAAGATGATAAACAGTACCATGAAGCCTGTTTCATCAATTATATCCTACCAAAGTGTGATATATGCCGTCTGCCTATCCAAGATCAATATATAGAGGACTTTTGGGGAAATATGTACCATGAAAAGCATACTAATGCATTACCTGATTGTGATAATTGTTCCAGGTTGATCTGTGAACCACTTACGGGTGGTGGTTACTCTATTAATGGTAAGCGATACGTGTGCAGTATGTGCAAGCCATCCGTAGTGTCAGACCAATCACAGATTGCCCGGTCACTGAGAGGAGTGAAGACACTTTTTAAAAAAGTGGGTATCCAGGACCTGCCCAGGGGGATTCCCATTACTCTTGTGGCCGATAAGGATGAACTGGTTCGGTTATCCGGTAATCGTTTAGGCAAGATCAGGGGTTATACTCAATATGAAGCAAAGACCCTGGGTGGGAGGACCATCAGTGAAACCTACCATATTTATATTTTATCAGACCTGAGCGAGATTATCTTCGATGCGGTCCTGGCCCATGAATTGCTTCATGTTTACCAGATCCAGAATGGGTATAAACTAAGATCTGATATTAGGGAGGGATTTTGTAACCTGGGGTCCGAACTGGTCTATGATCACGATGGGTCGGATCTCGCCAGGCTGCAGTTGAGGACCATGTATGAAAGTGATGACCCGGATTATGGCGATGGATTCAGAAATATGTCATCTCGACTGAATGAAATGGGCTGGGGAGGTATCCTAAGTAATTTAGCCAGTTTCAAATAATTTCATTCTAATATGAAACTATTGTTTATTAGCATTCCATATATTCCTTTAAACTTGGGTTGATTCTGACTCCGATTACACTTATGCTATCGTTTCTATATTGTAAGAACTTATAAGAAAAAGGGACCTTTTATGACAGAAAAGAAATATACTTTATCCACTTCCAATGTGATTGATGATCTGCAGCTATATGGTCTTGTTGTATTACGTGTTCTTATTGGCTGGCATTTTCTATACGAAGGTATCGCGAAATTGATCAACCCTTATTGGTCATCAGCCGCCTTTCTGCTTGATGCTAAGTGGATCTTTTCAGGCCTTGCTAAGTGGATAGTGTCAAATCCTTCTATTCTCAGTCTTGTTGATAATCTGAACATGTGGGGATTGACACTGATTGGTGCCTGCCTGATATTAGGTTTATTTGGAAGGCACGTAAGTATGTTAGGAATGCTGCTTGTATTGGTATACTATTTATTCACACCGTCATTCTGGTGGCTGGAATATGCCCGTCCAGGAGAGGGAAGCTATCTCGTGGTAAACAAGAATCTCATAGAAGCCTGCGCATTGTTTGTGGTTTATTTATTTCCCACGAGTGAATTGATAGGATTGGATCGCTTGGTATTTAAGAATAATTCTAAAGTTTAAAGGATATATAGAATGAGTCAACAAGAAAAAAACAAAAAAGAAGTTAACCAAAAATATACCGATTTGGATCGGAGAGAATTAATTAAGGGTCTGGCTACACTACCGGCAATTGCTGCTTTCTTTGTCAGCCTTTGGGCTAAACTCCGTCGTGATGCAATAAAAAAATCTAATTTACTTCAGGATCTTGTACAGGAAAAACAGGCACCTCCGATTGTCGCTTCGACTGGCAACAGTGAGCATCTTCGTATCGGGATCATAGGGTACGGCGGCCGAGGAGGGCATCTGGTACGGGGTGCAGGATTTGCAACCCCCGGATGGACCGATCTTGCTTCAGAAAATGCTAGAAAAAATAGGTTGGATAAGAGGTTTGCTACTTTTATGCAGCAAGAGGACCTGAATGTGTCATTGGTTGGTGTGTGTGACCTTTTTGATTTTCGTTCAGATCTGGGGGTCCAAGCTTCAAAGAATGAGGTCAGACCTGGTGGAAAGCCAAAGGAAACAGCAACAGTCTATCAACATTATACTGATCTCTTGTCCAATGACGATATTGATGCAGTTATTGTTGCGACCCCTGACCACTGGCACTCTAGGATCACTATTGATGCAGCTAAAGCAGGTAAACATGTTTATTGTGAGAAAGGTCTAACAAGGACCTTTGATGAAGCTATCGATGTTTATGATACTGTAAAACGAACAGGTATAACCTTTCAGCTTGGCCACCAGAATCGGCAGGTCGAAGCAAATTATAAAGCAAAACGGATCATTGAACAGGGTCTTCTGGGCCCTATTAACATGGTAGAACTGACAACAAACCGAAACTCACCCTGGGGAGCCTGGGTATGGGGGATACATCCTGATGGAAATGAGAGAACGATCGATTGGAAGACGTTTCAAGAACCAGTACCAATAAAGAACAGGATTCCTTTTGGTGAAGAGGCCTTGAGACGTTTTTTCCGTTGGCGCTGTTGGTTTGATTATGGAACCGGTCTATCGGGAGATCTATTGTCTCATGATTTTGATACCATAAACCAGATAATGGATATAGGGATCCCAAAATATGCCTCCTCCACAGGTGGGGTTTATTTTTATAAGGATGGCCGGGATGTACCAGATGTTTGGAATGCAACTTTTGAATATCCGGATAAAGATCTTACTGTGTTATATAGTGCTACATTATCTAGCAATAATCCCCGTGGAAACAGAATTATGGGACATGATGCTACCATGATGATGGGTGGCCAAAGCGGTGGTGGATCCATCCATGGATTCATTGTTACAGCGGATGATGCATCAACACAGTACAAGGAGCGGATTGAAAATGGTATGATAAATACACGATATCCAATGTATAGTTATGCTCCAGGATCAAAGCAAATTGATGGTGTTACTTCCGCGACCTCCAAATATTTTGCAAGTAAAGGGTTGCTCTATACGTACAGAGATGGTAAACGTGTAGATCCGACCCATTTACATATCAAAGACTGGTTAGAAGCTATACGCATGGGGGGACAACCAAAATGCAATATTGAAGTGGCCCTTCATGAAGCGGTTGCTTGTCATATGGCCACAGAATCTTATTTGCAAGGTCGACGTATAGAGTGGGACCCTGTAAATCGAAAATTGATATAGAAGATACTAATAGGGTATCAGAGAATGTCCAATAATTATAGACTTGGGACAATGATGTTTCTCCAGTATGCGCTCTGGGGTGCGTGGTTACCTGTAGTTGCCCGTTACTTGTCGGCAACAATAGATGAAGGGGGCTTAGGATTCACGGGGTCACAGATAGGTATGATACTTGGACTGGCTGGTTCTGTGGGTGCCGTTGCTGCACCATTCATTGCAGGACAGTTAGCTGACCGATATTTCAGTACAGAACGTACCCTGGCAGTTTTAGTTACTGTTGGTGGAGCTGTGAAATGGATAACAGCCTATCAAACCGAATATAGTTCATGGCTGATCCTTTCTATCCTTTATAGTGTACTTTACATGCCTACACTTGCACTGTCCAATTCCATAACCTTTGCTCATATAAGTGATCAAGAAAATGATTTTCCCAAGATTCGTGTTTGGGGTACAATAGGTTGGATAGTTGCGAGTTGGGTATTTCCTATGATCTGGTTGCAGCAGGGTCTTTATTTTCAGTGGATGCCCCCATTTGTAGTTGGAGCAGAGGTCCCTGATGTTACCAGTCGCTTAGTAGACGCTTTAAAATTCTCGGGATTGATATCGCTCACCTATGGGGCATTTTGTTTTCTATTACCCCACACACCACCAAAACGAGACGCAGTGGAAAAATTAGCCTTTAAGAAGGCGTTCGAACTTTTTCGTCTTTCATCTTTTGTCACACTGGTCATTGCCAGTCTTGCAGTGAGCGTGATTCACCAGATATATTTTCTTCAGACAGGACCGTTTCTCTCCCATATTGGAATATTGGATAGCCAGATCGGACCTGCCATGACAATCGGACAATTTGCTGAGATTCTGACCATGGCTTATTTAGGGTTTTTTCTAAAAAGATTAGGCTTTCATAAGGTGATAACGATAGGTATTGCTGCTTATTTCATGCGCTATGCCATTTTTGGTACGGAAGCGTTTCCGGTCTGGGTCATGATTCTCAGCCAGGCATTTCATGGGTTCTGCTATGCCTTCTTTTTCGCCGCCGCATATATCTATGTAGATAAACTTGCCGATGAAGATGTTCGACATTCTGCACAAACGGTGTTTGGTATTATTATCCTTGGCGGGGGACCTGTAATTGGCGGCTGGCTATCTGGTTATCTGCAGAATATTTTTACTGTGGGCGGTGTTTTTAACTACTCACATTTTTGGTATACACTTTCAGGTATAGGATTGATTACTACTATATTTTTCTATTTTTTATTTCGAGAGCAGTTGGCAAAAGAGGTCTCTGGATAAGTATGAAACGGCTGGGAATTGGATTTGTTGGTGGTGGATTTATTGCTAGGTTTCATATTCAGTCTTTGGTTGGCGTTCGGGATTGTGATGTGCTCGGGGTGATGTCAAAGACAAGAGCCTCCGCAGAAGAATCTTCATTGTTATCGCGTACATTAGGTGTAGGAAATGCAGTAGTGTATGACTCGATTACGGAAATGGTTGCGAACCCTGATATAGATGCTCTCTGGATCTGTGCACCAAATTTTACAAGGATCGAAGTGTTTGAAGAGATAGTTTCTGCTATAGAATCTGGTAAGGGTGAACTAATTGCAGTTGCCTGCGAAAAACCTTTAGGAAGAAATGTGAAAGAGGCCAAACGGGTGCTGAAACTGACCCAACAGGTTGGCTTGTTAGATGGATATCTGGAGAATCAGGTATTTGCCCCATCAGTGACTAGGGGCAAGGAGATTATCTGGGCTCGCGGTGCTGCAACTACTGGAAGACCGTATCTTGCGCGTGCTTCTGAAGAACATAGTGGCCCGCATATGCCATGGTTTTGGGAGGGAGAGCTGCAGGGTGGAGGTGTTCTGAATGATATGATGTGTCACTCTGTAGAGGAAGCCCGCTTTATGCTCACTGCTCCGGGGTTCAGCCGTGATTCTCTCACTCCTTTGAGTGTGAATGCGTATGCTACCTGTTTAAAATGGCAGCGACCTGAATATGCAAAGATCCTGAAAGAGAATAGCGGAGGTAAAACAGATTATATGAAAAGACCAGCAGAGGACTTTGCACGTTCATTGATTGAGTATAAGGATGAAGATGGTGAAAAATTGGTAGTGGAGACCACAACATCATGGTGTTTTGTGGGTGCTGGTTTAAGATTGAGCATGGAACTGTTCGGCCCTGAATATTCAATGTTCGTGAATACCTTGGACTCGGATTTGAAAGTTTTCTTTAGTCGCAAGGTAGCCGGAATTGAGGGGGAAGATCTGGTTGAGAAACAGAATGCAGAGTCAGGAGAGATGCCCGTGGTCAGTAGCGAAACAGATGCCTATGGTTACACGGCTGAAAATAGACATATGGTTCAGAGTTTTCTTGCGGGAAAACGTCCAGAGGAAAATTTCAGCGATGGCGTGGCTGTGACAGAATTACTCATGGCAGCTTACATGAGTGCTGAGATGGATAAGACCATTCAGTTCCCTCCGCCTGGCTTAGATGACTTCATACCTGCGGTTGCTCAAGGAGAATGGAATCCAAATAATTAATTAAGATCATTATGGAACGAATAATATTACTATTATTATTTTTGTTTGCTGGATGTGAAAACGACCCTACGGCATGGACCACACTCTTTGATGGTCAAAAGGTAACAGGTATGCGTGGGTATAAAATGGACGAATTCCCTTGGAATGCCTGGGTAATCGAAAATGGTAGCCTGAAAACCATACCACATGGAAAGGGTGTGGATATAATATCAACAGAGATCTATAAGGATTTTGAACTGGAACTCGAATGGAGAGTAGAATCAGGGGGTAATAGTGGAATATTTTATTTTGCTACTGAAGAAGGTTATAGTGTTTGGCAATCAGCTCCTGAAATGCAAGTACTTGATAACATTGCACACAATGATGGATTAAGGTCAGTTACGTCAGCCGGGGCGCTCTACGATCTTATCGCTCCCTCAGTAGATGTTCTCAAACCAGTTGGTCAATACAATAAGGTAAGAATAAAGGTCAAACATAATCATGTTGAACACTGGCTGAATAACAATAAGATTCTGGAATATGAATACGGAAGTCGATTTCTGGAACAATTGATTGACAAAAGTAAATTCAAGGATATGCCCTATTTTGCAAAGGCAACATCAGGATTTATTGGGCTGCAAGGAGACCATGGGGAAGTCTGGTATAGAAATATAAGAATAAGAAAACTTTAGTATTGGATTTTGAATCGTAGGGAATTTTTAAGGAGAAGCACACTCATTACTGGAGGATTGAGCCTTACAGGCATGTCTGCTATTCACTTATCAAGCTGTTATCGGAATTTACCGTTTCAAATTTCACTCGCTGAATGGTCACTACACAGAACCATTCGATCAGAAAAAATAGACCATCTGGATTTTTTTAAGATAGCGAAAAACGAATTTGGTATATCAGCGGTTGAGTATGTTAATGTTTTCTTTTTGGATAAAGCCGAAGACCAATCTTATTTAGAAGAAATGAGATTGCGGGCTGATGACCTTGGGGTCAAAAGTTTACTAATTATGTGTGACGCAGAAGGTGATTTGGGTGACCCTGATGCAAAAGCACGTACACAGGCAATTGAGAATCATTATAAATGGGTGAAAGCAGCAAAATTCCTGGGTTGTCATGCAATTCGTGTCAATGCACGCAGTAATGGAAGCTATGATGAACAGATCAAATTATCGGTTGATGGTCTCCAAAGGTTAACCGATTATGGTTCGAAACATAATATTAATATTATTGTTGAAAATCATGGCGGGTTATCAAGCAATGGAGCTTGGCTTGCTGAGGTCATTCGACAAGTAGACCATTCCTATTGCGGTACCTTGCCTGATTTTGGAAATTTTCGAATTAGTGATGGCGAATGGTATGATCGTTATCTTGGTGTACAGGAATTGATGCCATATGCAAAAGCAGTGAGTGCCAAGAGTAATGAATTTGATCCTGAAGGGAATGAAATTCATACCGATTACTATAAAATGATGAAGATCGTTCTAGATGCCGGTTATAATGGTTATGTAGGCATAGAATACGAAGGCAATGATTTGGAAGAAATGGAAGGGATTCGCGCTACAAAAAACTTACTGGAACGTGTTGGTTCTGCCCTATCCTGATCTATTGATTATAAAGTAAACTTCAACCCTGATTCGTTCATTATTAATTCACCGTTCTAGGTAAATGCTTAATCCATATATTTTTAGAGAGTATGATATTCGCGGCAAGGTTGCCGATGATTTTCCTCCAGAGATCGTTGTTTTGTTAGGTAGAGCTTTTGGTACATTTGTCAAACGTTCTGGTGGACAGGAGATTGCTCTGAGTGGTGATATTCGTCTTACGACGCCTGATCTAATGGATGCTTTTAGAGAAGGTGTTCTTTCCACGGGAACAGATGTGATAAACCTGCGCATCGTTCCTACTCCTGTGAATTATTATAGCATGTTTAAATTAAATGTCTCAGGAGCTGTGCAGATCACTGGTAGTCATAATCCGCCAGAATTCAATGGTTTTAAACTGTCACTCCATAAAAAACCTGTCTATGGTTCCCAAATTACTTC
>ENA-UPTF01000495-UPTF01000495.1-marine-metagenome-genome-assembly--contig:-NODE-495-length-27516-cov-3.207442_pt1 | contig 27516 bp, 22 predicted proteins | sample MGYA00238166_ERZ767019 | MGnify/ENA primary metagenome ERZ767019 (study PRJEB28930, sample SAMN06266391) | marine metagenome | isolation source: Sea water from 250 m depth | place: Atlantic Ocean | study... | reverse complement strand
CCCGCCTCATTGTTTGCGCGGTGACGTTTGTGAGCTGTTGACGAACACGGGGCAGAGCTGGGACGTTGTTTATGTCGACCCCATGTTCCCTCCGCACCCCAAGACGGCGCTACCTTCTCATGCCGTCCAAGTACTGGCGGATCTGGCGGAGCCATCGGATGCTAGAGAGATCGTTGAGCGCTCTTTCGAACGTGCCAACCAGCGCGTGGTTGTTAAGAACAGAAAAAAGGAGCCGCCAATAATCGGCGCTCCTGATTGGCAAATTAGAGCCCGGACCGTGCGCTTCGACGTTTATCGAACCGACCGAAACTAAGCGTCACGCTCGGTCAGAGGCGAGGATGGAATGGAATGCTGTAATTCTGGTTTGATGATGTGATGAGATGCTCGAACGAGCTCGCTGATCGATGCATCGAAGTACAGGTATCCGCCCTTATCTGAACGCACGACCCCACGTTTTTCGAGTGTTTGGACTAATCCGCGAAAGGGTGCCGGATCGAAAAACTCAGGTGCGTTCGTCCCGTACAACAACGAGAAGCGACGCGCGGTTCGTGAAGCCGTTTCAACCAACGTACGGCGCGTGTATACGGAGTTTCCGGCCTCGTTGAGCAGGGCGATCGCAATGTACAAGCGTTCGAGGGTCGGCATGAGTGCATTCGCCAGGAGTTGAAGATGGAGTCGACTCTCGGCGTTCTTTGCCGGAGGAGTGACTGCGTCGCCGGTGTTGTGTAAAAGACCAAGCATTTCAAGTTCCAGTAAGCATCGTCTCGTCTCGTCTGGTCCTGATCGAAACGAAAGCTCCGCCTCAATGTATGGGAGTACCGTTTGTACGAGACGTTCCAGCGCATCAAGTTTGATGGGCAATCTGCGATTGGCTAGCAAGCACGCAATCATCGCCGATGGCGCGATAACATGTAGGACGTTGTTTCGATACCAAGTCATCAAAATGGCGTTCGCTGGGTCGTGTCCTAGTAATCGTTCGTCTTCGTCTTTTTCATGTTGCAGCATGCCCAAACGTTCGACGTGTCGGACTATCTGCGTTGGTGACAGATCTGTAACGCTAAAGTTATGGCTTTCTCCGTTGCAAGTGATCAATTTTTTTAAGTAATCCATATGCCGAATCAAAACGCCTTCATCGATCGTGAAGCGAGGCATCGACAGGGTCGTTAACGCGACGAGATTTACCGGGTTAACGTGCGCTGAATCATTGACTGCGCAGAGTATTTCGTGGCCAAGGGATTCGGCCGCGGTTGTGGGAGGCGATGCGTGGATTTGTTTGGGATTGAAATTATCGACGAATGACGCTAGGTCGATGGGGACTCCAAATCGAAGCGTCACGCGACCGAAATTCTGTTTGATCAAACGCAAATTCCGGAACACGTCTGCCATATTTTCGCGTCGCTTGCTCTGGCCTCGCAACTCGGACACATAAGCGTTGGCCTCGATCAGTTTCTCGTAACTGAAATAGACCGGGACGATAGCTACAGGTCGTGGTAAGCCCAGCGCGTGGCTTGCAAGCGTCATACCTAGCATGCCGAGTTGAGGAGGTAACATCCTCCCGGTCCGGCTTCGACCTCCTTCGATGAAATATTCGACGGAATGTCCACGCGAAAAAACCTCATTGAGGTATTCGCGTATGACGGCACGGTAAATTGGATCATTGCGAAACGAGCGACGCATGAAGAAAGCGCCTCCACGTCGAAGCAACTTTCCTATCACAGGCATATTCAAATTATCGCCGGCGGCAATATGCGGAAGCATCAACCCTAGGCCAAAAAGGGCATGTGATAGGACGAGATAATCCACGTGTGACCGATGGCAAGGTGTGTAAATGAGCGTGTGGGTGTGGGCCATCTGCTCAAGCCGTTCGAATCCCTGAACATCCACGCCATCGTAAATACGGTGCCAGAACCAGCTGAGGAGACCCTCTAATACTCTGATGGTTGGATACGACATGTTGGAACCTATCGCGAAAGCATCGCGGCGAGCTTCCGCTTCGAGCGTTTTCCAGTCGCCGTCCGCAGACTCTATAGCGTCTTGCACAGAAGGGCTGGCGACGATTTTTGCGACCAAAGAACGACGATTCGAAAGGTCGGGTCCTAGAACAGCTCTCCTTTCGTTTCGAAAGTGGACCCGAAGTATTCGAGCTAACTTGCGAACGTTACCATTGCCTTGTGCATGCGAAGAAGGCTCATGTGGCCAAACCAGCGACGTTCCGAATCGGACCAGAATGTCGGAGCGATTGAAGAGTAGCCCGAGCAGGCGGCGCAGCCTGGCGGAGATCAACCATTCGTCAGACACTAACGAACGAATGAGTGAACGGTCTTTATTCGCGGCGCGTCCCCAATAAATCGAGACGGGGACAACCGTGAGCCGTAGCTCGGGGTCCTGTGCATGGGCTCGATCAATTCGCAGCATGCGTCCCGAATAGTCCCGCATGGTATTTTTCCTGAAGAACCCGGTCCCCCGGTTCAAAAAGAAAAATCGTCTGGCCTCGTTTGGCTTGAAGAGTGGTAGTAAAGGTCCTGGCGACGACGTTTTTTCGCAAGCAAGATCGAGGAGGAGAAGGTCTGCGAGCGATCGTTGGGGTAAGACATACAACACGTCTGGGTCTTCAAAATTTGTCGTCCCAACGAGGTTTGGTTTGACTAGTCGCGCCAACACGGAGCGCGATATGCGGTAAATCATACCCGCGGGTTTTGCGGAGATCTGGTGGCTGCGCATCTTTGGTTGTGGTTCTAGCCGCACCTGCTGGATAACGAGGCTACATGGGAATGAGGTGATTTTCCGTACTGATCACCCTGGGTATAGGTGAGCGTTCTCGCTATTCGCGCCGACCTTCGTATATCTCTTCGATTTGAGGTTCGTTTTCGCTTCCCGATTCGCGAGATTCAATCTGTACCTGCCATATGCCCTTGTACTTGCGATTCGTTGTATCTGCAATTTCTTCTCGAGTTCGTTGAATTGTTGGCCTTAAGAACACCAACAGATGACGCTTGGTCCGGTTCTTAGATCGATTCTGGAAAAGGCGGCCAAGAAATGGAATGGATCCTACCAACGGTACTCTTTTCCGAGTTTCTCTTAGGTCGTCTTGAATCAAGCCGCCGAGTACGATGGTCTGACGGTCGTCCGCTAGGATGGTTGTTTCGATACTGCGCTTGTTGGTGACAACGTCTGAAAATCCGGCCTCGCCGATTTCGAGCCCCGTATTGACGACATTTTCCACCGATTGGGAAACTTCGAGTCTAATGGACGAGTCGTCGTGTATATGAGGCGTCACCGTTAGCTCAATACCAACGTCCTCTCTTTGTATAGTCGTAAAGGGATTGCTAGCGCCGTTGTTGGTTGATGTAAACGAGCCCGTACGAAAGGGCACTGTTTGCCCCGCGAGAATATTGGCTTGTTCGTTATCGAGGGTAAGAACGCTGGGTGTTGATAAGAGATCCGCCGATGTATTAATGGCCAACGCGTTCAGAATGGCACCAAATGAAACACCGTCTGGATCGAGCCGGGCGACCGCAAGAGTAGGGGAACCAACGCTTGCTATTCCTTGTACGGGGTCAATTTTTCCGGACTCCGCGGTTGCACTAATGCTACTTAATACGCTGGAGATGATGCCGTTGAGGGTAGTGCTTACAAAGGGCACCGACTCACCGCTAGCGTCTGCGGCGCCGGCTTCGATTCCCACGGCACTCGATTGATCAACGGAGATTTCGACAATCGCAGCTTCAATCAGAACTTGGGCCTTGCGAATATCGAGCTGGCTCAAAATATCTTCGATTTCCAAGATTGTTCCCGGATCGGTCCTGACAACAATCGCGTTTAGTGACGTGTCCGCTTGAATGTTGACATTTTCTGGTTGCGAGTTGTCTCCCCGGCCACGCGGTTGTACTAGGATTCCGTTAAGGATTTCCGCCGTTCGAGTCGCATCGGCATGGTTTAACTGAAAAACGCGGGTTGAGCCGGATGACGTTGCTGGTTGATCTAATTGTTCGATCAACGAACGTACCTCGGCTATCGGTGCACTTTTACCCCGTAAAACTAGGGTGTTGTTTCTATCATTTCCAATCACTAGAACTCGTTGGGGTCCCTCGGCGGATTTCCCAATCTGATCGGGCGCAACCTGTTCGAGAATTTCGACTACGCTTCCCACCCACGCTTGTTCTAAAGCTATCACCACAACTTCATCTTCGTCGGCAACGTCTACTTGGCGAATGATTGTTAGTAAACGTCCGATATTGTCGGCGTGATCGCTGATGATGACGACGTTCGCTTGGGCGACAGCCGCAATGTGGCCGTATTGCGGGATCAATGGGCGTAGAATCTTCACAAGTTCCGCTGCGGCAACGTTGCGCGCCGAGATCACTCGCGTCACGACTTCTTCGGACAATGCCCCACCGTCGTCGTTAACGGGTGCCCCCGATTGTTTTACTGTGGCACTTTGCACAATGCGGACCACTTCTCCAGTGCGTGACGCGCCAAAACCGTGGACTCTGAGGACTGAGAGAAATAACGCGTAGACTGCATCAGAGTCGAGCTTTCGGTCAGAGACTACGGTTACATTTCCTTTCACCCTGGGATCGACGACAAATGTTTTCCCCGTGATGGTTGAAACTTGTGTGATGAACTCGCGGATATCTGCGTTCTTGAGGTTGATCTTCCAGGTCTGTGCTTCCGACCACGATGGTGAGGCCAGTAAACAGACAACCAATGCAAGCCAATGGAAACGTTGTATTCGCATATTTTCTATTTGAGGGAAACCGTGATGAAAAAGTTCCTGCTGCCTCTTTTTATCTCCAGACGAGCTGATCCTTGGGCCAGCACGTTCTCAAATTCGAGCCTGTCTTCTGCCACGTTACCAATGGCACGATTGTTCACCGAGAGCAAGATGTCACCTGGCTGAAGTCCCGTTTGCTTGAGCGCTGGATGCGAGGCTAAGCCGCCCAGTCGATACCCCCCTGCAACTTCCGTTGAGATAGGTTTAATCCCTAATTTCGCGAGTGTACCTTCCGCGTCGTTTTCGAGTCGACCCTGGTAGGAAGCGATAACCTGCCGGACTGACTGCTGCGCATTGCTTCCGGTCGCGGTCGCCGTGTCCGCTGCAACAGATTCGATTTGGCTTGAGTTTGCGGGCATGTTGGCGAATCGCGAACGCTCTGTGGCCGATAGGGAGCGAGACACACGTGAATCAAGCGGTTCCCCTCCGGATTCTGCCTGCGGTGTGAAATTGCTTTTGGTAGTTGGAAAGCGCAACAACTCTCGTTTCCCAGACCGCTCTAGAACGACTCGATCTGCGAAGACCTCGACTAGCTTGGCATTACCAGGTACACGTTCCTTAATACGAAATAGTTTTGCAGTCCCACGTTTTTCCGAAATCAACGCGGCGGAGCCTTCCGGGTTGTCGGTACTCGCAGCGAATACACCGATGAGTTCCAGGTTGAGCCTGGTTTCGGCAAGCGATTCGGTCGCCACTGTGGCGGAGCTGATTTGGGCTCGGGAGGCGTCTCCAAACAGGTTTAGCGACGTTACATGATCAATTGAACCCACGTCCGGAGCAGTATTGGTACCCACGCTTCTCGGTAGTCTTGAGGTCGTTTCTTCGGGTGGAAAAAGGAAAAATTGCACTGACTTTTGTAGCGACCACGCAACCATCAACACCAATACGATCAATACGACGTTTCGTGCTCTATCGATGAGTTTGGGGCTGAAATCGAACACCGTTGGTGGCCGAGAATTGGGCGTCCAATTTTAAAGAAGTTTTTCCGACACCTCCATCACGATAGTGGCGTCCGATTCGTTGCCCCGCCATGGCTGCCCAACCAGTCGCGTAAATCGTTTGGTGATGCCTATGTGGACCCAACCGTCGTTGTCGAGCCTCGCTCGCAACAGCGGTGTGTCTTCCGTTTCTGACCTAATGGTGATCGAAGGGACGCCCTCAGTCGTTTGGAGTTTTCCGAGTAACGCGGGTAATTCGCGTTGATGCCGTTGATTCGCCATACGGTACTGCACCGTCCCACCATCCCAACGGATATCTCCTTGAATGCCGACCTGATTTTCGTTTCGTTCGATTATCGCTTTAACCGATTTGAGTTCAAGAGCGCCGGTTAAACGCATCTCGTACGGTGCGAGCACTCGATTAATCGTTTGAGGCTCTATTAACCCGTCGAACGCGAAAGAAGTTCCACCCAACTGCATCGTCGTTTTGCCTTCGAAAGTGTGATCTTGATCCTGTAGCACCCAGGCGACGTGGAGCTTGCCGAGAATTAGCTGGACCGGCTCAATGGACCACCGCAGTACACCCACGTGCTGCTTGCTCAGCCGCAACTGACCACTTCCCCGCCAAATACTCCCCTTGGTCGCCGATATGTCTAATGGTGGTATTCCATTTGTCACAAGACGTATTGAGCTTGCTGGCAGAAAGATAACGAGGAACGAAAGAAAAAAAACCAACCCAATGAGCAAGAGGTGGCGAAATCTCAACATAGCAGGCGGAATAGGATGTGTTCATACATTTTTGCGAGTGGTTCCAGATCATCAATACGCACGCGTTCGTTAATTTTATGAATGGACGCGTTGACGGGACCCAACTCAACCACTTCCGCCCCTGTGGGCGCTATAAATCGGCCGTCCGATGTTCCACCGGAGGTCGACATATCAGGCTCTAGCGACGCCGCATTTTGTATGGCGGCCTGCACGGCCTCAAGTAGCCTTCCCTTCTTGGTCAAGAAAGGTTGTCCCGACAAACGCCAATCGATCGTGACGTCAAATCCAGGGTCGATTTTGCGTAAGTGATTCTCCACGATCTCTTTCAAAGCTTCGCTATTTTGTTCTGTGTTGAACCTAAAGTTGAACTTGGCGTGGAGTTCACCCGGAATAACGTTTTCCGCCCCCGTCCCGGCGCTCATGTTGGATATTTGGAAGGTGGTGGGCGGGAAGTGCTCGTTGCCTGAATCCCAAACCCTTGTGACGAGTTGGGCTAGAGCCGTGATCGCAGCATGGATTGGATTGCGCGTTTGGTCCGGATAGGCGACATGTCCTTGCTCGCCAATAAAACGTACCCGGCCATTGAGAGATCCTCGGCGGCCGACCCTCACGACATCGCCGATTTTTTCGGTAGACGACGGTTCTCCGACCACGCACATGTCGATTTGAGTACCCCGTTGGTTCAGGTAATCGATAACTTTTACGGTTCCTTCTTGAGCTTCACCTTCCTCGTCGCTCGTTATCAGGAACCCTATGGATCCGGCATGGTCGGGATGTCCTAGCAAGAATCGTTCCGTCGCAACGACCATCGCAGCGAGGCTCGATTTCATGTCGGCCGCGCCTCGGCCGTAAAGGTATTGTCCGTGGACGGTTGGTTGAAACGGCGGTGATTTCCACTGGGTTATTGGACCTGGGGGAACGACGTCCGTGTGCCCAGCGAAGACCACAAGAGGTTCGTCGTCTCCTATCCTCGCCCACAGGTTGCTGACGGGTCCGAAAGGAACGTGATCGACATTGAATCCCGCGGTGTTCAGTCTTTCCGCTATGAGTTGCTGACAGCCTCCGTCGTCTGGAGTTTCCGAAGGACAGCTAATGAGGTCGCACGTGAGATCGAATACCTCAGTCATCTGTAATAGCCAGCAGCGAAACGCGTCAATCTTGTAACCGCATCAACGCACTCGGTGATGGGCGCGACCAGCGCTATTCTTATTCGACCACGACCGGGATTTGTCCCTTGCCAATCCCTCCCGAGGTATTGGCCAGGCAACACCGTGATGTTCTCGGCGACGAAAAGATCCCTTGTGAACGATTCGTCGTCGCCTTGCAATCGAAGCCAGTAGTAAAAAGAACCGGGCGGGATTTCGGCGTCGAAGACTTGCGAAAGGACTGGGTTAACCGCGTCAAATTTTTCCCGGTAGGCCTGGCGGTTTGACACGACATGTTGTTCGTCTTGCCAAATACGAGAACTCACCAGTTGCACGTGTGCAGGCATTGCGCAACCGTGATATGTGCGGTATTTGAAATATCGATCAATAATGTTGGGATCCCCTGCGACGAATCCGGAACGTAGTCCCGGACAATTGGAACGCTTCGAGAGGCTGTGAAAAACCACGCAATGATCAAAGTCATTTAGTCCGAGTTCCGTTGCCACCTCGAGGAGGCCTTTGGGCGGTTCACTTTCGCGATAGTAAATTTCCGAGTAGCACTCATCGGCGGCGATAACGAAATCGTGTTTATGGGCAAGTTCGATCAGTGTTCCCAGGACGTCCTTGTCGATAAATGCTCCTGAAGGGTTTCCGGGAGAACAGATATAAAGGAGTTCGCAGCGATCCCAAGTTTTTTTGTCCACCATGTCGAAGTCTGGTGTATCGGTACTGGGTACGTAGATGGGCGTCGACCCCCTAAGAAGCGCGGCGCCTTCGTAAATTTGATACAGCGGGTTGGGTAAGACTGTGCAGCTGTTCGAAGCACCACTCAATATCGCTTGGCCGAAAGAAAATAGAGCTTCGCGAGTTCCATTGACGGGCAAAACATGGCGGTCTGGGTCAGCTTGAATCCGGAATCGTCGAGCCAACCATTCTGTGATGGACGCGCGGATCTCTATATCTCCCCGCGTCGCGGGATATGCTGTCAACCCCGACTCGAGAATACTTCTGTCAGCAAGGGTTTCTAATACGAAATTGGGTGGCGAATGTTTCGGTTCCCCGAGAGACAAGGATACGTGTGGACCCTTTGCACGTGACCTCAGTCCCTTTTTGAGTTGGTTTAAGCGCTCGAAAGGATACGGAAGTAGCTGTCCAAGGTGGGGGTTCATGCAACTGCCTCGGTTAACTCGGAATCGATTCGTTGTTCCATACTGGAGACAATTTGGTTGATGCGAGCGCGGTTCAAAATTCGGTTGCCCTCTATGTCGGTGATGTGAAAAACGTCTTCGACCCGCTCACCGAGCGTTGTGATGCGGGCCTGGTGTACGACGATATCGAGTTCGACGAAAAGACTACCAATCATTGACAGCAATCCTTGCCGGTCCGAGGAAACGATCTGGAGAATCGAATCGACACTGTCGCTGGGGTTCGTGATTATGACGTCGGTCCGGGTCACGAATTGTTTTAGGCGTTGCGATATTTTCCTAGGAGGACTGATTGGCGGCCTCGTCTCTTGAACGAGAGCGTCACTCAGACGTTCGTGAACTTCGCGTTTCCGCTCGGACATTCTGACGGGCGTGCCGTCGTCTTCCAGTACGATGTAAGAGTTGAAGCAAAAGTCATTGGCGCTGGTGGCAATACTGGCATCGACGACGTGTAGGCCGAGGTGATTGAGCGTTACTACGCTGTCGGCGAAGAGATGTGTGCGGTTACGACAGTGTAAGAATATTTCCGTCGCGCCTTCGGAACTGACTTCACCAACTACATCTAAAACGACGATAAGGGGGCCGCTTTGTTCGTCGTGGTTAGCAATCTGATTCGTGATGTGAGCAATTTGCACGCCCGAGTGCCGAAGGAAAAAGTCTTGGCCAGGGTCGTTCCAGATGCGTTCAGCTTTGTGGGCTGCCATGCCTTGCTCGGCCAATATCGAATATGCGGTCGCTTTACGGTCGTTGATGTAATCGGTTCGCATCGCGGGATTGGAAAAGCCTCGCTGTAGTGCTTTTTTCGTTTCAAAGTAGAGACGCCGCATCAGAGTTGCACGCCAGCTATTCCATAGCGTGGGATTCGTAGCGTTAATATCTGCGACGGTCAGCGTGTAGAGATAATCGAGTCTTTCCTCCGACGCGACTTTCTGGGCGAATTCGATCACGACTTCGGGGTCGTGAATGTCTTTACGCTGTGCAGTCGTCGACATATCCAGGTGGTTGCTTACAAGCCAAGCAACCAGTTCGATATCAGTAGGAGGTAAGTTGTGGCGTTGGCAAAATTCGGTTACGTCGATCGCCCCTAGGGCTGAATGATCGCCTCCACGCCCTTTACCGATGTCATGAAATAGCCCGGCTATGTATAACAATTCGATCTTGGGTAGATTGTTTGCAGTTCTCCAAGCGACAGGAAAGTCGTCTCGAGTTGTTCCTTGGTGAAACCGACGCATGTTGCGGATCACCATCATCGTGTGGGCATCGACAGTGTAGATATGAAAAAGGTCGTGCTGCATTTGACCGATCACCTTGCCGAACTCGGGTATATAGCGCCCTAAAACGCCGTACCGTCGCATTCGGGTCAACTGACTGACAAGCGTATATGGTGCTCGCAACAGCGAAATGAACAAACTAGTGACCTCCGGATCTCGACGAAAATCGTTGTCGATGAGATCTAAGTGCCTACGTATAAGGCGAATTGTCGTCGCCCTCACGCCGGCAATATCGGTTCTGTTTGCCATGATCAAGAAAATCTCAATCAGGGCAGGTGGATGCATCGTGAATACATCCTCAGACGTCACTTCGATGTAATCGTTGTGGACTTGAAATCTTGGATTTACCAACTCGATTTTCGGCTGGCGGGATGATCGAGCGATTGCTTCTTCGAAGTGCTGGAACAGAATATCGTTTACTTCGCGAAGTTCTAATACATGGCGGTAGTAGTCGTTCATAAATATCTCGACCGCGAGCATACCCTCCGAATCCTCATAGCCTAGTCGTTTGGCAAGTTCTCGCTGGTGATGGAACAGCAAGCGGTCCTCTCCGCGCGCCGCCAACAAGTGCAGTCCAAAACGCACCTTCCATAGAAATCGACGACCTTCCTCGAGCCAATCGCATTCGAGTTTTGTCAAAAACCCCAATCGAATCAGTTCCGTCAAACGGGAAGTTCCCAAGTGGCGCTGGGCGATCCAACTGATCGTTTGAATGTCTCTCAATCCACCTGGTGACCCCTTGATATTTGGCTCCAGGTCGTACTCGACGTGGTTGAATCGGGCGTGCCGATCGGATTGCTCGGCGCGCTTAGCTTCAAAGAAGCTTGAACTTGGCCAGAAACTTTTTCGATCCAAAAAACGGCTCAGTTTCGAGACAAGAGCCTGCGACCCTGCGAGATAGCGACGTTCATAAAGAGACGTAACTACCGACGCATTCTTTGAAGCTTCCGATCGGCACTCGCTGATGGTGCGGACACTGTGCCCAATATCGAGTTTCAAATCCCAGAGCAATCGAACGAAGTGCTCGATATCGGCGTCCTTTAGACGATTGCTCTTGACAAGTATGAGAAGGTCGATATCCGAGTTAGGGTGTAATTCACCACGGCCGTATCCGCCAATCGCGAGTAGTGCTACGTCTTGCTTGTATTCGAACCAGTGTTGCCATATTTCCGCCAGAAACGCGTCGATGAAAGCGGATCTTTCCCGCACAAGCGTCTCGGCTTCCTCTCCCTCCCAGAATCGTCTGGCTAAAACGCCTTCTGCCTGCGAGATTCGTCGTTTGAGCCCGGTCACATCGACCGGTGGCGGGTCAGGCTGCCTTTTCTTCATCACGTAGGGTCATGACTTCGGCTCCTCGGTCCGTGACCAAGATGGTGTGCTCCCACTGAGCGGATAGTTGATGATCCTTGGTAACAACCGTCCAATGGTCTGGTAGAAGTTTTACGTGACGTTTCCCGGCATTGATCATTGGCTCGATAGTGAAGGTCATTCCGGATTGAATTTCTAGTCCGCCCCCTGGACTACCGTAATGAAGAACTTGAGGCTCGTCATGAAAACGGTCACCAATGCCGTGACCACAGAATTCCCTTACCACGGTGAAGCGATTGTTCTCAGCGTGTTGTTGGATCGCGTGTCCTATGTCGCCGAGATGTGCGCCCGGACGAACTTGCCGAATGCCAAGGTATAAACATTCTTGAGTTATTTTGACGAGTCGTTGCGCGAGTACACTCGGTTGCCCTACGAAATACATCTTGCTCGTGTCGCCGTGAAATCCGTCTTTTATAACGGTCACGTCGATATTGACGACGTCGCCAAATTTTAGAGTTTTTCGTTCGGTTGGAATGCCGTGACAGACGACATGGTTGACGGATGTACAGATTGACTTCGGAAACGGTGGCTGACCCGGAGCGTTGGAATAATTCAGAGGCGCGGGTATACACGCGAGGTCATTGACGATGAAATTGTGGCATCGCTGATCGAGCTCCTCCGTGGTCACTCCTGGGTTTACGTGTTCTCCTATCATCTCGAGCACCCGCGCAGCTAGTCGACCTGCGGTTCGCATTTTTTCGATTTCGTCTCTGGTTCGAAGACGCACGGTCATGTTCTTTTCCGCAATGGCTTGGGTTGGTTAGCGGGAATTATGGTATAAAGCGCGCCCCGCCATAAAGGACAGCGTGCAGCGCTGTTTCGGTTTGGCGAAATTGAGTGCCGTGCGGTAATAACGACGTTGCGGGTGGCCTTTGCTTCAACCTTTGGCATGGGCGGATTCAGCGTCTCGTGCGGTTTGTGCGCATTATGCGTCAACAACCCAAGGACAACGTAATGGCTGAAATTACGATGCGAGACATGCTGGCGGCCGGTGTGCACTTCGGTCATCAGACACGCTATTGGAATCCAAAAATGTCGCCGTACATTTTTGGGTCCCGGAACAGTATCCACGTGATTAATCTAGAACGGACTATGCCAGCGCTGGAGGAGTCGCTGGCATATGTGCGTTCGCTGGCTGCGAGGAAAAAGAAGGTCCTTTTCGTGGGCACGAAACGAGCGGCGGCAAAAGTGATACGTGAGCAGGCAGAGCGGGTCGGAATGCCGTACGTAGATCAACGTTGGCTTGGCGGAATGCTCACGAACTACAAGACCATCAGACAATCGATACGGCGCTTGACGGATCTAGAGGAACAGGCTGAAGCGGGAACGCTAGAGCTTCTTACCAAGAAGGAAGCGCTGCAGAAACGCCGGTTGATGGCGAAGCTCGAACGCAGTCTTGGGGGCATTAAAGAGATGGGTGGGCTTCCCGATGCGTTGTTTGTAGTCGACGTAGAGTTCGAGCGAATCGCGATCAGCGAGGCAAACAAGCTCGCGATTCCCGTAGTTGGAGTGGTTGATACCAATAGTGATCCGGAAGGTGTCGATTACGTGATCCCCGGCAATGACGATGCGATTCGCGCCGTCAGGTTGTACGTTACGGCGGTCGCCGATGCCATTTTAGAGGGTAAGAACCAAGGGTCTGAAGACGTAAGCGTAAGCATTGATGAATTTGTCGAGGTTGAAGCGAGCGAGGAACCAGACGAGGCGATCGAAGAGGCTCCTGTAATAGCGATAGACGATCCGGATTCAGTTGATCTAGACGAAGAAACGGAAACAGCAGCCGAAACCCAACCGGAAGCGAGTGGTGGTGGTGATGAGTTGAGAGAGAACTCGTTAGAGACGGATAAGGAGCCCTGAGATTGTCGGACATGTCTAAAATCAAAGAAGTCAGGTCTCGTACTGGGGTCGGCTTCGGAGATTGCAAGAAAGCGCTTGACGACGCGGGCGACGATATTGAAAAAGCGATCGAGATCATACGCAAGCAAAGCGCGGTGAAAGCCGCTAAGAAGGCGGACCGGACGGCGGCTGAGGGGTTGCTTGCCATGCGCGTCTCAGAGAGTGGTGATTCGGGTGCGATGGTTGAAGTTAATTCGGAAACGGACTTTGCTGCGCGCAACGAACGGTTTGTTGAGTTCGCTAACACGGCAGTCGATTGGGTTTTAGAGCACGGGGAAGGCCGGATGGAGGGGCTTGAAGAGGCTCGCGAACAGCTTGTACAAATAATTGGAGAAAATGTCTCGGTCCGGCGAGCCGTTCGTTTTATCAGTCAGGGCGGTGAAGTGGGTGGTTATCTGCACGCCAACGATAAGCTTGGTGCGCTGGTTGAAACTCGCGGCGCGGACGATTTACTAGGAAGGGAAATTGCGATGCACGTCGCGGCGATGAGTCCGATGGTGGTATCGAATGATCAGATGCCTGAACACGTACTGCGGGCGGAACGCAAAATATATGAAGCGCAAGCGCTCGAAAGTGGCAAACCCGAATCGATCATTAATAAAATGGTCGACGGAAGATTACAAAAATTCGTTGCCGAATCGAGCCTTCTGGACCAAGCGTTCGTCCGAGAGCCAAGCAACAAAGTAGGAGATCTCCTCAAACAAGCTAACGCACAGTGTCGGCGCTTTATTCGTTTTGAGGTTGGCGAAGGTATTGAAAAGAAGGATGAAGATTTTGCCGCGGAGGTGGCAGCTCAACTTGACTAGATTTGACCCTGTGGAGTCTGAGTGACGCTTCGTGGTGCTCTAACGAGTTTTTAGTTAAGGGTAGGTTGCTGGGGAAATGTTTGGTGCCGCTAGAAGCGCCGGGATTGACCAAGATCGCGCATGGTGAGAACGTCGACGCAACGATTTAGGTCAGGAACAGGTGTGTGATGCTTGACGAAATCAAACAGGACGCTAGCGAGCGTATGGTCAAATCGGTAACGTCGCTAAGAAGCGCGTTCGCCAGAATTCGCACGGGTCGTGCAACCCCTTCATTACTTGATGCGATAGAAGTTGAGTATTACGGGAATTCGACTCCTATAAATCAGGTTGCATCTATTACTGTTGAGGAAGCAAGGACACTCGTTATCACGCCTTGGGAAAAATCTATTGGCCCGGAAATTGAGAAAGCGATTTTGAAAAGTGATCTAGGTTTAACCCCAGCAGGCACCGGTGAAGCGATTCGGCTGCCATTACCACCGTTGACCGAGGAAAACCGCCGTGACTTGATCCGACACGCGAAAAGTGATGCAGAAAATGCTCGTGTAGCCATTCGAAATGTACGACGCGACGCGATTGCCGATGTCCGCGAACTTGTTCGGGAAAAAGAATCGACAGAGGATGAAGGACGCCGAGCGGAAGAGCAGCTACAGAAAATAACAGATGCTCGTGTTGAAGAAGTCGAAAGAATCTTGGCGGAAAAGGAATCCGATTTGCTCGCGTTTTAGGACGCAGTTATCGACCCAACAACGCGCCGGTACTCAATGCGTCAAGATAGCGTTGCATCGTTACCTTTAGTCCTAACTCGAGCGCGTCAGCAATGAGCGCATGACCGATCGAAACCTCATCAATACTTCCGATCGAACAGAACCGGGTAAGGTTGTATAGGTTCAGATCGTGTCCAGCGTTTATCCCCAAGTCTTGCTCTTTGGCGTGAATTACGGCGTCCCGGTATAACTCCCAATACTCGTGGGCCTCCTTCGATTCAAGCCCGTATTTTGCTGCAGCGTCTGCATACGGGCCCGTATATAGTTCTATTCGATCCGCGCCTGCGTCCCGAGCCCTCGAAATTTGGTCAAGAATCGGATCGATGAATAAACTGACTCTTACGCCGAGGTCATGAGACATAGAGATTGCCGATGAAACACGATCGAAGGCAGTGGCTTCAGAGAGGTCCCAGCCGTGGTCTGACGTAAGCTGATGCTCGGCATCCGGCACGAGTGTGCATTGATCCGGTTAAACTGCCTCGATAAGTTGGGGAAACCCCGGATATCCGTCTCCCGTTGGCCCCGCTGTTGGGTTGCCCTCGACATTGAACTCCACTCCGTCGACAGCAGACACGACGGCGCTTAGATCGAACACATCTTGGGACCTAATGTGACGTTGGTCCGGTCGGGGGTGAATCGTAATTCCGTTTGCTCCGGCACTTATAATGAGCCTGGTCATATCGCAAAGATCAGGCCGGGAACCATCCCTAGCATTCCTAAGCCACGCAATCTTATTTACGTTAACTGACAGCGCTGTCAATGATTGTTCCTCAACCAATCACCTCAGATTGACGATGCAGTGACGTTTATTGAAGGCATTTGTTAGCTGCTCGACCTGGGTTCATTGCTATCCGATTCAGGACCTGCATCGCGTGGTAATTGGTGACTGCGGTACAGGTAGACATAACTCAAAAACACTAAAACGAAGGTGAAAACAAAACCTGCGATTGGCTTATACGCCATCCATACTTGTTCCGAGAATTGATAAGCGACATAGAGATTCGCGGCGCCCATCGCGAACCAACCGGTTGCCCATCCCCAGGTGAGATGCTTCCAGGCGCGATCAGGCAAGTCGAGCGCGAGAAATCTCCCGAGTACGTCGCCAATGTAGCGACCATCCCCGATCAATCGACTCCCCAAAAGTGCTGTTGCGGCGCCCCAATGAAAGATGGTGGGTTTCCATTGGATGAAAACGACGTTTTGAAAGATAAGGGTCATACCGCCAAAAATCATCGCGAGCCAAAAAAAAAGTCCGATCATCGCGGAAATTTTCCATCCGTACAGTTTCATGACGAACACTTGTATGCAGGCGCTGATCATTAACCCTTTGGTTGCCAAGTAAATATCCCAGTTGCCGAAGACCGCCCAGTTACCGAAGTAAAGGGCGGCGAAAACTAAGCCCGGGAGAGCTTCAAGGAACTTTTTCATAGGGTGGATTGGACAAAGAGGAAGGGCGTTAGGTACATAGTGTTGCAGGGGTGTTGATGCGTATTCTCATGATTTGTTTCCCGCTGAAGCGAACATCAAGTTGAAGGTATGATGAGCGATCACGCTACGGCGATTGGAATCATCAGGTATCAGTGTCCGAAGGTCCAGTTGCGACTCTCATGTTTGAAGGGCTCTCCTTATAAATCGTGGTCTGAAGTCGGGGACTTACCTATAATGTGTCAGCTTGAGTTCGACAGATGATCTTGAAACGTCTTGGAAAATTGCAGGCTTTCCTTTGAGCAGTAATGACTCGGAACGCCGGGTCGTATCGGGAATGCGGCCTACCGGTCGACTACACATTGCCCATTATCACGGCGTCTTGAAAAACTGGGCCCGTCTCCAGCACGAATACGATTGCTTCTTTTTCGTCGCTGACTGGCATGCGCTAACCACGCATTACCAAGAGACTGGGGACATCGAACAATTTACTCTGGATACGGTGATCGACTGGCTAGCCGCTGGAGTCAGCCCAGGATCTTGTACCATGTTCGTGCAGAGTCGGGTGCCGGAACATGCCGAATTACACTTGCTTTTGTCAATGGTTACTCCGAAAAGTTGGCTCGAGCGCGTGCCGAGTTACAAAGACCAGATCACTAGACTGCAGGACTACGATCTCGATACATACGGTTTTCTTGGGTATCCGGTGTTACAAAGTGCGGATATTTTGGTTTATCGAGCCGGTAACGTTCCGGTCGGCGCGGACCAGGTTGCTCACATCGAACTGAGTCGAGAGATAGCGAGGCGGTTCAATAACATATACGGACGTGAGCCCCAATTTGAAGAACATGCGGAATCCGCGATTAGAAAGATGGGTCGAAAGCCAGCGCGACTGTACACTAAAGCGCGGAAGGACTATGTCGAGAGAGGTGATACTGAAGCACTTGAAAGAGCTCGCGCTTTGCTTGCAGAACAGCAAAATCTCTCGATCGGTGATCGCGAGCGTCTCTTTGGGTATCTGGAAGGAGGAAGTCGAATTATCCTGCCAGAGCCGCAGGCATTGTTGACGGATTCGCCGAAAGTTCCCGGTCTCGATGGCGAGAAGATGTCTAAGTCGCTAAATAACACGCTGCGGTTACGAGAAGATCCGATCGTTGTTGAAGAGAAAATTCGGACTATGCAGACGGATCCACAGCGCGTACGTCGCGATGATCCGGGGGATCCTAGTAAATGCCCTGTTTTTGAACTCCATGAAATCTATTCCGATCTGGACGTTAAGGATTGGGCGTCAAACGGTTGTCGAAGTGCGGGAATCGGTTGCGTGGACTGTAAGGGGCCCCTGATAGACGCGATAAATAAGGAACAAGCTCCGTTTATCGAACGGGCAGAGCAATTCGAAAATAACCACGATCTGGTGCGTTCAATCATCATAGAAGGTTCAGAAGCAGCGCGAGACGTCGCGCGAGAGACACTTGAAGACGTTCGAAGTGCAATAGGCATTTCGTATCGATGACTGATATTGCCGGCAAGTCGGGTCAGTCGGATGACGAAACCTGTACGAAGCCAATTGCCGAAACGGCACCGGATGATGGAGTCGTAGCGATCGTTCAAGGGAAAGTTGTAGAAGAACTTCCGAACGATCTCTACATACCTCCTGATGCCCTCGAAGTATTTCTTGAAACTTTTGAGGGGCCTTTGGATCTGTTGTTGTACCTAATTCGCCGACAAAACCTCGATGTTCTCGAAATCCAGGTCGCCGAAATTACGCAACAATACATGCAATACATCGAACTGATGTCGGTCCTACAACTTGAGTTAGCTGGAGAGTACTTGGTCATGGCTGCGATGCTCGCCGAGATCAAATCGCGAATGTTGCTTCCCCACAATCGTGATGTTGACGAGGATGAAACTGATCCTCGGGCAGAGCTAATCCGTCGGCTTCAAGAATATGAGGTATTCAAAGAAGCAGCTGCGCAGATAGACGCCATGCCACGAGTCGAGCGCGATGTACATGTCGCTAACGTCGAAAGACCAGGCCTCGTTGTTAAACGCTCAGATCCTAGAGTGGACTTTCGCGAATTGGCGATCGCACTTTCCGAAGTGCTTAATCGGGCCGACTTATATAAACGCCATTCGGTTATGGCGGAACCCCTCTCGGTTCGAGAGAGAATGTCAACAATACTCGAACGAATAACAGGAGCTAGCAGTTTCCTCGAATTTGGGGAACTGTTCGAACTTCAGGAAGGGCGTAAGGGTGTCGTCGTAACGTTTCTAGCGTTACTCGAGTTATTGCGGGAAGGCTTGGTTTATATCTCTCAAAGTGAGCCGTATTCGCCGATTTATGTTAGCGCAAGGGGCGAAGTGGTAGAGGGTGAGGAATGATGGAAATTGGAGAGGTGCGGAGAATCGTTGAGGCGGCGCTGTTGGTGGCTGGTGAAGCTCTCTCCGTCGAACAACTTGAGCGGCTATTTGTCGAAGGAGATCTGGATAGCGAAGAACCCAGAGCCCTGTTGAGAGACGTGCTTGGAGAAATCGAAACGGACTGCTCGGAGAGAGGTTACGAGCTCGTAAGGGTAGCCTCTGGATACAGGTTTCAAGTCCGACAGGGTTTGTCAGAGTGGATTAGCCGGCTTTGGGAGCAAAAACCGCCTAAATACTCTAGAGCTTTGTTGGAAACCCTTGCGCTGATTGCCTATCGGCAACCGGCAACGCGTGGCGATATCGAGGAAGTCAGGGGCGTAAGTGTTAGTTCCAACATTATGCGGACGCTAATGGAACGTGGTTGGATTCGAGAGATCGGACATCGCGAAGTTCCTGGCCGTCCGGCCCTTTATGCGACAACGAGGGGATTCCTTGATTACTTTAACCTGAAATCGCTCGATGATTTGCCTCCATTGTCGGAAGTAAAAGCGCTGATTGAACCTGTTTTGTATCAAGAGTCTGGTGAAGATTTCGATGTTGGTCATGACTCTGAAACTCAAATCGAGGTCGGCACCAAAGAGACTGTCGTACACATTGAAGAGGTTACAGGCGCCGCCATAGAACTTGATGAGTCGGACGGGGACGAGCGTAAAGACGCAAGCAAATTGGAACCACAAGAAAATGATGGCGACGCGCGACCTTTGGCAGAGGTCGTAAAACTCCCGACACCCGACTGAGTTCGGAGCTCTCTTGGAAACCGAAAAACTGCAGAAGGTGCTCGCTTCTCGTGGACTTGGATCGCGCCGAGAAATGGAGCGATGGATACACCTGGGACGCGTTCGAGTTGACGGACGAATTGCAACGCTCGGGCAGCGAGTGACGAAAGACGCCGACATTTCGGTTGACGGTCGAGAGTTGGCCCCGCAGAAATCAACAACCACGCGAATACTAGTGATGAACAAGCGGGTTGGAACGATTGTGTCGGCCTCACCGACAGATAGTTTGGCGTCTGTATTCGACGAATTACCGTTATTGACGGGTAGTCGTTGGATCGCCGTGAGGCGTTTGGATGTTAATACGAGTGGACTGTTGTTGTTCGTTAACGATGGGCTATTAGCGCATCGACTCATGCATCCCAGTACCGGTATCGATCGCGAGTACGCTGTCAGGGTTGAAGGCAAACTGGAAGAAACTGGGATCGAGCTCCTAAAAAAGGGAGTGGAGATCGACGGCGAAATTGGTCGATTCTCCGACGTCCGATACTACAACGGGCATGGATCTAATCATTGGTACCACGTTGTGTTAATGGAAGGTCGTAATCGAGAAGTTCGAGTTTTATTTGCCAGTCAGGGGGTGAAAGTCAGTCGCTTAAAACGGGTGCGTTTTGGTCCCATAGTTCTTCCGTCAACGCTCCGACGAGGTCAATTGATGGAAATGTGCTCGGACGATGTTCGTCGTATTTGCGGTCTAGTGAAGGTTGGATTCAGTCCGCCGGAACGAAACAGGAATAAAAAGTCCAATACCAAGAATTCGGTATTGATTCCGTATCCTGGGCTTTTGACTCCGGCAGTCAACAGTAATTAGATTGGCCTCTGGACATCTGCCTGTGCCTCGATCTTGCAGAGTTTCCGTGCGTTACGACGAATTCGATACTAAGGTTTCTGTGCGCACAGGAGATAGTTAACGGAGGGGTTGTTGACTAACTTGCATCCACGAGTGAGTGGGTTGTAGCTGTAGCCACTGACATCCTTTACCAATAGACCGGCATCCCGAACCGCGCCAGCGAGTTCGCTCGGCTTGATAAACTTTTCGTAATCGTGTGTTCCATGCGGTAAAAGATTCAGAACATACTCGGCACCTAGAATAGCCATCAAGTAAGCCTTCGTATTGCGGTTAATTGTCGACAGAAATACCATTCCGCCAGGACGAGTAAGCGTGGCAAGCGCCTGAACGGTGGACCGGAAATCTGGCACGTGTTCTAGCATTTCTAATGCGGCCACAACTTGGAATGATTCCGGTTCGACTTCCGCAAAGGACTCCGCAGTGGATTCTATGTACCGGATCTTCTCGTCCATGTGGGTCTCGATCGCATGCAATTGAGCGACTCTGAGAGGGCCAGAAGCCGCGTCGATACCGGTTGTCACTGCTCCCAGTTCAGCGAGACTCTGGGTCAGTATTCCACCACCACATCCGACTTCTAGTACGTCAAGGCTCTCCACTCGAATTCGGTCGTTGATGTACTTCAAACGAGTGTTATTGATGTCATGTAATGGCCGGAATTCCCCGTCGGGATCCCACCAACGATGTGCTAGTGATTCGAATTTTTGAATTTCGTTGGGGTCGACGTTCATTCCAACACCTTCTCCCGCCACGTTTGCGCTGAGGCGATAATTTCTTCGATATCGAGACGTTTATACGATCCGTTGTCGTACAAGAGTTTGCCTTCAACCCACGTATGACTGACGTGATTTGCAGCGGGTGTATGGATGAGTTGCGTGTGCGCGTCGAAAAGAGGTTGAAGACTCGGCTTGTCGACGTCTATCGCGATCAAATCGGCGGCTTTTCCAGGCTCGATCGATCCAATTTCAGTTTCTAACCCAAGTGCTCGTGCTCCTCCTAATGTCGCTGTTTCGAGGATTTGCGCAGGCGAGACGCGCGTCGGCTTCTCGTTGCCGTAGTTCGCGAGTAGCAGAGCGAGCCGGGCCTCGCTCAACAGATCGAGCGCGTTATTCGAGGCTGCTCCATCGGTTCCCAACGCCACGGTGATACCCGCATCGTAAAGTTCCGCGATCGGGCACGTGCCACTGTTGAGCTTCAGATTGGAATACGGACAGTGGATCACTTTAACGCCGCGTTCAGCTACACGGGCGATTTCTTGTCGAGTCAGAGCCGTCATGTGGACGGCTTGTAACTCCGGTACCAACATCCCGTGCTGGTCTAAATACTCAATCCAAGAGTGGCCAAATTGCTCGCGGGCAGCGCGTACTTCTTGTGCGGTTTCATGTATGTGCATTTGGACCGGGATACCAATCTCAGCCGCTAACGTGAACACTCGAGTGAGCACGTCGTTTGGCACGGCGTAAGCGGAATGTGGACCAAATGCTGGGTGAATGGTTGTGTTACTTCGATAATCGTCGCTAAGTTCTACCCCGCGGTGTATGCATTCATCAACCGTAGTCGAATACAGATTAGGAAGCTCGATTATCGGAAATGCAATTTGTGCGCGAAAGCCCGATTTAATTGCAACGGCGGCGGTCACTTCAGGGAAATAGTACATGTCGCTAGCGGTGGTCACGCCAAGACTCAACATCTCCGCGATCGCTAGCTGCGTTCCGGCCGCGACGAAGTCCCGAGACACGATGTTGGCTTCGAGTGGCCAAATTGTTTCGCGTAACCAGGTATTCAACGTTTGACCGTCGCCTATTCCGCGCATTAACGACATTGGAAGGTGCCCGTGGGCATTGATCAAACCTGGCATCACGATGTGATGTCTCAAGTCGATTTCCTCAGCATCGGGATGACTCGTGAGAAGCGAGCGGTTGGGGCCTATTGCGAGAATGCGTCCGTCTTGTATAACAACACCATGGTCGTCGAGAACTTTGTTCGAAGGTGAGATGGGCAATAAATGTCGTGCAAGAAGGACAGTCTTTGTGAGCATGTCAGGCATCTTCGCGAGTATAGCGGAACAGTATTTCAAATCCGGCTAGAGGTTGGCCCAATTCCCCCTGAAGATGGCTCGGACATGGTAGAATCGCGCCGTTCCCAACACCGTGATTTAACGACTGGATGACCAGCTTGTTTCCCTCTTCCGATGTCTGAAGACGAGAACTCGACAGAGTCCGAAAGTGGCGCCGGGTCGGGGGGTGACGCCCTTGTCTCAGGAGGGCCGCCTGCGGGAGGTTTCGATATCCCGCCGGTAAATATCGAGGACGAATTGCGCGAGTCTTTTCTCGGTTACGCGATGAGCGTGATCGTTTCGCGCGCGCTGCCAGATATCCGGGACGGGCTCAAACCTGTTCACCGGCGGGTACTGTTCGCGATGAGCGAACTGAATAACACCTATAATCGTGGTCCGGTAAAAAGCGCAAGAGTGTCGGGTGAGGTCATGGGGAAATATCACCCGCATGGCGACTCATCCATTTATGAAACTATTGTTCGCATGGCTCAGCCATGGAACATGCGGTACCCGCTCGTAGACGGCCAAGGCAATTTTGGATCGATTGATGGAGACCCCGCCGCGGCTCCTCGATATACAGAAGTCCGGATGACGCGTTTTGCCAGTGACTTATTGGCCGACCTAGAAATGGAAACGGTCGAATTCGAAGACAATTACGACGAGACCTTGACGATGCCATCGGTGTTGCCAACCCGGGTGCCGAATCTGCTTGTCAACGGCTCGACGGGCATTGCAGTTGGGATGGCGACCAATATTCCGCCGCATAATTTGCGCGAGGTGGTTGATGGCTGCTTAGCGCTTCTTGAGAATCCCGAGCTCCCCATCGATGCGCTGATGGAAAACGTTCAGGGACCTGATTTTCCGACTGCTGGAATTATCAACGGACGTGCAGGTATCGTTCAAGCGTATCGGACTGGGCGTGGGCGCATATATGTAAGAGCTCGAGCCGAAGTCCAAGGGAAAGACACCGGCAAGGAATCGATCATTGTCACCGAGATCCCTTACCAGTTGACGACCCGTAAGTTAATTGAACGGATAGCCGAGCTTGTTAAAGAGAAACGGATCGATGGTATTACCGAGATTCGCGATGAGTCCGACAGGGACGGCCTGAGAATAGTAATCGAACTGCGCCGTGGTGAACCCGGTGAGGTCGTTCTAAACAATCTATACGCCCAAACTCAGATGCAGTCAGTTTTCGGGATTAACTGCCAAGCAATCATTGACGGGCAACCGAAACAAGTGAATTTGAAGGAAATGTTGGAGGCGTTTCTAAGGCATCGTCGCGAGGTAATTACACGTCGGACGGTATTCCTCTTGAAGCGTGCACGACGGCGCGGTCATCTTCTCGAGGGCCAGGTCGTGGCCCTCGAAAATATTGATGCCGTTGTCGAGTTAATCCGGCAATCGCAAAACGCAGCCGAGGCAAGGACCGCCCTGTTGGATCGTGGTTGGGAGTCGGACACCATCTCGAAACTTGTGGAGAAGGTCGGACTGGACGCGTGCCGTCCCCTCGATCTGGATGACGCGTATGGTTTGCGTGATGGGGTATATAACTTATCCGAAGAACAGGCACAGTCTATTCTTGAAATGCGACTACATCGCCTGACTGCGCTTGAGAAGGATCAATTGATCGAAGAATACGAAGGAATTCTCACAGAAATCGAGGATCTACAAGAAATATTGGGCTCTACTGATCGATTGCATGCCGTGATTCGGGACGAATTGAACGAGATTCGTGAAAACTACGGGGACGATCGTCGTACCGAAATACTAAGTTCCCAAATGGATTTGACGGTGGAGGACCTGATCACAGAAGAAGACATGGTGGTCACGGTATCTCATCTGGGGTACGCCAAGACCCAGCCTCTTGAGGTGTATCAAGCTCAGCGCCGTGGTGGGCGGGGGCGTATGGCGACAACCGTGAACGATGAAGACTTTGTCGAGCATTTGGTTATAGCAAACAGCCACGAAACTCTTCTTTGTTTTTCGAACGCCGGGAAAGTGTATTGGTTGAAGGTTTACCAAATTCCACAAGGGAGTCGAGGTGCAAAGGGTCGGCCGCTTGTCAATATGCTACCGCTCGAGGATGGGGAGCGTATTACAGCGATACAGCCTGTTGGCGATTTCGAAGAAGATTCTTTTGTTTTTATGGCGACGGCCAATGGTACGGTCAAGAAAACGCCCCTAGAACAATTTTCGCGCCCGAGACCTAGCGGCTTAATTGCTTTGCAACTGGAGGAAGGCAATACCCTGGTGGACGTTTCGATGACGGACGGACACCGTGACATCGTGCTTGTTTCGAGCGCGGGTAAAGCGGTGCGTTTTAAAGAGTCCGATGTGCGTGCAATGAGTCGAACGGCGCGCGGCGTGAGAGGAATTCGGTTGTTGACCGATCAGAAGCTCATTGCACTCATTGTTCCTGAGGATGGCGGATACATGTTGACCGCTGCCGAGTTCGGGTATGGCAAGCGCACCTCGATCAGCGAGTTCCCCGTGAGAGGTCGAGGTACGCAAGGCGTTATAGCTATTCAAACTTCAGAGAGAAACGGAAGTGTCATTGGTGCTCGTCAGGTATTTGAGGGTGACGAGATTATGTTGATTAGTGATCAAGGGACGCTCGTTCGGACCTCGGTCGACGAGGTCTCTGTGGTAGGCCGAAATACACAGGGTGTTCGGCTCATCGCTTTGCGTGAGACAGAAAAGTTAGTGGGTGTCGAGCGGATTATCGAAACTGAGGCGAGCGCGCCAGCCGATCAGTAATCGCCCTAGGTTCGCCTTTCAGATCGCCCAAACCATGAGCAATGTATTTAATTTTTCGGCAGGTCCCTCCTCGTTGCCTCCAGCGGTGATGGATATCGCTAGGGAAGAGTTCCGTGACTATCGCGGACTAGGCGTATCGGTCATGGAAATTAGCCACCGGTCCAGTGAATTCATGGAGATTGCTGAGCGGTCCGAAGCGGATCTCCGTGAATTACTGGATCTCAGCGATGATTATTACGTCTTATTCTTGCACGGCGGTGCGAGCCTTCAATTTGCGATGGTGCCGCTAAACTTGGCGCGTATTTCGGACACCGTTGATTATGTTGATACGGGTTACTGGTCGACGAAAGCTATTTCCGAAGCCAAACGTTTGGCGCAAGTAAATGTGGTAGCGACCTCTGAGGATCAAAATTACGATCGAGTGGTTGGTTTTTGTGATTGGAGGCTCTCGAAATCTGCTCGGTACGTCCATCTGACATCAAACGAAACAATTGGGGGCGTTCAATTCCGTGAGTTTCCGGATACAGGGGATACGCCTTTAGTTGTTGACATGTCATCCGATTTTCTGTCGCGCCCGGTCGATACTCATCGATGTGGACTTATCTACGCTGGGGCTCAAAAAAACGTGGGACCGGCCGGTCTATGCATAGTGGTTATACGTAAGGACCTTTGTGGAAATGAGCGAGAAAACACTCCGAGTCTACTTAGTTACGGTGTTCATGCGCAACACAAATCAATGTTCAATACGCCACCAACTTATAATTGGTATTTAGCAAGTCTAGTCCTTGCTTGGGTGAAGAGTGAAGGTGGTTTGGTGGCCATGGAAAACCGCAATCGTCGTAAAGCAGAAAAGTTATACGCGGCGATCGACAATAGTGATTTGTATCATTCGCCGGTGCAGCGCTCACATCGATCGATGATGAACGTACCATTTACATTGTTGGAGACTGAACTCGAGAGTCGCTTCTTGGAGACAGCAGAAACCAGAGGACTATCGAACCTAAAAGGCCACCGAAGCGTCGGGGGGATGCGTGCAAGCCTCTACAACGCGATTGACGAAAAAGCGGTGGACGCGCTTATTGAACATATGGAAAGTTTCGAAAGGGCCATACGGTAGAACGAGAATGGATGAGAAAGCGCTTGAGGAATTGCGGCAGCAAATTGACATGGTCGATCGCCAGTTACTCGAGTTGCTCAACGAGCGGGCCGCTTGTGCACTGAAAGTTGCGGATATTAAGAGTGATGATGGAAGGGTCACGACTACTTCGTTTTATCGGCCCGAGCGGGAAGCGCAGATCATTGAACGGCTCCGATCCGACAACCAGGGACCGCTTTCGACCGATTCGGTTGAGCGACTCTTCCGAGAGATTATTTCTTGCTGCCTCTCCCTAGAGCAGCCGATAAAGATTGCATATTTAGGACCCTCCGGGACGTACACGGAAGCAGCAACTAGAAGGCAATTTGGTCACTTCGCGAGGACAAGTCCGTTGAATTCGATCGACGAGGTATTTCGTGAAGTGGAGTCGGGTGGCGCACATTATGGAGTTGTGCCGGTGGAGAACAGCACCGAGGGGATGGTTAACCATACCCTCGATTGCTTTATGGCGACCTCTCTCAATATCTGTGGCGAAGTGGAATTGCCGATTCATCACGCGCTGTTGGCGAGCGTAGGAACTGAACAAGGGCAGATCGACTGCGTGTATTCGCACGAACAATCGTTAGCGCAATGCAGAAGTTGGCTCGACACCCACCTTCCTAACGTCGAACGTAGACCAGTTGCTAGTAACGCTGAAGCGGCAAAGCTAGCTGGGGAAATAGAACGGAGCGCAGCTATTGCTGGCGAGGTGGCGGGAGATAGCTATGGTCTCTCGGTACTGCATCGGAATATTGAAGACTTTACGGATAACACGACACGGTTCCTTGTCATTGGTGATCAGAATGTCGGTCCGAGCGGGCATGACAAAACATCAATTCTTGTTTCCACTCGTGACGAACCCGGCGCTTTATATAAGGTTCTGGAACCATTCCATCGAAGTGGGATTAGCCTTTCTCGTATTGAAACGAGGCCCGCCCGATCCAGTAACTGGAGCTACGTTTTTTTCATAGACTTTGACGGGCATCAGTCATCTGCCGAAATATCCAGCGTACTTGATGTAGTCCGATAGGTTGAGATGGAGGTTCCGGCAGAGCTTTTTTTTCGTCTATGCCTGCATCTGCGTCAACGGATGCGACTCCGGTATCTGGTACTGCTTTTGTCGGCCCAGAAAGCGCCTGTTTCCACTGCGCTGACCAGGCTGTA
>ENA-UPTF01000494-UPTF01000494.1-marine-metagenome-genome-assembly--contig:-NODE-494-length-27580-cov-9.435734_pt1 | contig 27580 bp, 38 predicted proteins | sample MGYA00238166_ERZ767019 | MGnify/ENA primary metagenome ERZ767019 (study PRJEB28930, sample SAMN06266391) | marine metagenome | isolation source: Sea water from 250 m depth | place: Atlantic Ocean | study... | reverse complement strand
CGCCACTGGCTTTTTTTTAATTATAGATAGTGGATTTTCATGTGTGTGTTGTAATCTACCTCGTATTGAGTGATAAATCCGCAATGTGGGCACGAAAAAAGATCAGCTGTGGGGGTTGCCTCACGCTCAATTACCTTTCCTGATATCGACTCTATCGCGATAATATCGCCCTTTGTAATCACAGCGAAATTCCTTTGTTCCCCAATTGACTCTAAAAACTCCTTAATTGATGTAACAACTTCCTTGGTATCAACAATATCATCATCTTCTATCGGTGATAAGATAAATTCATGATATTTGAGGTTTGGAACTGCCCCAACCTGATCGGCAACATATATGACTAACTCATTTTGTATTGATTCTACATCATGGCAATCAACTGTTATCACGATTTACAATCAAACCATTGATATTTTAATCATCAGAATTATCTGATCGATGTTTGACATGATCTATATTGATACTATATAGATTATGTTGATCAGGGTTAATTCTAAATATATTTACAAAAACACATGGGACAGTTCTTCTCTTGGGTAAAATCAAACGAAAAGGAAATTTTAGTAACGTTAGATAATTTGGCAAAAAAATCTGTTCAGATATCTGAAGAATTAGTTATCATGTTAACAGATCTTAAGATTAATGAATGTCACAAAAAAATTCATGCTATTGAAACAGAGGCTGACAAACTAGTACGAGATATTTTTTCTGAACTAAACAGAACATTCATCACTCCTTTAGATCGTGAGGATATGCAAAGGGTTGCATCAAAAATAGATGATACAATTGATCATATTGATGGGATAGCTGCAAGACTTGAAACTTATAAAATAACCACTGCTCCTCCATATGCACTGGATATGGCAAATGAACTAGTCAAAGCAACAAAAGAAGTAGAACTAATGACAGCAAAATTACGAAATATCAAGAATCCTTCTTCAATGATCGAACACTGCAGAAATACAAGCGCAATTGAACACAAAGTCGATGATTTGTATTCAGCTGCTATAACCAAACTCTTTGAGAGTAATGATGCAATAGAAATCATCAAGCTGAAAGATATCTATGAAAAAATGGAAAGTGCATCAGACAGATGTGTAGATGTTGCTGATGTTGTTGAGGATATAGTTCTAAAATATACTTAGGGGGAACCATGTTAGAAATAGCAATCGCAGCCATAATTATAGCACTAATCTTTGATTTTGTCAATGGATTCAACGACTCTGCAAACTCGGTTGCTACAGTGATTGGAACACGTGTTTTGCGACCAATCCATGCTGTTACATTATCTGCTGCTGCTAATTTTGCAGGTCCATTCATTTTTGGAGTTGCAGTTGCCACCACTATTGCAAAGGGAATCGTCAGCCCTGATGAGATTACTGTCTACATGATTATTGGTGGTTTGGCAGGTGCAATTACTTGGAGTTCATTATGCACCTATTTCGGGTTACCAATCTCTAACAGCCATTCCTTGATTGGTGGAATAATGGGTGCTGGAATTGCTGGATTAGGCTTTGAGGAGCTTGTTTTGGGTGGACTGACAAAAGTCTTTGCAGGAATAATAATTGCGCCAATAGGTGGTATGATTTTCGGTATTGCTTTAGCAGGAGTGATAATTTGGATATTTGCTAGACGTAGACCTGCAGTTGTTAACAGAACATTTGGTAGATTGCAAATAATATCTTCTGCATGGTTTGCACTTACACATGGAGCAAATGATGGACAAAAAACCATGGGAATAATTGTTCTTATCTTGTTTTCAGCGGATCTTATTTCGGAGATTCATATGCCACTTTGGGTAATCATTGCTGCAGCCGCTGCAATGGGTCTAGGTACATTCTTTGGAGGATACAAAGTTATCAAAACACTTGGTGTCAAAGTCACTAGGTTGAAACCATATCAAGGATTTGCGGCTGAAACTGGTGGTGGACTGATGTTAGCTGTTTTTGCAATATTTGGAATTCCAGCAAGTACAACTCATGCAATCACAGGTACTATCATGGGAGCTGGTGCAGCACGAAGAAAACGTGCAGTTCGCTGGAAAGTTAGCAGACAAATCATATTCTCTTGGTTAATCACAATACCAGGAGCTGGCGGACTTGGTATAGCATTTACCTTCATAATTCACTTATTTGTTTAGGAATTATGATTTATTTGAAATGAAAAAAGTACTTTTTGCCTGTGTAGAAAATGCAGGTCGAAGTCAAATGGCAGAAGGATTTTTCAAAAAACTTGCTCCAGATGGTTATCAAGGAATTAGTGCTGGTACAGTGCCTGTCTCAGAAATTAATCCACTTGCTATCCAAGCAATGAAAGAAGTTGATATTGACATTTCACAGAATCAATCTAAACTAATTACAAATGAAATGATATCAGAATCAAATTCCGTTGTAAATATGGGTTGTATGGACAAGGAATCATGTCCTGCCTTATTTGTAGAGGATGTGACTGATTGGGATATAGAAGATCCAAAGGGAAAATCCATTGAGGAAATACGAAAAATTCGAGATTCCATAGAAACCAAAGTAAAGAAACTGGTAAGTGAGCTCTAAGAAATGAAAAATTCTAATCTGGTAATTTTTGTAGCAGAACTAGTAGGAACTTTTGGTTTACTAATTGCAGCTACAAGTTGTATAGTTTATGATGGAATGCTGGGTGGTGCATACGGAATTGCATTTATTGCCATCATTCATTTTGTTGGGATTGCAATTGTCATCAGTATATTTGGCAAATATTCTATGGCGCACTTTAATCCAGCCGTTACAATTGCATTTTTTATAACAAGACATACAAAATCAAAACAACTTCCAGTGTATTTTATAGCACAGGCAATTGGTGCATTTCTTGGTACTCTTTTTGTAAAGTTTGTTTTCGGAGATTATGCGTTGCTTGGAACTAATGCACCAAATCTAGAGTTTTCAATGCCTGAAATTATTGGATATGAAATACTTGCAACCGCACTGTTAATGGCAGTCATCTATGTTGTAGTCCATAAAAAAATTTCAAAACTGGGTGGAATTATGATTGCGGGAATCATTGGTCTAGATGTACTATTCGTTGGTCCAATATCAGGTGCATCGATGAATCCAATTAGGTCATTATCACCTGCTATTATATCAGGCGTGACTACAGATTTGTGGCTATATTGGACTACACCATTCATTGGAACCATAATTATGGCTATTTTTTACAGAAAAAAATTGCAAAAATAGAATTACATTTTTACAATATCAAGAATAATTAGTAATTATGGGGGAATCAGAAACATTTGGTGCAGAAGTAGGCTCTGCAGAAGATGTTGTAAAATGGATGAATGAGGAAGCTGAAAGGAGAAAGGCAAAATTTGAAGCCAGACTTTACGGCTATGTAATTTCCACTGAAAATTTTGGCAAGTTTGAAATGTTTTCTTGGATGGGTGATGTAAAACTTGCAAGACATTTGATTACCAAGGCCAGTAAACGATTCAAAGCTAAAGTCATTGAGGGTGGCTACAAAACAAAAGACAAAGTTTACAGTGCAAAAAAATCTGACTATGCAATGGTTCGAAAGGGGGACAGAGTGATTGGTCACTTGCAGTTTTCTGCACCAAGATTTGGTGGTGGTAACTGGGAGCTTGTGGCGGAAGAGCGAAAATGACAAAGATTGGAATTATTGGTACTGGAATGCTAGGCGAAGCAGTAGGATTACATCTATTAGATTCAAAATATGAAGTCACAGTTTACAACAGAACCAAAGATAAGGTAGAGAATTTAGTAAAACACGGTGCTGTAGCAGTTGAATCACCAAAAGATGTTGCAGGAAAATCTGACATTGTGATAACAGTTGTAAAAGATGCAAGTGCTGTTAGTGATGTTGCTTTTGGCAATAATGGAATTATTTATGGTAAACATGATGACTTAGTTGTTGCTGATATGAGTACAATAAATCCAAATTCAGCAAAGGATATATCACAAAAATTTTCTGATTCTGGCGTTTCATTTTTAGAAATTCCAGTGATGGGTGGACCAAACGTGGCAATTGATGGAAAATTGGTTATGATGATTTCAGGCAATGAGAAAACATACGAAAAATTTAGTGATGTATTTGATACAATTGCAGAAAAAACATTCTTTTTGGGAGAATCTGGCACTGCACACTCGATAAAACTTGCAATGAATCTTCAGATTGCAATGCTTGCGTTATCACTATCAGAGGGAATCACATTGACAAGGAAGGCTGGATTTGATCCTGAAATCTTTCTAAAAATTCTAAACTCTACATATTTCAAGACTGGAATGAGTGAAAAAAAGGCATACAAAATGATCAAAGATAATTTCGAGCCAACATTCACTCTTCAAAACCTAAAAAAAGATCTAGACACTATCAATGAGGCGGCTGAATCATTTAATGCAGAATTATCAATGTCAAAAATGGCTAGTAAGGTATACCAGAACGCTATGGATGCAGGATTTAGTGATATTGATTATACCGGAATTCTAGCATATTTAAAAAAAATCAACCAATAAAATGGAAATATACTATGAAGAAATTTTATTTCTTTTTTTCAGATAAAGCCTATAGGTAAAACCTGTCACAATCATCAACACTGCAGTAAGCCCAGACCAGAGAAAAAATTGTCCTAGATCGGAATCTGCCATACTATTAGCTAAAAAGACAACTAGATAAATTCATCAGGAAAAAATAAAATCATGAGTGAGTCTATAGATGAACTGCTAAAATCAGGACAGACACTACTAAACACAGGAAATCCAAAGGAGGCAATGACAATGTATGAAAAAGTTCTTGAAATTTCTCCAATGCATATTGATTCATTAATAAAAAAAGGAAACATTTTGGGTAAACTAGGAAAATATGATAATGCAATTATCTATTATGACCGAGTCCTAGAACAAGAAAATCAAAACATACTTGCCTTACTCAATAAGGGTCTGGCACATCATTACATTGGTCAATACGAAATAGCATTAGATTGCTATGAGCAAGTTTTAATGATAAAACCAAGAAACGTCACTGCATTATACAACAAATCCTCATCATTAGTAAAATTAAACAGAATTAAGGAAGGGCTAGAGGTTCTATCAGATGTAACAGAGATTGACTTTTCATTCAAGGCTAAAGCCAAATTTGATATTGATTTTACTCACATTCAAAAAAACAATGAATTTAGGAAGATAGTTCTATAATTATAGAGAAAAATGCTTAGGTTATAATGTTCAGAGTGAGTATGAAAACTATTGAATGAATATGATTTTGATTTAGTAATTGTAGGAGCTGGTCCAGCAGGTTCATCAGCTGCCTTTGCTGCATCAAGTGAAGGTGTGTCTGTTGCATTATTAGAAAAGGAAGAGGCGGTGGCAGAAACTGTTAGGACAAGTGGAGTTACATGGATTGAAGATGCAAAGGAGTTTGGTATTCCAGAAGCATGTTATAATCCAATTTCTAACTATTCATTCTGCTCGCCAACAAAAAGTGTGACAATTAGTGATGAAAAACCAAAAGCTGTAGTTTTGGATGTCCGAAAAACATATCGACATCTTGCTGAAGAAGCACAAAATTCTGGAACAAAACTGTTTGTCAACACAAATGTGATAGAGGTTCTAACTGATAACAACAAACCGGTTGGTGTTATTGCAAAAGTTTCCGAAAGTCAGGTCAAGTTTAATGCAAAGATGGTAATTGATTGTAGTGGATTCCAATCAGTTGTTGTAAAATCACTTGGATTAGCAGAGCAATGGGGTAGATTTGGTGCAGGTGCAGAATACGAAGTAAAGGCAGAAAATGTACAAAGTGACACGTGGTGGTTAATGGTTGGACAGGAATATTCTCCTGCTGGATATGCATGGATTTTTCCTGTTTCAAAAGATACAGTACGTATTGGGGTTGGTGTAGGTAAACCAGAATCCGATGTTGATCCGACAGAAAGATTAGACAAGTTAATCGAAGAGAAGAAAGGTCCGATTAAGGATCTTGGAGATATTACAAAAATTGAATTTCATTATGGGCTGATTCCAAATGATGGTCTTTCAAGAAAAACTGTATATGACAATCTGATTCTAGTAGGTGACTCTGCAGGTCAGGCAAATCCACTCGTGCTTGAAGGAATCAGATATGCGATAAGATTTGGTCGTGTTGCAGGAAGAACAGCTGCTAACGCAATAAAATCTGGAGACACTACTCAAAAGTCACTTGAACCGTATGAAAAAAACTGGAAAAAGGCAATTGAATCAAAAATCAATTCCGCATCAAAAATTCAAAACAGATGGATTGGATTAACAGATGAAGAGTGGGAAAAAGAACTTGAAGTAATCAGTGAACTTTCTGCAGATGAATTCTTAGATTTTATTCGTGCAGATTTTAGCGTTTCAAGCATTGTACGGCTTGCAACACATCATCCAAAACTTGCAGTAAGGCAGTTATTTAATATTGTAAAGGGGACATGATGGACAAAACTGCAAAGTATTTTGATCATTGGGCAAATATTGGAAGATCAGAGGACATGGAAAAAGGTCATGGGACCACTGTAAACAAATTTCTAAGTAAAATATCATTTGAAAAAAAATTCTCATTTCTAGATATTGGTTGTGGCAATGGTTGGGTAGTAAAGAAGATGGCACAATTAGATACCTGTACAAAGGCAGTTGGGATAGACAAGAGTAAAAACATGGTAAGAAAGGCTAAGAAGACAAAAATTTCAGCCAAGGAGCAGTACTACACCACAGATTTGGAATCATGCAAGTTTTCTACAAAATTTGATATTATTTTTTCAATGGAGTCATTATATTACTCAGTTCCAATGGAGCCTGCATTGCACAAGGTATACAAATTACTGAAGAATGGTGGAATTTTTTATTGTGGAACTGACTTTTACAAGGATAACCATCTTACAACACGCTGGATTAAAGATATGAAAATACCAATGGACTTGCGGTCAGAATCAGAATGGAAAAAAATGTTCAAAGAAGCAGGTTTCAAAACAAGAATAAAACATGTTACTGATCCAAAAAATAAAGCCAAGTGGAAAAGAGAGTTTGGAACATTATTTTTAATTGGGGTTAAGTAATTGACTTTTGTCCTCTTTTAACCCTGGCTTTAACTACAAAAATTACAGCTGCAGATAAGATCAAAATAACTATTATCAAAAGCGAAGAATAGTCACTTTGATTTGACTCTGACAAAGTAGTAGTTATTTCTGCATGTGGAAGAGATGTTAATGTATCAGAGACTAAAAAGCTGGTTGAATATTCATATGGTCTCATTGCCTCATCTGATGCAGCAAAAACTTTGAGCGTATATGAGCCTGTATCAAGTTTTGATAAAGTTTTTTCATCTAAAACAACTATTGATTTATCGTTATCTACTGGAACTTTTCCTTCCGAAATTATCTCTCCAAGTGAATTAGAGATGAAATAATGAATTTCAGATGAATTTGTTGTAATTATTGGAATTTGATTGTTAGAGCTCTTTGCTAATAATTTATCAATTTCTATTGAAACAATTTTAGGAAATTCAATTAGCTCAAATTCATTCCATTTGCCTGGTGAAAATGGGTAATCACCAAAATCAAATGATTTTACTACTATTATTCTAGATTCTGGTGAATATCTGTCAAGATAAAATGGTCCATTGCTGATTATTGCATGATCATTTTCGTCAATCCAGTCAATAGATTGTTGATATCTATTCTCATAATACTGAATGTCAGTTTCAAACTGGTTTAGTGCAGAAGGAATATTATTACTTACTTTGTAATCTTCAAGAATTTCCTGAATAATTTTTGCGTCTTGTGGTATAATCAATGAAAGCCAACTGATGTTCTTGTTTGCTGCATCAGAGCGTGAAAATGCCACTTTTCCATCAATTACTGATTTCTCCATAGCCGCCATAATTTCCCAAGGAGTTGTACTCCAAATTCCAGCCCATGATGCAATCTGACCTTGATCAAAATGCCAATAATCTGTGTAAACTTCAATTGTATTTGCATCTACAACCCTAAACCCAACTAAGGAATTTGCATTCTGAGCTGCTTGTGGGGAAAAGCTTGAATCGTATGTTTTGTCATTAATCATTTTTTCAGAGCCCCATTCAGAAAGAAAATAAATTGAATACAAAACATCATTCATGTCCATTTCCTGTCCATTATGCCACTGACTAAAGTTAAGGTCAAAAGTCACTTTACTAATTGCAGTTGAACCAGTTTCGACTTTTTCCCATCTTTGTGTTTCTGTATTCCAAAATATGGCGTCATCGTGTACTGGCACTGAAGAATGTAAACCATCGGTTTCAATATTCCACGTTGTTCGTAATGGGTGAACCTCACCGGTGAATGGATGGCCATACATTCCAGGATCAGAAAGTATTCCCCAAATCTGATTGCTGTAGATATCACCTAATCCTGCCACTGGATTCCATGCTCCTTGGTAGATTTGTTTTACACCAATAACCAAAGAACTGTCTTCTGAGTTTGCATTAATTGGTGTAAATCTACTTGGCACACCTGCACCAAGTGCATTAATTATTCCTGTAACGTTTTCATTTGCAACGTATTGATCAACTTTACTAGCAAGAAAAATTCTGACTGATTCATTAACACCCTCCTCTGTTGCATTTTTAATTAATGATATTCTTTCTTCAGACGTCTCAAAATTTCCTGAATAGATGTTTTGTGTTACAGAATCTAAAAAGTCATTTTGATAATTCCAGTAAGATGGAGTATTATTTCCAGGCATATTAGAAAACCATGGTGCATACATCTGTGCCAAAGAAATAGAATCATATCTAGAAAATCCAGTGCTGCTCCATGCCTCAGTGTATAAATTCCATTTTTGCTCGGCTGGGTCAGAACCATATACAATCACATAAGCCTTGTTCAAATCTCCAAAATCCTTTTTTACAGTAAACCCAAATGATTCTAATTCGGATGATAAAATTTCACCTATAGATTTTCTAACAGGATCATCACTTCTAATAAAAATAGTGATTTCTATAGGTTCATTATTAAAAGTCCATGTACCATCAATTTTTTGTGCACCAGATTTTTCTAATTGCTCAGTTATAATCTGCTCAGCTAAAGCAGGATTATATGTAAACTGAAATGATTCTGTAACATCTAATACCCCAAGATAGTCTGCAGAAAAAATTCCATAGTTTGAAATCATTGGGGAGCCAAAACCTCCAAGTAATTCATTCACAATGAGATTTCTATCTATTAGATAATTCAATGCAAATCTTACATCTTTAATTGAAAATGGGTTAAATTTTCCCGAGTCTGTTGGATTTGTAAGAATACTATAGTAGCTTCCAGTTGATTCAAAAACTTGTAAATTATTTCTTGAATCAGCATCCTCTAATCTATCTGATGAGACTCTAAAGTAATACAAATCAAGATTTCCATTCCGAACTTCCTGTAGTGCCGTATTCTCATCAAGATATTGTATGAATGTAATTTCGTCAACGAATGTTCCTTTATCAGCAAATGAAGATGGAAATGCAAAAAGTAGAACTGTGATAATAAAAAGAAGTTTAAACTTGATCAATTCTTCTAACACCAACTAAACAAGTGATGAATTTTAGGCTTTTAATATTAACCAAATTTAGTATATTCGTCATGAATGGTGCGAAACTCAAGGCAGCATTTACCGCAATTACAAATGGATATCCAATAGAGGAAGTTTCAGAATGTCTGGATTGGAGGGACTTTGAAGGATTGGTAAGCCAGATCTTACTTGAAAATGGATTTGAAGTAGAAAAAAATGTGATTTTGACAAAACCAAGAATGGAAATTGACGTTGTTGGAGTAAAACTAAATGTTGTAATACTAATTGATTGTAAACATTGGAAAAGAATGAGTGACTCTGCTCTAAATGAAATTGTAAGAAAACAGGTTAATAGGGTAAGGAGGTATGCCAATGAGATTTGTGATGTTATGACAGTTCCAGTTATTGTAACACTACATCAAGAACAAATTTCATTCGTTAACAAAGTCCCAATAGTTCCAATCATACAGTTATCATCATTTCTAGATGAGTTGTATGGTAATTTAGAACAGATTAAAACTATAGAAAAATAGAAAGTGCAAACAATCCAGCGTCAGCAAGCAAGAAAACTTTTGTAATGTTCATTGATTTATTCATGCATTTAAGATAATCAGAATAGATGTCAGATCCCATCACTTTAACTTTAGATTGATTTTCTAGAATTTCAAAACTACATTCGTTCATTTGGCTTTCTGCTTTTTGTGCTAATTCTAAATACCAGTTGGCAAGCTGTGATGGTTCTGATATCATACCTAATTGGAAGTAGCCATTTTTGTTTCTTGCACCGTCAGCAGTATAATGCGTATCAGATGTACAAATCTCAATTAATTCATACCCAATATTTGCAAAATGCTTTACAATTTTCTCTCTAACCCCATTCTCCATATTGTTAGCATCAGCCCAACCTACAAAGTATTTTTTATTGTTAATTTCTAAACATAAAATTGCAATTCCTCCCATAGCAATATCAGCCTTTTTTATGTTCATATCATTTGAATTCTGATAACCAAACTTGAATGGGTAACTCTGTTTTGTTTTTAATGTATCTAAAGTTGATTTTGCAGCAATCAGTAAATCTTCAGAATCTTCTTTAGAAATTTCATCACCCATTGCGTTATGTGTATCTACAATCATGACTTGTTCAAAATTTCTATTTTTTGCAAATTGTTCAATCTGAGTTCTAATATCCATTGTCAAGTCTTCCATTCCATGTGGCGATAGAGACAAAAATAATAATGCGGTTTTATCAAATAATAATCCTCCAGCTCTTGCATTGTTAATTTGGACAATAACTGGTTCTGTACAGCCAACTCCATTTCTTAGAACTTGACTATCTGATATGCTAGTAAGATAGTTGTTTACTTCCTCTTGACTTGGTAAATTAAGATCATGATTTGATATACTATGCATTACCATAGCAGTTGAATCCATATTTTTGTAAATTAGATATGGAATGTTACTTCCTCCAACCGGATGAAATGGTCCTGGATGAATGTCTGGTAAAACCATACTGAATCTCACTTGTTTATCATTTGATTGAAATTTGATTTGAGTGGTTGATACAGTTGAAGGTTTTGATTTTCGCTCAATAATTTGCTCCATTTCTGTTGGATCATTTTTTGATGCAGATGTGACATATGCTTGAATTAATTCATGTGTACTATCAACTGCAGGTCTACCTGCCCTATCTGTAAAATAACTCCAACCAGTTGCTAATCCTAAAAATGCAGCACCGAACAATAGTGCCAATGGATTAGTCAATGAGTCAATCCACATTGTAGAAGGAATTAAAACTAGATACATTGCCAATGGTTGAATGAATGCAACGCCCCATGCTTTTTTCAAACTTGCCCCAAGAATAGTTGTGAATATTCCAATTCTAAAACTAGCAAAAACGAACATTCCTATTGTAACATAGAATACGTCAAGGTTATCTTTGGCAAACAGCATCATGGCACCAAATCCAATTAGTGTACTTACAAAAAATAACCCATTACCAAATAATGAAACATGTAATGATTTTGAATATTCTTTATGTCTAGCAAATAAAATATCTAAAAACTGTGTTCCTACAAGTACGCCAACAACACTAAGAACAGGAAAAATAACATCAGTCATATTTAGATATGTAAATGACACAAATGCTGCCATAATTCCTGCAACAACTACTGAGATTACTAATGAAATATAATGTGATGATGGATTGAGTAGGGTTAATGAATACCGCTTCTGAATTTTACTAACATCATCTTGTTCAGACATTTAGAATCAGGGTATAAAGGATAAATCAATGAACCAAGATACTGCAATTAAACTAATTGGAATGAGGATAACAATTTTTGGACTAACTTTAACTCCTTTAGTTTCATCTTCAAAGAATCTTAAAAGACCAGCACTTGATGCAGGCAATGGGTTATTCTTTTTATCAGCCATCAATTCGGATTCAAGGAAATAAGAATAAAAACTTTTGTCTTATCTTTTGACTTTTTCAATAGTCTCTATAAGTAAATTAATTGATTTTAGGATCAATTGCTGCTTCTCATGTGATTTTTCATTTGATAGCTCATCTGTAAGATCTGATAATTTCTTTTCTAATTTTTCAAGTGTTGGAGTTTTAGATGGAATAGATTCGGATTCGGTAGTTTTTTGTTCAGGTTCACGCCCACAGCTTACACATAGTGCATTTCCATCTTTGATCACCCTAATTCCTTTACAGTATGGACATGGCTCACTAACAAGAGTTGCACCACTGAGTAACATGTCAACTGCCTTTTTTGTAAGATCCTTTGGCATGATAGTAGTAAATTTTCTTCATAAAAAAATTTAGTTGTTGTTAGATTGGTAAATTTCACCAAGGCTTAATAATATGTATTTGCTAAGATTTTCGAACTAATGGCGGTAATTTGTAATACTTGTGGACTACCTGAAGATTTATGCGCCTGCGGAGATTTAGATAAAGACAGTAATCATATTATAATTAGATTAGAAACTAGACGATTTAAAAAGAAAGGAACCATGATTGAAGGACTAGACCCAAAAATAAATAATCTTGAGAATGTTGCAAAAGAACTAAAAAGTAAATATGCATGTGGTGGCACTGCTAAAGAAGGATATATTTTCCTACAAGGCGATCATAGAGAAACAATTAAAGAAACTCTTGTTAATCTAGGATTTGCAGAAGAAACTATCGAACTTCATTAGAAGGAACTTGGTATTTTTAGCAAACGTTCTTCAAACAATTGGAATTCCTTACTCAGCATTAGTTTCAATTGTATTTGGTTTAATGATAGTATCATTTCCAATTGGTGCTTACGTGGTTTTTCATTCAGAGATTGGAGACAATATTGATTTTGGCTTTCCATTAGAAAAATTTGATATCTTTATTGCTGGGATCAATATGCAAATTCCTTTTGAATATCAATTAGGGGATGCGTTTATAGTAACTTGGTGTTTATTTGCAATATTATTTACGATTGCCGTCATTGGTCCCAAAAAAAATTTCCTAAAATCAATTAGTGGATTATTGATTAAGGAGAAAAATCTAACAGATGAGAACTATCTGATAACTATAATTAAATGGTTTTCAGTTCTTGTTGTACTCTCTGGTATCATAAATTTTGTTCAAGAAAGTTTTGGTATTATTACAGAGCCACCAGAATCAGCTAATGATTTAATACTCTTTTTAGCTGTAACAATTGCTCCTGTTACTGAAGAAATAGGTTTTAGAGTTATACTAATTGGAGTCCCATTATTTTTAATTTATTCATTCAGATCATCTGCTCGTTCATTTTTTCGTACATTATGGCATCCATACAAAAATCTGCACATAGCTGATAATAAAAAAGCAATTTCACTAATCGTGCTGGTTGGAATATTTTTTGGTGCAGCACACATAATTTCCGGTGAGCCCTGGAGTGCTGGTAAATTTGCTCAAGCATCTATTAGTGGAATTATAATTGGCTGGGTGTATTACAGATATGGATTAATTGTCGCAATGTTAATTCATTGGGCAACAAATTATTTTATTTTTTCATACGTATTTGCAATTTCCGAAATTAATGATATATCTGTTGAAAGTGCAATTTCTCATACAATGGTTGGCACGCTTGAATTGATTCTAGTCGTGACTGGAATAGTATCAATTGCCATTATAATTATGAATTTTCTTAATTCAAAAAATGAGAATAAAGTGAATAAAACGGAAATGCCATAAAATGCCAATTGAAAGAATTGTGTCATTTTTACCAAGTGCAACAGAATTAATTTTTGAACTTGGATTTCAGGATAAACTATATGGAGTTACACATGAATGCTTGTATCCCATAAATGCAAAATTAAAACCACGTGTAATTGAAAGTGTGTTTGATTCAGATAATCTATCTAGTAGACAAATTGATGACAAAATAATGGAATTGATGTCTAGTGGAAAGAATATTTTTAAACTAAATCATGATGAACTTGTAAATGCAAATCCAGATCTAATAATTTCTCAGGAAATATGTGAAGTGTGTTCAGCACATACAAATCAAGTTAATGATGCGATTGATATTCTAGAACACAAACCTGATGTTTTAACAATGAATCCACATGACATTGAAGGAATACTGCTAACGATTATGGATATTTCAAAGAAAATTGGTGCAGCACAAGAGGGTGAAGATTTAGTTGGAGCACTGCGTACGAGAATTAAATATATAAAAAATAAAAATTTTAACCGTAGGCCAAACGTTCTTGCTATAGAGTGGATCGAGCCTTTTTTTACAGCTGGTCATTGGGTTCCTGAAATGATAGAATTGGTTGGTGGAAAAAATCTCATTAGTAAAAAAGGTGAGCGTTCAAGAAAAATGCTGCTTGATGAAATAATAAAAATTGATCCCGAATTAATTATTTTAATGCCATGTGGGTTTAATGTAGAAAGAACAATTAAGGAATACAAAAATATATTGGAAAAAAATTCAGAGTGGAATTCATTGCGTGCTGTTAAGGAGAAGAAGGTTTTCATAGTTGATGCAAATTCATTTTTCAGTAAGCCAAGTCTTAGAACAATAATTGGTATAGAAATCCTGGCAAAGATTATTCAGCCAGAAATTTTTAATGAATTAAAGGTTCCAGTAAAATCTTATACAAAAATAATTTAGAAAATTGTCTATTCTTCTTCAGCTTCGTCTAGATCTTCAACTTCACTAGTACTTCTTGATGGTCGAATTGGTATGTAGATTTTTGACATGATTTAGATAACAGTATAGATGGTTAGTCTACTTGGTTACAAAAAATTGGCTTTTTGTATAAGAAATGTTTAACCAACTGGAAACTGTTCAAGATTTCTTTGATGTCTTTGATTTCTTTGATTTCTTGGTCTTTGATGTCTTTGATTTCTTGGTCTTTGATTTCTTGGTCTTTGATGTCTTTGATTTCTTGGTCTTTGATTTCTTGGTCTTTGATTTCTTGGTCTTTGATTTCTTGGTCTTTGATTTCTTGGTCTTTGATGTCTTTGATGTCTTTGATGTCTTGTCTTTCTTCTTGTCTTTCTTCTTGTCTTCTATTTCTAGTTCGATTTCAATTTCAGACTCTATTGCTTTTTCACAATGAGGACATGTAATATGGATCTTCTTTTTAATTTCATATTCCATGATTTGAAAAGAATTTCAAAGTATTAAAATTTTTGAGAAAGACATCAAAAACACTAAAAATTCTAAATGATTACAATAGAGAATTTATTGTTTTTTCAAAAACAGAGTAAGGCTGAGCACCAACAATTTTTTCTTCGTTACCCGTCTCAGTATTTACAATGATGAATGTTGGCGTGCTATTTGCACCACCAGCTGACGCCTTTTGCCAGTTTAATTTCACGCGTTCATCATATTTACTGGAATCAAGGCACTCATCAAATTCATCCATGTTCAAATCAAGGTTAAATGCAAATGACTTTAATCTATCAGCATTTGCCCAACCAGAATTCATGTGACCTTGATAATCATATAATATTACATGATAATCCCAATACTTGCCTTGATCATCTGCACAATATGTTGCCTCAGCAGCTATTGCTGAATCAGGACCTAGGATAGGATAATCAATAAAAAACATGTTTGCTTTTCCTGTGTCAATAAAATTCTCAATGATTTTTGGTCTACTTTCATCATACCATCTTTTACACATCTCGCACTGGTAGTCACCCATCTCTATAATTGTCACAGGTGCAGATTGTGAACCTAACAGTGGTGGAACCTGAATGGTCGATAAAATCTCAGACTCATTTTGAGTACTTTGTGTTTGTTGATCAACTTGTCCAATGTATGATGAAAAAGATGCAGCAAGTGCAACAACGATTGCGATTCCTACAATTGCAACGGCTGCCTTTTTCTTATCAACCATACTTTATTGAACCAATTTTGATTAAAAAACCTATTCAAAAATTTAGAAAATTATCTAGTTTTTATGTCTAAATAGACTAAACAATTTCTGAATAGCAGAGTCTATTGGACATGAATCACATGAAACCCCAGATTCAGCACTCTCTAATTGTTCATCTAATTCTTCTTTTATTTTTTTATCTTCCACACGGATAAATAGTAAATCTGCGTTATAAATTATCTCAAATCTTGGAACTAACAAATTAACTAAAAGTGTCATTAGTATTGAAGCATTGGTTTATTAGACGTAGAAAAAGCGATAAAGCAGAAATAATGATGGATTAAGCAAATGCTTTCTCTGTCATTGCTTTAAAGATAGAGAAATGAATGCATTTGATGAATTAAAAATAAAAGAAACCATACTGAAAGGAATTCAGGAATTAGGATTTGTTACACCATTCCCTATACAGGCACAATCAATACCGTTACTATTAGAAGGAAATGATGTTATTGGTCAGGCACATACTGGTACCGGTAAAACTGCTTCATTTGGAATTCCTCTATTAGAACATGTTTCTAATAACGGTGGAATTCAAGGTTTGATTATAGCACCTACCAGAGAACTAGCGTTACAGATTACCACAGAAATTAAAAAGGTTGGAAAATTCACAGGGATTAAAGTAGCTACAGTATATGGTGGACAGGGAATGGGAATTCAGCTTGATGCACTTAGAAACAAGCCAGAAATTGTTGTCGCAACACCTGGAAGACTAATTGATCATATTGATAGAGGAACAATCAGGGTTGACAATGTAAAATACCTGGTACTTGATGAGGCAGACGTTATGTTAGATATGGGATTTATAGATGATATTGAGTTTGTCTTAGAAAGAGTACCTGAAAATAGAATTACCTCTTTATGGTCTGCCACAATGCCAGCTGAAATTTTAAGACTTGCAGATAAATATCTAAATGAACCAAAAGAAGTTCTAATAGATGCAGATGATCTAAGTGGTGAAGGAATAAACCAATCGTTTCTAATCATCAGAGATAGGGAAAAACAAAAGCATCTTACTACTTTTATCAAAGATAACAGAAAGGGTCAAACGATTGTTTTTTGTTCGACAAAAATTCGTACCAGAAATGTGGCAAGAGACCTACAAAAAGCTAAATTCAATGTAGTTGCAATAGAGGGTGACATGTCTCAGAATAAAAGAGAATATTCAATGTCAAAGTTTAGAAAAAGTCATGCAGATGTTTTAGTTGCAACAGACGTTGCCGCACGTGGTATTGATGTCCCAAAAGTTGGTCTAGTAATCAATTATGATGTTCCAAACCAAGATATGGTTTATTTTCATAGAATTGGGCGTACTGCAAGAGCTGGTGCAAAGGGAAATGCAATTACTCTGGTGTCATATTCCTCCGTAGGTGATTGGAATATTATTAAAAAGCAAATTAAATCTGATATGACTGATTTAAATCAAAAATTAGGAATTGAAATCAATATTCCAGATCCTTTAAAAAGACAAGTAGGACGAAGAATGGCTCCACAAATACGTTCTAGTTATGGAAGGAAAGATGGAAAATTTAGAAGAAGTTATGGTTCAGGTGGACGAAGAACTGGTGGATATAAAAGAAATGGAAGTGCACGGGATGGACCAGCGAGAGATCAATATAAGAAGAAAAAATTTGTTCGGTCATCGTATAATAGTAATTCAGGTCGTAAAAGATGGTAGTTAAAGAATTTTTGAACATTTAAAGAATAGTAGTAAGTTAGAAAACTAAGAAGAAAATGCATGTTGGATTTGTATTATTAAATTGTGATTTGGGGGCAGAAGAATACATTCTTGATGAATTAAAGCAGGTAGAACACATAAAAAATGCATATGTGACATTTGGTGCATATGACATTATTGCCGAAATTCATGCTAATGATCAAGAAGAATTTGAAAAAACTGTCTCAATGAAAATTAGAAGACTATCACGAATAGTAAGCACAATGACACTAAATGTTGTCAAATCAGGATAATTTCAAAAAAGAGTGAAACACATGCAAGAAAAAGTAGAATATTCGGGAAGAGTTTGGGCATTAAGTCATAATGATCCAGAACCATTAGTAGAGCATAGTATTAAAAAAATTCAAGAGTGTGGAATTAAAAAAGAAGATATCAGAATTGTTGATGCACCTGAAAATCCAGAAGTTGGTGAAATTGTAGTTGAAATCTGGCCTCATGAACTGGTAATAGCTAGAATTAGAACTGTTCGAGGAGAGTCATTTATCAGTGGTACAGAGTTTACAGTAGAATTAAAGACGGATGAATCTGGTAACTACATAGATTAAGTTGGTACGAAAACCAAAAAAAAATAAAGGAATTGGAAAATTTGCCTCAGTAGGAATATTAGTAATTCTAATAGGTCTTGCAATCTATTATTTTTATTCGGCTGAACAAGGTCAGATGAGAGGTTTGGAATTTGGGAATGAATTGCAAACAGTTCAAGAGGAATTAAAGGCAGAGCAAGCAGAATTTTATTCAAAGGTTTCAATGTGGGAAGAGAATAGTGTTTCAAAAGAAGAGATTTTAAAAATTTCAGATGTTCATATAGTAAGAATGAATGAGATAATAGCAAAATATGCAGATCTGCAAATTCCTGATACATTTTCTGGTGCTGTAAAACTTTTCAAACTTTCAACAGAATCACAATTAGAGAGCGATATTCATCTTATCAATTGGATTGAATTTGGGGATGAAAGTGAAAAAATTAGATCTGATGAATTACTTCAACAATCTTTTGAGTATGAACTAGCTGCATTAACATCGTTTAATGAAGCAAAAAAGGGAAATCCATAAAATCTTTAAACACACAAACTAAAGACTGATATGAAAAAATTGTTATTTTTAATACCATTATTTTTGATTGCCCCAATAGCCTATGGTGAAGTATCAATTCAAAATGATCAAAAATATGTTGATAGTGATGGGTTGCTCCATATTGTAGGTGAAATTGAAAATAATACATCAACGCCTCTTAACCAAATTAAAATTTCTGCAATATTGCTAGATAATAATGGAAACGAAGTCAAAAGTGTTGTAGGAGAAACTGTTTCAAATATTATAATGCCTGAAATGAAAGGTGCCTTTGATATTTTAATAAAAAATGTAAGTAGTGAAAGTATTGATGATTATGAATTAAATCTTGATTATAGAATGGCAGAGCCAAAAAATCAAGTAATTGAGATTTCATCTACTACACTTACTAAAGATACATCCAATAATACAGTGATTACAGGCATGTTAGAAAACAAAGGGGACATTACAGCAAATATGATTAGAGTTGTTGCAACACTTTATGATCGAGATGGTAACGTTGTGACAGTTTCTGAGTCATATACAAAACCTGACTTTTTACGTGCAGGTGATAACAGTAATTTTATAATTCCAATTCATGAAAAATCTCAATCAATTCATGCAGTTGACTACAGTATTAGTGCAGAATCAGATGAATATGTTGTAGTTCCTGAGTTTCCATTAGGTACAGGATTACTATTAATTGTATCAGTTTCATCATACATTCTATTTTCAAAAAACCCAGAAAAAGTTACTAACATTATTTCAAGTATGGGTAATTCAAAGAAATTGTTTAGGAAAAAATTGGATTAACTATTATAGAAAGATAATATCTATTACATATGACAATTTCTGACAATAATAGAAAATTTTTAGAAGATCTATTAGAATATTATATTAACGAATCAAACTCATACATGCAAATCGCTGAAGAATATAGTGGTATAACTGATTCAAAAACTGATACTGCGTTTGGAATAATTGTTGGCATAGTGTATTCGAGTTTTTTACAGATTTATTCAAATCAAGGGATATCAGTAGAACTTGATGACATGAAGGAATTCTATGAGTTAATTAAAGACAATGCCAGTAAAATCAAGGAATCATTCAAACAAGATGATGCATAAAGATAAATTTCAATAAAATCTTGAGTGTTTATGTCAGAAGTAATTGCATACAAGATTACACAGATAGTTGATAACGGTAATATTGTACAAATGACACTTGTTGAGGATGTTCAAACTGAACCATTATCTCAAAAACAATTAATCATGGAAAATGTATCAAAAAAACTAGATACTGACACAAAGCAACAGGTAATGCCATTACTAGAAGCAATACTTCAAGCACAGCCAACCATCAAACTAAAAAGCTATGCACAGACATCTGTTGCAATCACTTTACCAAAAAATAGATATGAAAAAATGGGACGGCCACAAGTTGGACAAAAATTACAGGTAGATCTTAAGATTATCTAGAGCTCGTTTTCAATATCTTCAAAATTTAACAAGGGTAATGAGCATGTGAAATTCTTACACACAAAAACAGATGTTTGTGAAGGTTCAAATTTTTTCCCTGAAAAAAATGAATAACTAGACAATTCTTTCAATGCTTCATCATTTTTCAATAAAACCATAATTGATTCTGGAATGAATTTTCTGTTCAACTGTGTAATTAATTCAGAATTTTTATCATTGAGTATGGTAATCTCTGTGGGTGTCTGAGTGTAAAGATAGAGAACATTTAGTAAATAACCAAACGCAAATGGGTTTTCAGCGGCTAATGGACCTTGATTTTCTAATATTTTTGTAGCAATTTCTAAGAATTTTTTGTCCTGTAAAATATGATGCAGCCTTAGCAAAACATTAGATGCAATTGAATTTCCAGATGGCATTGACAAGTCGTAATTACTCTTAGGGCGTATTATCAATTTTTCATGTCTGTCACTTGTAAAAAAGAAACTATTACTTGAATCATCCCAGAAATGATTTACCATGTAATTAGAAAGATCATATGCAAATGTTAGATATTTTCTTTCTCCAGTTATTTCGAATAGATCCAGTATTCCATTTGCGAGATAGGCATAATCATCAAGATATGCATTAAGCTTAGGAATACCATTCTTGAATGTTCTATACAAAATATTATTTTTCTGGAACTCGGTAAGGAAAAAATCAGAAGCTGTTTTAGCAGTATCAAGATATGAAATATTATCAGTTACCCGATATCCTTTGGAAAATGCAGATATCATCAAACCATTCCATGAGGTGATAACTTTGTCATCTTTGCCAGGCTGTGGTCGCTTATTCCTAACGGTTAGAAGTTTTTGTGAACACTCTTTAATTTTCTCTTTGATTTTATCTTCAGGAATATCAAACTTGAATGCCAAGGCAGAAGTGTTGACATTATTTGCAAGTATAGTCTGTCCTTCAAAATTTCCTCCGTCGGTAACATCATAGTATATGCAGAATAGTTCTGAGTCATTCTGTAAAATTTCTGTAATTTCTTTTTTCTTCCAAACAAAGGTTTTACCTTCTTCCCCATCAGTATCAGCATCTTGTGCAGAAAAAAATGTTCCATGATTGGAAGTCATTTCACGAATTACATAGTCAAGTGTCTTTTGTACAACATTAACGAAAAATTCATCTTTGGTTATTTGATATGCTTCTGAATAAACTATTGGTAACAATGCATTATCATACAACATTTTTTCAAAGTGTGGGACAAGCCACCTAGCATCAGTTGAATAGCGATGAAACCCACCACCAATTTGATCAAATATTCCACCTTTTGCCATTTTTTTCAGAGTCAATAATGCAAAATCTCTGAATTTGGATATTCCAGATAATTTCCAATATCTTAGCATGAACGATAGATTAGACGCATTTGGAAATTTTGGTGCTTGGCCAAATCCACCATATGTAACATCTGCAATTTGTAAAAGATTTACTGCAGCCTCATCAAGAATGGATTTATCTATTTTATTTGGTATTGTTACTTGCTCTAGTCTTTTCAAATTATTCATAAAATTATCAGCTGCCTTTTCAATATCAGATGGTTTTTCTTTCCATGATTGAGCTAACTGCCTACAAAGACTTCCAAATCCAGGACGGCCGTATGAATCTAGGACAGGAAAATATGTACCAACATAAAACGGACGTTGTTCAGGAGTTAAAAAAACACTTAATGGCCAACCGCCTTGCCCTGTAGACATTTGGCATACTTTTTGATAAATATCATCAATGTCAGGCCGTTCTTCTCGATCAACTTTGATATTTACAAAATACTCATTCATTATTTTTGCCACATCATCATTCTCAAATGATTCATGAGCCATAACATGGCACCAGTGACAAGAACTGTAACCAACAGATAGAAAAATTGGTTTATTTTCTTTTTTTGCCTTAGTTAATGCTTCATCATTCCAAGAATACCAATCAACTGGATTATCTTTATGCTGTAAAAGATATGGACTCGATTCATTAGCAAGGCTGTTTGACATGACAATGTTATGTACAATGATTATTTGTATCTACCATTATTTCCAAATAGCTGAATCATCACGTCTGTAGATCTCAATGTTAATCTCTTTTAGGAGTTTTCTCTTTGATTTGTCTGCTTTTTTTTCATGACTGTAATCTTTTTTTTCAACAAGTTCTTGCAAACGAATCAATTTCTCTAAGGTCAAATTCTTGAATTTATTTTTCTGAACCTCATTTAGTAGATTAATTCTTTCTTTATCTTCATCAGTTAACTTATAATCCATAAATGTGTAATGTGGGATCAATTTTAATTCTTATCGCTCTAAAAATTTAAGAGAGGTTATAACAGGTGTAAATCATGCCTGAAAAAATGAGAGCCATGGTTCTTAATGAATTGGGACTGGTAGAATCAAAACCTCTAAAGCTTACTGAAATTGATAGGCATGAAATACAGACACCCAATGAAGTTTTGATTAAAATTGAAGCATGTGGTGTATGTCATTCACAGCTTCATGGAATTGAGGGTGATTGGAAAGATATTGGCATTCCACCTACGTTACCAACAGTTCCAGGACATGAGATTGTAGGAAAAATTATTGAAATTGGCGCAGAGGTAAAAAAATTCTCAGTTGGTGATAGGGTTGGTATCACGCCATTACTTGGATCTTGTATGCATTGTGAATATTGTTTAGATGGAAAAGAATACCTTTGTGAAAAAATGGAGGTGACAGGCGAGTCACTGAAAGGTGGATACTCAGAATTTATTACTGCATCAGAGGATTTTATTACAAAAGTTCCAAACACAATGAAACCTGAATATGCTGCACCATTATTTTGTGCAGGCATCACTGCATACAAAGCAGTAAAGGCAGCAGAACCTGAAAGAAATAAAAAAATTGCCATCTTCGGAATTGGTGGAGTTGGTCACATGGCAATACAATTTGCCAATATATCTGGGTGTGAAGTAACTGGAGTTTCAAGAAAAGAAAATCACCTCGCCGTTGCAAAAAAACTTGGTGCAGATCATACACTTGTATACTCAACTAACCAAGAAGAATTTCTAGAGAATTTAATTAGCACACATGGACTATTTGATGCAGCAATAGTATTTGCACCATCCGATGATGTTACGGATACTGCAATAAAATCAATCAAAAAAGGTGGATTGGTAGTAATAGCAACAGTTGGAAATATTCCAAGTTTTCTTGCATTTGAAGAGAAAACTATCAGAGGTACATTAATTGGTTCCAGAAAAGATATGCAGGAGGTCATTAAAATTGCTTCAGAAAAAAAATTACATGTTGTCACTGAAACTTTCCCATTAGAAAAAGCAAATGAAGTTTTAGAAATGCTAAAAACGTCAAAAGTCGATGCAAGGGCTGTGCTTATTCCTTAAAATATAGAAATGAAACTGAAATATTATGATTTGTAGAAGATGCCATCATACAGATGAAGCTCATAAGAATAGTGATTCTACAGAATCAATGCTGAGAAGGGGTTCATGTGATATTCCAGATTGCCCATGCCAACAATTTCTAGATGCATTTGAAGAAATTGATGATGAACAGCTATAATTCATTCATATTATCTATAATTAAAAAAAGAACATGAAAAAACATGCTCCTGCTGATGAAATGAAAAAAGATCTAGACGATCTTTTATCAAGAATCAATGCATTAGAAGTATCTGCCCCAGATGAATACCAAAAAAGTCTAACAAAAGTTCTCCGTACTTTAACTGAAGGTCAAATGCATTCTATTAATGAATTTGAACATCTAAAAAAAGCAATTGATCTTTTAACAATGCAATTATTTGATGCGCAAAACAAAATCAATCAAAAAAGTTAGCATCAATATGAGTATAATTATTCAACATTACAAACTGGCTTATACTTGGAAATAATTTTCTGGACAATTCTTTCACGATCGCCTTTTTCAGAGTCCCACATTGGGTATATCGATAAGTACAACTGATTCTCAGAACCAGCATGCTGTAACCAACACTTGAATTTTTCATTTTTTATGAAAAAATTATTTTCAGTTACTTTCTCACTCTGATCTGCAAAAATCATCGTGTAACCCTCCTTGATTTTTCCAAAAAGAACATACACAACTTCATCCATAGGTGGTCCCCATTCAGAGATCTTTATTGGACCTAGAAACTCGTAATGCAGGATTTGTATAGTCAAGTACATTAAATGATTAAAGGTAGTTTTTCACTCTTTCCAAATCAAAACATAGGTTAGTACTAGATTTCTCAAAGATTAAATTTAACCAAATTTGCCTCATAATAAATGTCAGAGTTAGAAAATCCTCATTATCATAGGAAAGTGGGTTATGCAATGATTATGGTTGCAGCCTCACTTGCTGCAATTGGATTGGTTCACATGACTATTGGTGAAAATGTTCTCTTTGCAGATGAAATTCAAAGACAAAAAACAGCAGCCTTTGAAGAATGTAAAGTAAATGACTTTGAAGGTGAAGAATGTCAAAAATATTTCAAAGCAGGAAATACTCTGGAAGCAATTCCTAGACTTAACCCAGATGGTACAATGACTGAAGATGTAATGGAGATTACTGAGGAATCTGAGCCTGTTGCACAGTCGGCTAATGAAACAGTATCAATAGCTGTAGGTTCTGGAGTTCCTGGATGTGAATCAACAAACGAATGTTATATTCCATATTCATTAAGCATTACAACTGGAACTGGTGTTACATGGGAGAATGCTGACAATGCAGCACATACAGTTACAAGCGGAACTCCAGAAGATGGACCAAACGGTAACTTTGATTCAAGTATAATCATGGCAGGTGCAACATTTAATCATGAATTTGGAGCAGTTGGTGAAGAACCATACTTTTGCATTGTTCATCCTTGGATGACTGGAATCGTTGTTATAGAATAATCATTGATCGTTCATATAATCTTCCCACTTATTCAGATTAGCAGTTAATCGATTCATCTGATACATTGCCCCACCTAATATTCCAGCATGATAAAATGCGTAAAGAAATACCTGTGAGTTAGTAGGATCAGATTGAGTAAGACTCAAACTTATCATTGTGAAAAATCCAAATGTACCTGCAAATGTAATCATTTTACTAAGTACCCCACTACCAAGACCAACTATTCGTCTTGTTGCTGCAGCCATGATTGTAATACTTGATACAATTAGGAATGTAACTCCACCATTTGATGAAATCAATTCAATTGCCCATGGAATGATGTTATCAGATGTAAGTTCCATTTCTGGTGCAAATGCACCACCGTGAAGTGCAAAGCTTACTGAGCTAAACAAACCACCAATAACTAAGAAAAATAAAAACATCTTCATTATTTTCCGTTTAAATGCACTTCTAGTTTCAGACGGATGTATGGCTTTCTCAGCTATTTTCAATCCATACAAAAATCCAATTACAAAAGCAGGAATATACAATATGTTTATGATTATTGGATTTTCAGCAAACAAATCCGCAAAAAATGTGTTAAGAATTACTGCAATGATTAATGCCGAACATGCACCCGCTACAAAAACTAGAAAATTTGAATACTTAAAAAATTTTGAATCCTCAACGTCAGAATTGTTCCACGAATACACAGAAATTCCTCAAATAATCTAGATTAAAGAACCTAGTCAAAATTGATTAGGGTATTTTGTAAATTCTGATAAGCTATTCGTCAAACAATCATTAAGCGTTGATTGATAAGCAAGAGTAAGGAATCAGGCATATGAACTCAATTCCAATCATTATCACAGGCATAATCATCATGGTTTTTGGAGTTGTATTTCAATTCCAGGGACAAGGTATGGTAGGGCCGGAGGAGTCATTCATGTATGAAAATCCGGCTTGGATTGATAATGGAATATACATTGCAATGATTGGGGTAGTAATAATTCTGATTGGGTATATAGTAGAAAAGAAAAAGTCAGTTTAATTCTTTTGAAAGTATTTTTGGTGATATTCTTCTGCTCGATAAAATGGTACTGCGGACTTTATCTCAGTTACAATTTCATTACCAAATTTTTCTTTTGCAATAGGATTAAGCTTATCTTTTACTTCTTTAGCTAATTGCTCTTGTTCAGAGTCATGATAAAATATCGCAGATCTATACTGTATTCCTACATCTGGACCTTGTTTATTAGGTGTCGTTGGATTATGATTTTCAAAAAAAACTTTAAGCAGTTCTTTATATGAAATTTCTTCTGGCTCGTATTCAACTTCTATTGCCTCTGCATGACCAGTTCTATCTGTACAAACTTCTTCATATGTGGGATTTTCCAGATTTCCTCCAGTATAACCAACTTGAGTAGTTTTTACACCTGGTGTCTTACTGAATACTTCCTCAACATGCCAAAAGCACCCAGCTGCAAATGTTGCTTTTTTCATATATCCAATAATATTGAATTTTAATAAATAATTTTCTAGTTTAGAACCCACTTTCCAAAGGATTTTCAGGCTTTAAAATTTCACGAAGAACAATTGTGGCATACGAACCACGTGAAAGATTAAACTTTACAACATTATCATTGGTTTCAAAATCATTACATTGTATAACGGCATTCCTAAAACCACCTTCAACTGAAATTTCTTGAAAATCTTTTATAAAAAAATCATTAAGGGAAACTTCCTCTTCTTCAAGAATCTTCTGTATGTAAAAATCAAATCTTGTCTTTTTGAAATAAGAATGGCCAACTAATGGTATTGTTAATCTTTGTGATGGATCGTTTTGAAATTTTCCCAAGATATAGTTTCTATCAAAACACACATCACCTTCTTTTGCAGAAAAAAGATCTTCACCATAATCAAATGCCAAACTAAGAGTTTTGTTGTATATGTAAGATTGATAGGCTTGAATGTAAAAGCGTCTCATTTGTAATGGGATTGATCTTAATACAATCTTCAAATCTTTAGTCTCTGATAATTTTTTGAGTAAGGAAATTTCTATATCCATTGACTTCGGAATTCTATCAATTACAGACAGTTCAGAAGTACGTTCTGATATGATTTTTCTGTTAGAATTATTTTCTTCAGTGTCATACTCAGAAGAATAATTTAGTAACAAATCTAATGCCATCTGATAGTCTTTTTGTATGATTGCCTTACCTACTAGATGTGTTATTGGTCGTTTTGATCCAAATCTTTGATATCCAAAAAAATTTAAAATTTTTTCATGTTCATTAAAATCTGAAATACCTCTTGATGGATTATTGATTTTTATTTCAAAATAATTTCCAATCATATCTTTCTTTGAAATTGGTTTTTTTACAAATCCTAACCGCTTTAATGTATAATTTTTTCCTTGAATTGTTTCAAGTGATTTTGAAATTGTCTTAGAAAATACATATTGTTCAGTTATTGCACTTG
>ENA-UPTF01000493-UPTF01000493.1-marine-metagenome-genome-assembly--contig:-NODE-493-length-27605-cov-2.678291_pt1 | contig 27605 bp, 26 predicted proteins | sample MGYA00238166_ERZ767019 | MGnify/ENA primary metagenome ERZ767019 (study PRJEB28930, sample SAMN06266391) | marine metagenome | isolation source: Sea water from 250 m depth | place: Atlantic Ocean | study... | reverse complement strand
ATGGAACTCTAAATTCAATCTTGTTGCCGACTCTGACAAAGTGTCTATGGTTAACCGTCATCTATTGGATAGTTTGTCCATATTGCCTTATGTAACTGGCCAACAAATAGTTGATTTAGGATCCGGTGCAGGGCTACCCGCAATTCCTATTGCAATTTTTAACCCACAACAACATTTCATTTTGATTGATAGTAATGGCAAGAAAACCCGCTTCTTGTTTCAGGTTAAAACTGCACTAAATCTGAACAACGTGACTATTGAGAATTGCAGAATTGAGGCCTACCACCGTTCCGGTCAAATTGATATGGTCATTTGCAGAGCATTCTCCGCTCTTGATGATATTGTTACCAAATCAAAGCATTTGCTCACACAAGAGTGTAAACTCCTAGCTATGAAGGGGAGATTTCCGGCCCAGGAGATCGAACGCTTGTCAGAGGAATTTATCGTTACGAAAATTGTCAAACTTTCGGCGCCCGGTGCAGATTCTGAGCGGCACCTAATCGAAGTGATTCGGAATTGAGTCGAAGCAATCCGGGCTAAACTGGGGTTTGAAGTGTGATTAACCCGAGTTGGTCATTGAGTAGTCATAGTTAGTGAAATAGTGGATTAACACCGTGGGCAAAGTATTAGCAATTGCCAATCAAAAAGGCGGAGTAGGAAAAACAACCACCTCTGTAAATCTTGCGGCTTCGTTAACTGTCACTCGAAAAAAAGTACTACTTATTGATTTAGATCCTCAAGGTAATGCGACCACCGGATCCGGCATCGATAAAGCCAGCTTGAGTCTTTCCATTTATGATCTGCTTTCTAAAAACGAAAGCATCGAAGATGTTTTACTAAAGCCAGAAGCTGGATACGATCTCTTACCAGCCAATGGTGATTTAGTCGCTTCCGAAGTTGAGCTTATGGCCGGTGATAATCGCGAAGCTCGTTTACGTTCCACAGTAGATGCTGTTCGATCGAATTACGATTTTATTGTCATAGATTGTCCACCCTCGTTAAACATGCTAACTATTAATGCCTTGGTGGCTGCCGATGGTGTAGTAATCCCCATGCAGTGTGAATATTACGCCCTTGAAGGCCTTTCCGCGTTAATGGATACGATTAGCGCAATTCGCGATCGCTTAAATCCTAGCCTTAAGATTGAGGGTATATTGCGTACCATGTATGACCCCCGAAGCAAGCTTACGAGTGAAGTAAATGGTCAGCTTTTTAATTACTTTGGCGATGCCGTTTATAGAACTGTAGTACCACGCAATGTTCGTCTTGCCGAAGCTCCGAGTTATGGGAAACCAGTGATTAAATATGATAAACAATCACGGGGAGCGATAGCATATCTGGCGTTAGCAGGTGAACTGCTTAGACGCCATGATGAAGCTGCAGCAGGTGTGTCTGGTTGATACCGATTGCCGGCACAACAGGAGTCTCGCCGCCCATGAGCTCAGGTGAAAAATGAACGATAAGAAGAAACTAGGCAAAGGCCTAGATGCGCTTTTGTCCACTGGTAGCACCCAAACCATGGCCAGTTTGCTGGGTAAACCGACCCAGCTGCAACAACCTGACGCTGCGCCGCCCACTGAGGATAAAGATGGAGACCTTAAGAATATCCCCATCGACCTGATCCAGCGGGGTAAATATCAGCCTCGAACCGACATGCACGAAGAGGCCCTGGAAGAGCTGGCCGCTTCCATCAAGAACCAGGGCGTTATGCAACCCATTGTTATTCGCCCGATATCCTCCGAAAAATACGAAATAATTGCCGGTGAGCGGCGCTGGCGAGCTAGCCAGATTGCAGGTCTGGATACGATTCCAGCCATAATCAAGCGGGTTGGCGACGAGGCCGCCATCGCCATGGCCTTGATTGAGAATATCCAGAGGGAAAATCTCAATCCCATTGAAGAGGCCATGGCACTGAAACGATTGCAGGATGAGTTTGAACTCACCCAGCAGGAAGTGGCGGACGCCGTTGGAAAATCCCGTACGACTATAACAAATCTCATTCGGCTGATTGGTCTCCGGATAGATGTACGAAAAATGCTGGAACATGGCGATCTTGAAATGGGACACGCTAGAGCCTTGCTGTCATTATCAGATGAACAACAAGCGAAAGCTGCTCGCACCGTGGTTGGCCGAGGACTCTCCGTTCGCCAAACAGAATCTTTAGTCCGGCGACTCGGATCTGACAGCGGGCCCAGCAGACCCGCTCAAGTTGTTGACCCAGACATCAAAAACCTTGAAGAAAGCCTAGCAGAAAAACTGGGTGCAAAAGTCATGATTCAGCATACGGCGAAGGGTAAAGGGCGGCTGGTAGTCAAATACAATAGCTTAGATGAGCTAGATGGCATTCTGTCCCATATCAACTAAATTTTCTTATTAGTTGGCTCCTATTTTTTAAGATTAATTTGGTGGTCTGGAAAGACCAGAAATTGATAATGGGGCACAGTTGATACTGCCCTGCAAAGCCCCTATAATGCGCGTGCTTTGGTGATCACCGCCACAACAACAGGTGTTTGTAACGGGTGTTTATTGGGGATCTGAGCTCTAACGAAAAGCTAATCTAGAAAGCCATCTTCGTGACCAATTTAAGACCCCCTCCAGTTTATAAAGTAATCGTCGCGCAACTCGCTGCGACAGTCTTTATTGCCGCAGTCTCTCTGTTGTTTTTAGGCAACGTTATCGCGTACTCAGTAATGCTGGGTGGATTAATAAGTGCTTTGCCAAACAGCTATTTCGCATTACAAGCCTTTAAGTATCAAGGGGCGAGAAACGCGGACAAAGTTGTTAAGAGTTTTATAAGAGGACAACTCGGCAAGATAGGAATCACCATTGTGCTTTTTGCACTAAGTTTTACCTTGATTACTAATTTGAGCGAGCTCGCATTGATACTTGGGTTTATCACGGCCCACTTTGTTGGTGTGATGATGTCTGGACTGATTAGTTACAGTCAGACCAGCAATAAAACATGAAATCGGTTATATACCGATCAGTTTATAAAGAGAGTCAGAGTTACTTAAATGGCAGCCGAATCAGCCGCTGAACTAACAGTTCAAGATTACATTACTCATCACTTATCTTTCTTAACCTTTGGTCGTATTGATGACCATTGGGGTTTCGCCCACACTCCTGAAGAAGCAGCAGAAATGGGATTCTGGGCAATAAATGTGGACACAATGGGTTGGTCGCTTTTCCTTGGAGCTGGCTTTCTCTGGTTCTTTCGACGAGTTGCTGTCAATGCTTCTATTGATGATCCTGGCGGTGTGCAAAATTTTGTAGAAGCCGTGGTTGAGTTTGTCGATGCTCGAGTAAGTGAAGCATTTGATTATAAGAACGAACTAATAGGACCGCTGTGTCTGCTCTTGTTTTTCTGGATCCTCTTAATGAACACGATGGATCTAGTACCGGTAGATTTATTAACAACCTTTGGTGCTGAGCCATTACTTCACACAGTTTTCCATCTAGAAAACGCCCCATTTAAAGTCGTTCCCACCACCGACCCCAATATCACCATGGGTATGTCTGTTACCGTTTTCTTGATGATCATTTACTACAGCATAAAAAACAAAGGCCTTGGTGGGTTCTTAGGGGAGCTCGCTTTTCATCCGTTTGGAAAATGGATGATGCCTTTTAACTTAATTATCGAAGTCCCAACTTTATTCGCGAAACCGGTTTCACTCGGATTGCGCCTATTTGGAAATCTGTATGCAGGAGAGCTCTTGTTCTTGTTGATTGCCTCCATGCTGGGGCTATGGCAATTGCCGGCTCATTTTGTCTGGGCATTCTTTCACTTGCTGGTAATACCTTTGCAAGCGTTTGTATTCATGATGTTAACAATCGTGTATCTCAATGCTGCACATGAAGTACCTCACCATTAATTTGTAAAACACTCTGAACTGAAGAAACACTGGAGGAAAAAATGGAACTAATATTGGCTAACACAGTGCTTGGCGTATTGCTTGTGCTGGGTCTGGGAGCCGCAGGAACAGCGATAGGTTTCGGTATTCTAGGAGGAAAATTCCTAGAAGGCTCGGCTCGTCAACCTGAGCTTGCGCCTAAATTGCAAACTTCAATGTTCCTTGTAGCTGGCCTTATTGACGCGGTAACCATGATTGGAATCGGTATAGGTATGTGGTTTACCTTCGCCAATCCATTCACTGCTGCACTGGGTGGTTAAAAAGCGAATAAGCGGGAGATAAAACCGTGAATATTAATGCAACCTTTTTAGGCCAAATGATTGCAATGGCCTTCTTTCTTTGGTTCTGCAGCAAGTACGTCTGGCCGCTGTTCGTAGCAATATTGGAGGAGCGCAAAAAGAAGATTGCCGACGGCCTTGAAGCTGCTGCCCGTGCTGAAAAAGATTTAGAAATAGCACAGGTAAAATCTAACGAGCAGTTAAAAGAAGCGAAAGCGGAAGCCGCAGCGATTATTGATCAGGCTAATAAGCGAGCGGCACAAATTGTTGATGAAGCGAAAGAGCAAGCTCGTGAAGAAGGCCAACGCATCATTGCCGGCGCCAATGCTGAAATAGAACAAGAAGTTAACCGAGCAAAGGAAGCGCTGCGTGCTCAGGTTTCTGCTATCGCAATCGCTGGAGCTGAAAAAATTCTAGAAGGCTCCGTCGATCAAGCAGCAAACGAAGAGATGCTAAACAAACTCGCTTCGGAACTATAAAACACAATCGTTATGGCTGAGACAACCACATTAGCAAGACCTTATGCAAAAGCTGCTTTCGAAGTGGCTAAGCAAGACGGTGCTCTGGATCAATGGTCCAAGATGTTGGCATTAACTGCTGCAGTTTCAGATCAGGACTCTGTTGGCTCAGTATTAAGAGACCCTTCTCTTTCTGCGGAACAAATAGCAAACGCTTTTATTGCCGTTTGTGAAGATAAGTTAAATGACAAAGGGCAAAACTTTATTCGCTTATTGGCGGAACACAAACGTTTGGTTTTATTGCCTGATGTTTCCGAGCTTTATGAAATATTAAAAGCCAATCAAGAAAAGTCAGTCGACGTTGAAATTACGACAGCTTTTGAAATCAGTTCAGACATTGCACAAAAGCTGGCGGAGTCACTTAAGTTACGACTAGAGCGCGAAATTAAATTGGCAACAAAAGTAGACCAATCATTATTAGGCGGTGCGGTTATTAGAGCCGGCGATACAGTTATCGATAGCTCTGTACGCGGGAAGCTAACCAAATTAGCTGAATCAATGAATTCCTAATCGGTTTAGGACAAACTCTGAACCATAAGGAGAAAGGAAATTAAAGATGCAACAACTGAATCCATCTGAAATCAGTGAAATTATTAAACAGCGTATCGACAATCTCGATGTTTCTGTGCAAGCAAAGAACGAAGGCACCATCGTTAGCGTGATGGATGGGATTATCCGTATCCATGGTCTAGCCGACGTAATGTACGGTGAAATGATCGAGTTCGAAGGCGGCCTTTACGGAATGGCTTTGAACCTGGAAAGAGATTCCGTCGGCGCAGTAGTACTCGGTGACTACCTCGAATTAAAGGAAGGTCAAACTTGTAAATGTACTGGCCGAATCTTGGAAGTGCCGGTTGGCCCAGAATTGGAAGGACGAGTAGTAGATGCTCTTGGTAAACCAATCGATGGCAAAGGCCCAATCGAAGCAAAAGAAACTGACCCAATCGAAAAAGTGGCACCTGGCGTAATTGCTCGTCAAGGGGTTTCCCAGCCAGTACAAACCGGATTGAAATCAATCGATTCCATGACACCAATTGGTCGTGGTCAGCGCGAATTGATTATTGGCGACCGGGAGGTAGGAAAGACAGCGGTAGCTATCGACACCATCATCAACCAGAAAGGAAAAGGCGTTAAGTGTGTTTACGTAGCCGTTGGCCAGAAAGCATCATCCATTTCTAACGTAGTACAGAAATTGGAAGAGCACGGTGCGATGGAATACACCGTTGTGGTTTCTGCGTCTGCTTCTGATCCGGCTTCCATGCAGTTTATTGCTCCTTATTCCGGTTGCTCCATGGGTGAGTACTATCGTGACAGAGGACAAGATGCTTTGATCATTTATGACGACCTCACCAAGCAGGCTTGGGCTTATCGCCAGATCTCATTATTGCTTCGCCGACCACCAGGCCGAGAAGCTTACCCTGGTGACGTATTTTATCTACACTCCCGTCTTTTGGAGCGTGCAGCAAGAGTGAGCGCTAACTACGTTGAGCAATTTACCAACGGGGAAGTAAAAGGGCAGACTGGCTCATTAACTGCCTTACCAATCATCGAGACCCAAGCTGGTGACGTATCGGCATTCGTCCCCACTAACGTTATTTCCATTACCGATGGCCAGATCTTTCTGGAAACAGACCTGTTTAACTCCGGTATCCGTCCCGCGATGAACCCGGGTATTTCTGTATCTCGTGTTGGTGGTGCCGCCCAAACTCAAATCATTAAGAAACTTGGTGGTGGTATCCGAATCGCCCTAGCTCAGTATCGAGAGCTTGCGGCCTTCGCAGCATTTGCATCGGATCTCGATGACGCAACTCGTTCCCAACTAGAACACGGTCAGCGCGTAACAGAGCTAATGAAACAGAAGCAGTATTCGCCACTTTCCATCGCAGAAATGGCTGTCTCATTGTTTGCTGCAAACGAAGGCTTTCTCGAGGACATCGAACTTAACAAGGTGTTGGATTTTGAAGCCGCATTGCTGTCTTACATGAACAGCGAGCACGGTGATTTGCTGAGCAATATTAATGAAACTGGTGATTACAATGATGACATTGAGTCGCAGTTCCGATCTGCAATTGAAAAGTTTAAGTCAACCCAAACTTGGTAGGTTCCAGGACTAACACTTTAGAGGCGACTAGGAAAGATGGCAGGCGGCAAAGAAATACGTACCAAGATCGCGAGTATTAAAAATACTCAGAAGATCACCAAAGCCATGGAAATGGTTTCGGCAAGTAAGATGCGTAAAGCCCAAGATCGTATGAAGTTGGGTAAGCCTTATGCACATCGTATTCGCTCGGTAATTGGACACATTGCAAACTCTACACCTGAGTATCGACATGAATATTTTGTCACTCGTGATATAAAAAGAGTTGGATACATTGTTGTTTCTACCGATCGTGGCTTATGTGGTGGCTTAAATATTAACGCCTTCAAAGCCACAGTTGCTTCGATGAAAGAATGGGCAGACAAAAATATCGAAATCGATATTTGTACGGTAGGTGCAAGAGCCGCAACTTTCTTCAATAACTATGGTGGCAATGTGGTCGCGGCAATAAGAGATATCGGAGACTCACCGGAAATTGGAGACGTTATCGGTACGGTGAAAATCATGCTGGATAAATTCAACAATGGTGAAATTGATCAGGTAATGATTGTTAGCAATGACTTTGTTAACACTATGACTCACGAGCCTGAAGTTAACCAACTATTACCACTTGCACCTTCAGAAGAAGAAAATTTACAGCATCACTGGGACTATCTTTATGAGCCCGATGCGAAAGAATTATTGGACGGTTTGTTATTAAGATTCATTGAATCGCAAGTCTATCAAGCAGTAGTAGAAAACAATGCTTGTGAGCAAGCAGCCAGGATGATCGCTATGAAGAGTGCATCTGACAATGCTGGCGATCTTATTGATCAACTCGGCCTCGCTTATAACAAAGCAAGACAAGCTGCGATCACCCAAGAGCTTTCAGAGATTGCTGGTGGCGCAGCCGCAGTTTAAAAAATTTGAATTTATTAATTGAACATTTGATTAGGAAAGATTGAGGAACCGAACATGAGCAGCGGTCGAATCGTAGAAATTATCGGAGCGGTTATAGACGTAGAGTTTGAGCGGGACAATGTGCCCCAGGTTTATGACGCGCTTACCGTCGATGACACTGAAATTACCCTGGAAGTTCAACAGCAGTTAGGTGACGGTGTGGTACGTACCATTGCCCTAGGTAGTACTGAAGGATTGAGCCGAGGACTGATAGTGCAGGACACAGGAGCACCAGTATCAGTGCCTGTTGGTACTCAAACTCTGGGTCGCATAATGGACGTATTGGGTAGACCGATCGATGAGCGCGGCCCTATCGGTGAGAAAGAGCGTATGCCGATTCACCGCAAAGCACCCACCTACGAAGAACTTTCTACAACTAATGAACTGCTAGAAACTGGGATTAAGGTTATCGACCTGGTTTGCCCATTCGCTAAAGGGGGAAAGGTTGGATTATTCGGTGGTGCCGGTGTAGGTAAGACCGTAAACATGATGGAATTGATTAACAACATTGCAACCGAGCACAGCGGGTTGTCGGTGTTTGCCGGTGTGGGTGAGCGTACTCGTGAAGGCAACGATTTCTATCACGAGATGCAGGAATCGAAAGTTATCGATCTAGAAGGCGAGTCAAAAGTGTCCATGGTTTATGGACAGATGAATGAACCCCCTGGTAACCGCCTTCGAGTAGGACTAACTGGTCTGACCATGGCGGAGAAATTCCGCGATGAAGGCCGTGATGTTCTTCTCTTTATTGATAACATTTATCGTTACACACTGGCGGGCACGGAGGTATCTGCGCTTCTCGGTCGTATGCCATCGGCGGTGGGCTACCAGCCAACACTCGCGGCGGAAATGGGTGAGCTACAGGAACGAATCACTTCAACTAAGGCCGGCTCAATTACTTCTATTCAAGCCGTATATGTACCAGCGGACGATTTGACTGACCCGTCACCGGCGACAACCTTCGCGCACCTTGATGCAAAAGTTGTATTGTCTCGTGACATTGCTGCGCTGGGTATTTACCCGGCGGTGGATCCTTTGGATTCGAGCTCACGTCAATTAGATCCATTGGTGGTTGGCCAAGAGCACTATGACGTTGCCAGTGGAGTACAAGGCGTACTGCAGCGCTATAAAGAACTAAAAGACATTATCGCAATTCTCGGTATGGACGAATTGTCCGACGAAGATAAGCAAACTGTTTATCGCGCTCGCCGTATTTCTCAGTTCTTATCACAGCCATTTACCGTTGCAGAAGTATTTACCAATGCTCCGGGCAAGTATGTATCTCTGAAAGATACTATTGCAGGCTTTAAAGGCATCCTTAACGGCGATTATGATGATCTGCCAGAGCAAGCATTTAATATGGTAGGTACAATCGAAGAAGCACTAGAAAAGGCGAAGACTCTTTAAGTTAAAAAAGGAATCGAAGCGAGGCAAATATACATGGCCATGACTATGCATTGCGACATCGTATCAGCAGAGAAGAGTATCTTTTCTGGTATGGTACAGATGGTAATCGCCGCAGGTTCTTTAGGGGATCTAGGTGTTGCGCCTGGTCATGCCCCGCTATTAACTGCTCTGATTCCTGGCCCGGTAAGACTTACTCTTGATAACGGCGATGAAGAAGTTTTCTATGTATCAGGTGGATTTCTCGAAGTTCAGCGTGATGTCGTAACGCTTTTAACCGACACAGCGATTCGCGCCGATGATGTTGATGAAGCTGCAGCGGTTAAGGCAATGGAAGATGCTGAAAAAGCGATTGCGAATCAGGGTACAGACTTTGAGTATGGCGCGGCGGCAGCGCAATTAGCAGAAGCAGCCGCGCAGCTTCGAGCGTTACGTCAGCAAAAAAAATAGCTAACTTAACCAATCACTAAAAAGGTAGCATTAGCTACCTTTTTTTTTGGTAATCTTTTTCATTCAATACTCAGCTGAGTAAACAAAAGGATTTATCATGGAAGTCGTAATTCTGGCTGCAGGCAAGGGCACCAGAATGTTCTCTGCGCGCCCCAAGGTTCTGCACACCATTGGCGGCAAGCCAATGTTGCAGCATGTGGTCGATACCGCTTTCAATATTGGGGCGAGCCAAGTCCATGTAGTAATTGGGTTTGGTGCTGAGCAGATCAAAGATTACTTTGATGAGTTGCACCGCGGGCAAAACATTAACTGGTTGCTGCAAGAAGAACAACTGGGAACCGGGCACGCAGTACAACAAGCAGTTTCTTCTGTTGATAAGGAAGACCCCAATAACACAGTCTTAGTTCTCTGCGGAGATGTTCCTTTAATCCGAGCGAGCACTTTAAACCAATTACTAGAGAATTCGGATCAGAGCAGCGTTTCTTTATTAACCCTTGCTACCGAGCACAACCATGGCTTTGGGCGAATTGTTCGTAATGGAGAAAATCAAGTAATCGCGATTGTTGAAGAAAAAGACGCATCGACAGAACAAAAAGAAATAACAGAAGTAAACAGTGGCATCATGGCAATTCCTGGCACTCGCTTAGCTGGCTGGTTAGAACGCCTCGATAATAGCAACGAACAAGCCGAATATTACTTAACTGATATCGTTGCCCTGGCGGCACAAGATGGATGTAAAATAAATGCACTAACTATTAGTGATGAAAATGAAGTCCAGGGAATAAATGACAAAACTCAACTGGCACAACTGGAAACACATCTGCAAATGACAAACAATTCGAAATTGATGGAAAAGGGAGTCACGCTCAGGGATCCCGCCCGTGTAGATGTTCGTGGTGAACTTGATTGTGGCCAGGATGTCGAAATCGATGTAAATGTTCTGTTCGAAGGCAAAGTCACTTTAGGGAATAATGTTTCCATCGGAGCTAATGTCATCATCAAAGATTCAACAATTGGTGATGGTTCTGAAATATTACCCAACAGCAATATTGATGGCGCCAGGATTGGAGAGGAGACTACAATTGGTCCGTCAGCAAGAATTAGACCTGGCACTATTTTAAGTGAAAGAGTAAAAATCGGTAATTTTGTGGAAACAAAGAATGCTGTGATTGGCGCAGGCTCGAAAGCAAATCATCTTGCTTATATCGGGGACGCGGAGATTGGTGAGAACTGCAATATCGGCGCTGGTACTATTTTTTGTAACTATGATGGTGCCAATAAGCACAAATCAATTTTAGGTGATAATGTCTTTATAGGATCAAACAGTGTCTTGGTGGCCCCTTTATCTTTGGACGACAATTCTTTTATTGCTGCGGGATCAACTATTAATAGTGACGTACCCACCGACAATCTCGCAGTTGGCAGGGGCAAACAGAGAAACATAAAAGGCTGGAAGCGACCGACAAAGAAATAACAAAGCATGTGTGGAATCGTAGGTGCAATCTCGGAAAGAAATGTATCGGGCATTTTGCTTGAGGGACTAAAGCGTCTTGAATATAGAGGTTACGATTCCGCCGGTATAGCAATGCTCAATGGAAGCGGCGATAAACTCACCGATCTGAAAACCGTTGGTAAAGTTAAGAAACTAGTTACTTCTGCCAGAAAGGCAAAAATAAGAGGTAATCTCGGCATTGCCCACACTCGTTGGGCGACTCATGGAAAACCCACTGTAGCCAATGCACACCCCCACAGCTCTTCCAAAGAAATAGCCATAGTTCACAATGGAATTATCGAAAATTATCAAGAGCTTAGAGAAAAGTTACTCAAAGATGGCTACGTTTTTAAAACAGAAACTGACAGTGAAACCATCGCTCATCTAATTCATAAAGAGCGCAAAGGCGGAAAGGTTAGCCTGATTGATGCGGTAAAGAAGGCCATTACAAAATTAGATGGTGCGTATGGTCTTTGTGTAATGGACAAGACTGAGCCTGATCAGATCGTGGTTGCGCGTAGTGGCTCACCTCTTGTGATTGGAGTAGGCATCGGTGAAAACTTTGTTGCTTCAGACCCCTTAGCCCTGGGACAAGTTACCGATCGATTTATTTATCTTGAAGAAGGCGACGTTGCCAAAGTTTCACTGGGCGACATTGAAATCTGGCATGGCAACCGAAAAATAAATCGACCCATTACCACCGTTGAATCTCACTCCAAGGATGCAGAGAAGGGTGAGTATAAACACTTTATGCTCAAAGAAATTCATGAGCAGGCACAGGTAATTAAAGACACATTAGATGGTCGCATTAGTAAAACAAAAGTTTTAGAACAGGCATTCGGTGTTAAAGCGAGAGAAATTTTCGACAAAGTTAAGACCGTACAAATTGTTGCTTGTGGCACCAGTTTTCATGCGGGGCAAGTTGCCAAGTACTGGTTAGAAACAATCGCAAAAATACCCTGCTCGGCAGATATCGCTAGTGACTATCGTTACCGGGAAATAATAGTTCAACCCGGCACCTTGTTTGTCACTATTTCTCAGTCGGGCGAAACGGCCGATACTCTAGCCGCGTTGCGCTATGCCAAAAAGAAAAAATATGTAGCGAGCCTAGCAATTTGTAATGTTGCAACAAGCACTTTAGTACGGGAGTCAGATTTTTGTATTCTGACTATGGCGGGCCAAGAGATCGGTGTTGCCTCTACTAAAGCATTTACTACGCAACTAGCTTTGTTATTGATTCTTTCTATAGTACTAGCTCGACGTACTGGTTTGAAAGCCACACAAGAAGCAAAGCTAGTTAAAGACTTAAGCAAACTGCCTAAACTAATTGATAAAGCCTTAGGACTTAGCAAAGATATTAAGAGAATCTCCAAACAGTTCTCTGACAAATACCATAGTTTGTTTTTAGGTAGAGGCATTCAGTATCCCGTTGCCAAAGAAGGTGCGCTTAAATTAAAAGAAATATCTTATATACATGCCGAAGCCTATCCAGCAGGCGAGCTTAAGCATGGCCCATTAGCATTAGTTGATAGCAAAATGCCGGTGATTGCTGTGGCACCGAATAATGATTTATTGGGTAAGCTTCGAGCTAATTTATCTGAAGTGAGCGCCAGGGGTGGAATGCTTTATGTGTTTGCCGATGAAAGTATTAAATTTGAGAGTGATAAGAGTTGTAAGGTTGTAAACGTACCCATAAGCCCCGAAGTATTAGCCCCAATCGTTTTCACAATACCGCTGCAATTACTGTCGTATCATGTTGCCATAATGAAGGGCACAGACGTAGATCATCCACGGAACCTCGCCAAGTCAGTTACTGTCGAGTAAGTTTAAACAGTGAATAAAAAAATATTAATTTCTCAATCAATTATGTGGGCTGCAGCAATTCTTGTTGTTTCAATTGTCGAAGATAAAGAGTTTGCTCTATTAATGCTTGTCATATTGGCTGCAGTTTCTTTGGGGAATTTAAGGAAAGTTAAGTGAATCCATTATTCAGTGTTCCAAAACACTCTGTAACGATGGAATAACTATTCGCTTCTTGGTGTGCGCAGAGCCCGTTGACTCTTTTCCAATCTTTTCAAATGTTCCTTCAACAATGGCTTGCGATGGCGAGCCACTCCGGTTGCCAATACATCTATTACAACCAGGTGGGCAATGCGAGAAGAAACCGGCGTATAGGATTGCAAATCCTCTTCCATGTTTACGTAAATCGGAATGCTGCACTGTTTGGATAGCGAAGTGTTTTCTGGAGCAAGTCCGATTACTCTAGCACCAGCTTCTCGCGCCAGGTGCACACTTTGTAACAAGGCCTGGGTTTCACCGGATTGGGAAATGGCGACAACTACATCGTCTGACTCAAGTGCGATCGCCGACATATGCTGTATGTGGGGGTCAGTATAAGCAGCTGTAGATAGCTGTAATCTGAAGAATTTATGTTGAGCATCGGCAGCCACTGAGCCTGAGGCACCAAATCCATAGAACTCAACCCGACGGGCATTGCTTATAGTGCTAATGGCTTGCTCTAGCACATCGGCATTTAGCTCACCGCGCACCGTCAGTAATGATCCAACGGTTGTGTCGAATACCTTGTTGCGCAAGTCGGTTACGGTATCGTTATCATCTACGGCAAACTGTGTATAAACAGACCCCATTCCCAATTGCTGTGCCAATTGCAATTTGAATGATTGAAATCCATCGAAACCCAGTGCACGACAAAATCGGATTACTGTCGGCTCACTAACTTCTGAATTTGCTGCGAGATCAACAATGCGCATTTTTATCACATCATTGGCATTAGCCAACACATAGCTGGCCACTTTCGCTTCCGATTTGCGAAGTTTATGTTGATTATCCGCGATGCGTCGAATCAGATTAGGTGATTCCATGAGACACCTGTTAAATTAATTGATCCCCATGCTACTGAATTTAGTATTTACAGGCCAATAGTATTCCGATGCAGGAACTCTCGTTAACATTTGTCGACTCAATCACCGAGATTGGAGCGGTAACCTGGAACTCTTTAGCAACTACAGACAATCCCTTCATGCGTTATGAATTCCTGCATGCATTGGAAAGTACTGGATGCACCACTGGTGCAAATGGTTGGCAACCAATGCATATATGGGTAAAGAGTGGAGAGCAGTCGGTAAACGGATTCGACAATACTGTTGCAGTAATGCCTCTGTATTTCAAAACCAATTCCTGGGGAGAATATGTGTTTGATTGGTCCTGGGCTAATGCTTATAAAAGCCACGGCTTTGAGTACTACCCAAAATTTGTAACTGCAGCGCCTTTTACTCCTTCAGTTGGCCGTAGAATTTTTCTTAACCCCAGCGCTGACCGGAATAACATCCTTTCGTTTATCGTTGAAAAGGTAAAAGAGAAAGCGGAATTTCTTAGCGTATCATCTTGGCATGTATTGTTCCCGTTGGAGCAAGAACACGAAGAAATTTCACGCCTTGGAATACAGGCTCGCATAGGAACTCAGTTCCATTGGTATAACAGGGACTATGAAGATTTCGATCATTTTTTGAGCGTGCTTAACTCACGCAAGCGAAAAGCAATTCGCAAAGAACGACAACATATACAATCTCAAAGCATAAGTTTCCGAGTAACAGAAGGAGCGGAAATAAGCGAACAACAATGGTCAGACTTCTATTTATTCTATCAATCGACTTATTTAATGCGTGGCATGCAGGGCTATTTAGAACAAGATTTTTTTAATACTGTGGCTGAATGTATGCCGGAACAGATATTTATGATCAACGCTATGCAGGGTGAACGGGATATTGCTGCGTCATTGTTTTTTAAGAATGATGAAAAATTGTTTGGGCGCTATTGGGGTTGCCGACGTGATCATCAGTTTCTGCATTTTGAGACTTGCTACTATCAAGGACAGGACTATGCGATCAAGCATAAACTAAAATCTTTTGATTCTGGCGCACAGGGCGAACATAAAATTCAGCGGGGTTTCGAACCAATATTCACTTACTCGAATCATTGGATAGCGAATCAACGTTTTGCTGATGCTATTGATAACTTCCTCGCTGAGGAAAGGAATCATATTCAGCGATATCGAGCAGAAGCAGAAACTTTGTTACCATTTAAACAACAATAACAGGGTGAAAGTGCAGAAGCTTTGCCAACAAATTGCGAGACGACCGAGGAATTAAAACAATGAAAAAAATAATTAAATATTCAGGAATCGGCGCAGTAGTAACCGTTGTAGTAGTACTAGCAGTTTTGCGCACCTTAGGCGTTGAGCCCCAGGACAGACGCCCGGGGCTGTGGCTGACTGGGGAAATGCCAGCAATGCCAGTGACCGATTGGTCATTCTCTGACGAACATGCGGAAATTTATCTGCAAACTAATACTCGCTGGCTAATACCTCATTCCGTCACGATTTACTGTGCAACCCTGGATGGTGATCTGTATTTGTTATCTGCGTACTACACTGGCGGCACTTTTCCCGAGATGCGCTCCTGGAACCGCAATATTGTTAGAGATCCGCGCATTCGCTTGAAGATAGGTGATCAGGTTTTCGATCAAACCGTAAGCTATGTTTCCGATGAATCTATCCGGCGGCCGGTATACGATGCCCTGGGTGCGAAATATCCCGCCTGGGAAAGACCTACCTTTGAGAACATGCATATTCTAGCTGTGGGGCCAGCAGCTTAAGATTGTCTGAATACCAGGAGTTGGTTATTTGCTGGCATCGGATTGTCTTCTAGAAAAGACAATCCAGCTCCTTCTGTTAATTCCAGCACGCGCTCAAAATCTCGAATTCCACAAATAGGATTTTGTAACTTCAGCGAGATGTCAAATTTGGCATTACTTTCTGTTGTGAATTCTCCTGCGTACTTAAAAGGGCCATAAAGCAGCAGTAATGCATTGGGTTTGAGGCATTGCGGTAACCCCTTGAAGAAATTCACTACTGAGCCGTAGGCCATAATGTGGAGACTATTGGCGGTAAACACGCAGTCATAAGTAGCACAATCCCATTGCTCTTCATCAACATTGAGTCGAAATGCAGTTGGTAAATTTTGGAGTGCTTTGGCAACAATTCGTTGTTGCGTTATTTCGAGGTTTTCAGGAATGTCTGAACACTGCCAAATAATGTGTGGAAAGTGTTCGGCAAAAAACTCACCGTGTTGAGCTGTTCCGCTACCAATCTCTAACACAGAACTTACGGAGTCAAAGTATCGCTGTAAAATACTTAGAATTGGGAGTTTATTATTTTCGCTTGCCTGACTATACGGCAGCACTGAATTGTTAGGCACTAAGCAGTAGAAGCCTGTTTACGCTTAAATACATATTTTGTTTTTGAAGACTCCTCTTCGCTGAATGTATAACCATCAACGTCAAAATCTTTTAGTTTCGAAGGTGAATTAATTTTATTTCTGATGATGTAAGCAGTCATCTCACCCCTGGCTCTCTTCGCGAAGAAGCTCAATACACGATACTGACCTCTAGCCCAGTCTTTGAACTGCGGTGTGATAACTTCCGCATCAAGCACCTTTGCATCAACCGAGCTGAAATATTCATTACTGGCGAGGTTTATGAGAATTTTCTTTTTCTGACTTTGTTGCTTAAGTGTGGCATTAAGATCTTCCGTTATCTTGGACCCCCAAAACTCATAAAGATTTCTACTACCATTTACTCCGAACCCTCTTCCCATTTCTAATCGATAGGCTTGCATCAGATCTAAAGGCCGTAGCACTCCATAAAGGCCAGAAAGAATGCGCAAATGATTCTGGGCGAAGTTTAAATCTGCAGTGCCGAAGTCTTCGGCTTTCAAGCCCAAATAAACATCGCCTTTAAAAGCGAAAATTGCTTGTTTGGCATTCTTTAGCGTAAATGGCCGCTGCCATTCTACATAGCGCTGAAAATTCTCTTCGGCTAGTGCTTCGCTTATGTCCATTAGCGAGGACAGTTGGGAGGGGTTTAGTTCACGCAAACCATCTATTAGTTGCTCCGCTTCCTTCAAAAACGATGGTTCAGAGTATTTCTTGGTTTTAGCGCCAGCTGAATAGTCTAAAGATTTTGCAGGGGATACAACGGTTAACATACTTGCTTCTCTATTCCTTAATCTTGGCTATCGAAATCCAGCCACCATTCCAGTGGAGTTATTCCATCCTCTGGGTCGTAAACATTACCATAGTACCAAACGCAACCCGGATAATCCCGGAAAGCGTTTTCCAATCGCTGCTCGATAATCTGGAAACCGATTGAGACATGAATGCTATAGACCAGAGCCCTCTCGGTTTGTCGATCTAAACTACCACCCAGTTTTTCTATTTCTGAAGTTAGTGTTTGCTCGAGCTTCGACAAGTCGTCTTTAGCAAAGACTCTTACGCATAGATTTCCAGATCTGGATACTAATTCATATTCCGCTGTATCCGGATTAATCAGTTTAATCGTGTCTCCGGCTGCTATATTGCGCGTAAGCAGAGGCGACTTCATGATGCGAGCGTGATGTGGAAAATCTGGTAATAGCTCTACTTCAAGACTCTCAAATACTGGCTCACCAGTTCCGTTTACTCCGGCAAGAAATGGTAGTTCTGTTTTCTCGCTATTTTGCAATGACCTATCCGATTAGTGTCCTGCCCCCAGTAAAGGTTAAGCTTGGGGCTGCGCCAGAAGGCTCTGAATTTTGAGAATCGCTATGATAGAACGCTTGCAGCGAATTGCTATATTTTTGTATCGATTTAGGTTTTTTATAATAGCCTTGGGAATCCTCAGCCTCGGCGTGTGCGCTGTAAGCTTTTTTCAAAACCCTTGGATCAATGGAGAGGTTTGGCTCATTCCTAGCGTATTAAGCCTAAGCTGGTCCTTGGCCTTGTACTCTGTCATTGCACTATTTCAACAAGTTCCCGAGAAAGCCGATAAGTCCGAAGGCTGGCGCATAAGAGCTTCAAACTCAATTCGACGCGGAGTACTTTGGTTGGCCGCTTTATCTTTGGTGTTACTCACTGGCGCTCTCATTATTTTGAGTTACCAGCTATTAAGAGTCTGGGCTATGGGATAATTGCCGGATGATTGATCTAGTTATTCAAATAATCGATTCCTTTAACAAACGAATAGGTAGAATCGGCTCCTGGTTGGCGCTTTTAATGGTGTTGGTAATGTTTATCATTGTGTTGCTGCGCTACGCCTTTCAAATTGGTTCCATAGCACTGCAAGAGTCAGTTATGTATATAAACGCCCTAATATTTACTGTGGGCGTTGGCTATACCCTAAAAGAACAAGGCCATGTTCGCGTAGATGTTTTCTACAACAGATTAAGTATCAAAAGAAAGGCAATAATTGACATGCTTGGATGTGCTGTGTTCTTAATGCTAACGGCGGGATTTATTCTCTTGGCAAGTTGGGATTACGTTGCAGTTTCCTGGCGTATAAGAGAAAGCTCACCTGAATCCAGTGGACTGCCATTCGTATACTTATTGAAAACCACTATTCTTTTTATTGCGGGTTTGCTCGCAGCTCAAGGTATTGCTGAGTTTCTAAAATCATTTAAGAAGTTTAAACAGGAATAGTTGTGCTGGAACTGTTGCCGCTAATACTATTTGTTGTTGTTTGTTTCTTTTTAATGGCAGGGTATCCAGTTGCATTAACTCTCGCCGGAGTATCTCTGCTATTTGCAGCCTTTGGTGAATTAGCAGGTGTATTCGACTCAGCTTTTATCTCCTTAATTCCAAACCGCATTTTTGGAATTCTTGCTAACCAAAACTTGTTCGCCGTTCCTTTGTTCGTTTTTATGGGATCGATGCTTGAAAAATCTCGCATTGCCGAAGATTTGCTAAAGAACATGCAACTGGTATTTGGCCGCCTTCCAGGGGGCTTAGGCATTGCTGTAATTCTGGTCGGCATGTTGCTCGCAGCAAGTACAGGAATTGTTGGCGCGACAGTTGTCACCATGGGCATTTTGTCTTTACCGACTATGCTAAAGGCAGGATATCGACCTTCTTTAGCCTGCGGAACGCTTTGCGCGACCGGAACTCTGGGCCAAATCATTCCTCCCTCTATATGTTTGGTTTTACTCGGAGAAGTTATTTCCAACGCCTATCAGCAATCACAACTTAATGCTGGGGTGTTTGCTCCAGACTTCGTGTCCATCGGAGATCTATTTGCTGGAGCAATCATTCCAGGCTTGTTGCTGGTTGCTGGCTATGCAATCTACGTTTTAATAGTTGCTTTGATGCGTCCCGCCGACGCGCCATCAGTTAAAGAATTTAATGCTAAGCTTTCTGGCGCAGAAATCCTTGGAGCATTAATAAAAGGCTTATTGCCACCCGTGTTTCTGATGATTGCCGTACTGGGTTCTATATTGATTGGTGTGGCTACTCCGACAGAGGCGGCCAGTGTGGGAGCAGTAGGGGCTATGCTTTTGGCGCTGACCCGGAAGAAACTAAACTTAAAGATAGCGCATGAAGTGGCCATAGAAACCACCAAGATTACTTCGATGGTTTATCTCATCCTAGTAGGCGCCACCATATTCTCATCTATCTTCCGCGGCTTTGGCGGGGAAGAGCTAATCGAAGGTTTGCTTATCGGTCTCCCTGGTGGTGTCATATCTGCAACCATTATTGTGATGCTACTGATATTCCTTCTTGGGTTTATTCTTGATTTTATTGAAATCACTTTTATGGTCGTTCCCTTAATCGGCCCAGTACTTTTATCAATGGGCCTCGATCCAATCTGGTTAGGGGTTATGATAGCCATTAACTTGCAAACCTCTTTCTTAACACCACCGTTTGGATTTTCTCTATTTTATTTGCGCAGTGTGGCTCCATCTGAGGTTGTCACAAGCGAGATATACAAAGGAGTGGTACCGTTTGTTGGTCTGCAATTGCTGCTACTTCTTTTATTAGTCTTTTGGCCAGGTCTTGCAACCTGGTTGCCATCAGTACTTAGTCAGTAAGGGATGTAATGCACGATTGAGAATTCAAACCCGCAGAAATTGTTGAGGAGCCAGCCTTACAGGCCTTAGTAATGCCAAAAGATAAAAACGCCAAGGGTCAGATTTTTGGTGGATGGATGGTTTCATAAATGGATTTAGCGGCTGGCATAATAAGCAAGCAAGTCACCCAAAGCCGTTCGGCCGCTGTGGTAATTTAATAAGTCACCTTTATTAAACCGGTTAGCGTTGGATTAACCTTGAGTTGATATTATCGAGCGATAAACACTGGCAGAACTTCGATGCATATTGCGGTGGGCTTGTGGATACTTCGTTGCCCACCTAACTTGAGGCTTAATTGACTTCGAGTTTGCGTGCTTCGATAAAGGCTTCTTCAGCAATACCGTTGTAGTTCATCACGCCGTCTTTGAAATTTTTCCAGGACTCATAAACTCGAGCAGTTGCTTCGTCGGCTTGGGCCATTTCAGTAACTACTTCATCAGAGATGCGACGCAATTCGATAAGCACGTCATCCGGCAGTCGCCGCAACTCCACATTGTGATCCTCCACTAAAGCACGCAGTGCTTCATTGTTCTTTGCGGTAAGTTCATCAAGTAATAACTGGTTCATTACTTCAGTTCCTGCTAGGAGTATTTCTTGCAAGTCTTCAGGCAGTTCTTCGAAGCGCTCTTTATTGAATATTGTTTCTAAAGTAGAACCTGGCTCATGCCAGCCGGGATAGTAGTAATAATCGGCAACGGTGTGATATCCCGCAGCAAGGTCATTATAAGGGCTTACAAATTCCGTCGCGTCCAGGGCTCCGGTTTGTAATGCAGTAAATACTTCACTGACTTGCATGGTTACTGGTAAACCACCAGCGCGACGAAATACTTCGCCACCCAAACTGGGTATGCGCATTTTTAACCCCTGCACATCACTTAGGGAATTAATTTCCTTATTAAACCAACCGAACATCTGCACACCGGAATTGCCGCCACGTACCGGAATAAGATTAAAAGGCGCGTATAACTCCCGCCAAAGTTCATTGCCACCGCCGTATCGTAACCAGGCATCCTGTTCATAACTGGTCATGCCAAAGGGAATAGATGAAAAGAAAGGTGTAGCCGGTATTTTTCCTTGCCAATAATAGGCACCGGAATGGCCGATTTCAGCAACGCCCTGAGATACTGCGTCAAATACTTCTAATCCACCGACTAATTCATTAGCGCCATAAACACGAATGCGCATGCGGCCCTGACTCATGGTTTCCACAATGTCGGCAAAATATTCAGGGGATGTTCCCAGCGCCGGAAGATTTTTTGGCCAGGAAGTAATCATCTTCCACTCATAGACTATTTGGTCTGTGGCAACTTGGGATTGAACCGCAGTTTGCTGCTGTTCACTACCACAGGCAGCCAGTAATAGTAGAGAAATCCCTAAAGTCGTTAATCTACCTATGTGTTTCAATAATCCATTCATTTTATCGTTCTGTTCTCTATTCCAAGACTTCCAGCTTCGCGTAAGAGAGTACCAGCCACTTACTGCCTGAAGCATCGAAGTTTACCTGGACTCTGGCGTTAGAGCCCTGACCTTCGTAGTTTAACACCACGCCTTCCCCGAATTTGCCGTGGGCGACACGCTGGCCTAATGATATATCAGTTTTAGGCACTTCAACCTTGCCTTTTATGACTTTGCCCATGCCACTGTTTTTGAGCCGTTGGTTACCCATCCGGGCCACAGCGGTCTTGAGCCTTACTTCTTCTATTAGTTCCTGGGGAACCTCTTTGATAAATCGAGACGGCCGACAAAGCGTAACATCACCATGCAGCCTACGTGATTCTGCATGACTTAAGTAGAGTTTGTTCTTGGCTCGAGTTATACCGACATAACAGAGCCTTCTTTCCTCTTCAAGTCCGGCCAAGTTATCCATAGACATCTTGTGGGGGAAAAGCCCTTCTTCCATTCCGGCCAGAAAGACCAACTGAAACTCTAGCCCTTTTGCCGAATGCAATGTCATTAATTGCACGGCATCATCAGACTCATCAGCCTGTGTATCGCCGGAATCTAACGAAGCCTGATCGAGAAAAGCGGAAAGTAATAATTTGGAAGTGAGATCTATACCTTCACCTTCTTCTACTTCGATGTCTGCATCATCGAAATTGGCACAGGCATTAACTAGTTCTTCCAGGTTTTCAATACGGCTTCTAGCTTTCTCACCGCCTTCTTTTTCATGATGTTGCACAATTCCGCTTTGTTTGATGACAAGCTCCGCCTTTTCATGCAGCTCCATATTGACGCAATCCTCATCCAGTTTGTCGATGAGCTCCATAAAACCAAGAACTGCGTTTGCAGCGCGTGATTTCAGAATAGATTCATTGATGCATATGGCACAGGCTTGCCACAGCGAATAACTTTGCTCTCGAGCTACAGTGCGAATGGTATCTATTGTTCTTCCGCCGATACCTCGAGTAGGAACATTGATGACTCTTTCAATGGCTGTATCGTCATTCCGATTAACCAACATCCTTAAATAAGACAAAGCATTTTTAATTTCCAATCGCTCATAGAAGCGATGGCCACCATAAATACGATAGGGCATTCCAACTCTCAACAGCGCATCTTCAAGTTCTCTTGATTGTGCATTGGAGCGATAAAGCACTGCTGATTCGGAGCGTCGATTGCCGTGATTAAACCAATCCTGCAATCGATCCACGATAAAACGCGCTTCGTCTTGTTCGTTGAATGCTTCGTACAAACTTATTTGTTCGCCTTCTGATCCTTCAGTCCACAGGTTTTTACCAAGCCTGCCTTGGTTCTTAGCAATTAACTTGTTGGCAGCGTTAAGAATTGTAGAAGTAGAGCGGTAATTCTGTTCCAGCCTGACGATATCAGTCTCAGGAAAATCCACATTGAACTTTTGAATGTTTTCGATTTTTGCTCCGCGCCAACCATAAATAGATTGATCATCATCCCCGACTACCATTAATTGGTTCTGATTGCCGGCGAGAACGCGCAACCATGCATATTGAATGGAGTTAGTATCTTGAAATTCGTCAACCAGGATAAACTGAAAACGATTTTGATAATGAGCAAGAATGTGCGAATTTTTTAGCCAGAGTTCATGGGCGCGTAGAAGTATCTCGCCAAAGTCGATCATGCCGCCACGTTCGCAAGCTTCTTCGTAAGCCTTGTACACTTCAAGCATAGTCTTAGTGTAATCATCTTCAAAATGTTCAATGTTGTTTGCTCTTAATCCCTCATCTTTTTGCGAGTTGATATACCATTGGCATTGTTTGGCGGGCCATTTTTCTTCGTCGATTCGCAAGGAGCGATTTATTCTTTTGATAAGACGTAATTGATCTTCCGCATCCAAAATGTGGAAATCTTCCGGCAGTCCTGCTTCCTGCCAGTGTGAGCGCAATAAACGGTGGGCCAGCCCGTGAAATGTTCCTACCCACATTCCACTGAACGACTGACCTAACAGACCTTCGATGCGACCGCGCATTTCTCTTGCTGCCTTATTAGTGAAGGTAACGGCGAGAACCGCAAACGGAGAAACATGCTCAGCTTGAATTAGCCAGGCGATGCGATGAACCAGCACACGAGTTTTGCCGCTGCCCGCTCCGGCAAGTACGAGCAAATTTTTTGAAGGGCTTGCGACTGCGTTGCGTTGTTGATCATTCAGAGAATCGAGAATGTGGGATACGTCCATGGTGGCTTATTCTATCAAAATGTACTTCAGGCGCTTGTGTTTAGTTGTGACTTCAATTTCTCTGTGACTTAGAGAATAAGCGGGTTATTTGCTAGAATGGCGCGCCCTTTACAAGGGTAGAATTGAAAGCATTAGGACAACAGAAAGATCTATAGGAGACACCCATGTCTGTTAGAGCGGATGATGTGCCATTTAACTGGCAAGATCCATTTCTCTTAGAAGAACAATTGAGCGAAGAAGAACGCATGGTCAGGGATACTGCCAAGCAATACGCTCAAAACAAGCTTCTACCTCGAGTTAGGGAAGCTTATCGTAATGAAGAGACAGATCCGGAAATTTTTCGGGAAATGGGAGACCTTGGCCTGTTAGGCCCAATGATTGAAGGTTACGGCTGCGCAGGGATGAACTATGTTTGTTACGGACTCATTGCCAGAGAAATAGAAGCAGTAGATTCAGGCTATAGATCAATGATGTCAGTGCAATCAAGTCTGGTCATGCATCCGATTAATGCTTTTGGCACCGAGGAACAGAAACAGAAATATCTGCCTAAGCTGGCCAGCGGTGAATGGATTGGATGTTTCGGATTAACCGAGCCTGACCATGGTTCCGATCCAGGTAGTATGAATACCCATGCTAAATCAATAGCCGGCGGCTATAGTTTATCCGGAGCAAAAAACTGGATAAGCAACTCACCAATTTCTGACGTCTTTATTGTTTGGGCCAAGGTTGATGATGGCACGATAAGTGGATTCATCTTGGACAAGGGAATGAAAGGACTTTCCGCGCCGAAGATCGAAGGCAAGTTAGCCTTACGAGCATCCATCACCGGCGAGATCGTCATGGATGAAGTATTTGTGCCGGAAGAAAACAAGTTACCCGGTGCGAAAGGACTCAATGGACCATTTAGTTGTTTGAATTCAGCAAGGATGGGAATTTCCTGGGGCGCATTAGGAGCTGCAGAGACTTGCTGGCATACGGCCTTGCAATACACATTGGATCGAAAGCAATTCGGTAGACCACTGGCAGCTAATCAGTTGATTCAAAAAAAGCTGGCACAAATGCAGACGGATATCGCGTTAGGTTTACAAGGATGTTTACAGGCTTGCCGTTTGAAAGATCAGGGCAAATTGGCACCAACACTAATTTCGCTTCTTAAGCGCAACTCGTGTTTAAAAGCTCTTGATGCAGCACGCGAATCACGGGATATGTTGGGAGGAAATGGTATTTCTGATGAGTATCCTATCATGCGCCATGCGCAAAATTTGGAAGTTGTGAATACTTACGAAGGCACACAAGACATCCACGCACTTATTTTGGGTAGAGCTCAGACTGGCATTCAAGCCTTTACTAGGTAACGGCTTCTTCTACTGGTGCGATATTACGATCAAACCACTTACTAAAGTTGGGTTCATAAACTCACAAGTAATTAAGAAATGTACCAACGAATATGGACGCTCCTACCCAGTTGTTGTTTAGAAACGCTTTAAAGCAAGAGTCAGGGAATCTGTATCTAATAAGATGCTGCTGATAAATAAGAAAGCCACAGGCAATCAATAGTGACACGTAAAACACTGTTCCCATTTCCAACTGTCGAGCAGCCAGCCACATAGCAGTAATAAACATGGCTTGTAGTAAGCCAATCATTAATCGGTCAGCGTCGCCGAATAATATTGCTGTAGACTTTACGCCTATTTGGATGTCGAACTCTCTATCTACCATCGCATATTGCGTATCGTAAGCAACAGTCCATAAAGCATTTGCAACAAACAACAAATAAGCAGGTTGTGGAATTTCTGTTGTTACAGCAGTGAATGCCATAAGAATTCCCCAGGAGTAAGCGACACCCAAAACCAGTTGAGGAAGATTAGTGTAGCGTTTCATGAATGGATAAATCGCAATTAATGCAACTGCGCCAAAGGAAAGAAGAACGGTTTCTCGATTAGTCATCAAGACAAGCAGAAAACCAATGACAGACAATACCCCGAAACATATGAATGCGTCCTGGCGCCTTAATATTCCGCTGGGAAGAGGTCGGTTTTCGGTTCTTAACACTTCACCATCAATTGAATAGTCAGCAAAATCGTTTACGGAGCAACCGGCGGAGCGCATGATTGCTGTTCCTAAAGTAAAAATTAGAAATAAACCTATGCCGGGAAATCCTTCAGCCGCTACCCATAACGCCATAATTGTTGGCCATAGCAATAAGTAGATTCCGATTGGTCGATTAATTCTGGTGAGCTCAACAAGCGCGGGGAACTTTTCGTAAAGCTCAGGGTATTGAGCACGAGAGCGTGTGACAAGCTTTGACCATATCGGCCTAAGGGAATTCATGATAGGTGCTGCTACGAAACCACAGTTCGGCTTAAGTGCGTAGCATAAAAGATTTTCAGTTAGATAAAAAACCTATTTTGCAGCACAAGCCCTGCAATTATGTAATAACACGGAACGCAACAAAGGGCTTCGGAATCTTCTGCGAGGACTATTGGAGCTGCTTCCATTTGTAATCACTTCATTGCGCAATCTGGCCGCGGCCCTGAATTTTCTCATATTTATATATCTAGCATAGAAAGGGGAAAGGAGTAACGACGGAGAATTAAGGAATCTATTTCGAGTTAAAAAATGCTCGGGAGCTAAACATTTGCATAATGCTCGCGCTGCCCGAGCCAGCGTCTTATGAGGGGGTCGACGATGTCGTCATGACTTTGTAGGATTAATTCCGATACCTCTTTAACGGTATCTAGTAAAGGTGCGTCCCGCGCTATATCAGCGACACGAAAAGTCATCATGCCAGTTTGTTGAGTACCAAGCACTTCACCTGGCCCCCTCAACTCTAAATCTTTTTCTGCAATATAAAAGCCATCCGTACTGTCACGCATAACGGTTAGTCTTTGTTTCCCGGCATCTGATAAAGGAGTTTGATACAAAAGGATGCAGTAGCTTTGAATATTGGCGCGGCCAATGCGACCTCTTAGTTGATGCAATTGAGCCAATCCAAGCCTTTCAGGATTTTCGATTACCATAAGACTAGCAGTAGGGACGTCGACGCCGACTTCGATCACTGTTGTTGCGACTAGCAGTTGTGTCTTGCCTTCTTTAAAATGTGTCATTACTTCAATTTTTTGTTTCGGTTTCATTCTTCCATGAATAAGACCAACCTCAATCTGTGGTAGCTGCTTGTTTAACTTTACGGCGGTTGCTTCAGCTGCTTCACATTGCAGGGCTTCTGATTCTTCTATTAGTGTGCAGACCCAATAGGCTTGATTGCCTTCGTAACAGGCTTTTTCGATTCGATCTATAATTTCGCCACGACGGTCGCTGGAAATAATTGCAGTATTAACCGGAGTTCTTCCGGGAGGGAGTTCGTTAATAACAGAGCTATCAAGGTCGGCATAAGCGCTCATGGCCAATGTGCGCGGGATTGGAGTGGCGGTCATGACCAACTGATGAGGATTGATGGCGCCTGCCGATGCTTTATCTCGTAGTGATAATCGTTGATGCACACCAAAACGATGTTGTTCGTCGATGATAATAAGACCAAGCTTTTTGTACTCGACGTCGTCCTGAAATAGAGCGTGAGTCCCGATTAAGAGTTGGCACTTACCGTGCATTAGGTCATGCAGTTGTTGTGCGCGGGCAGTTCCTTTAGTTTTGCCACTGAGCCATCCCATTTCAATTCCTAAGGGAACAAACCACTGTTCAAAGTTATACAGGTGCTGTTCAGCTAGAATTTCAGTTGGCGCCATGATAGCGACTTGATAGCCACTACTAATTGCATGCAGTGCAGTAAGTGCAGCTACGACAGTTTTGCCAGATCCCACATCACCTTGTAGAAGTCTGAGCATGGGGCAAACCCCGCCAAGATCTTTCGAAATTTCCTGATAAGCAAACTGCTGCGCATTAGTTAGAGTGA
>ENA-UPTF01000491-UPTF01000491.1-marine-metagenome-genome-assembly--contig:-NODE-491-length-27637-cov-4.309398_pt1 | contig 27637 bp, 25 predicted proteins | sample MGYA00238166_ERZ767019 | MGnify/ENA primary metagenome ERZ767019 (study PRJEB28930, sample SAMN06266391) | marine metagenome | isolation source: Sea water from 250 m depth | place: Atlantic Ocean | study... | reverse complement strand
GTGTATTTTCCCAGTCGTTGTTCGATTTGTTCACAGTTCTGTCCAAAAGTAGATGGGTAGTGAATACAAAGTTTACCCGTTATTTTGTCTTGCTAGCTGGATTCGTTTGTCATGGGCTTCACGAGCGATGCTCATATCGTCCAAAAACCAGGACAGCTCGTCCAGATGCAGTGCTTGGGGGCCGTCGACAAGTGCCTGTTCAGGCCTGGGATGAAAATCGACAAGTACCATGTTGGCACCGGCGATGATGCCCTGTGCGGTTACGTGCATGACGTCCAGAATCCCGTCAGGGCCACGATTGCGGCTACCCACGGAATGTGACGGATCAATACAAACTGGTAGATGGGTCAGATGCTTAACTGCCGGAACATGAGAAAAGTCGACAAAATTTCGGTGTGGGTCACCAAGATTAGTTTTCATGCCACGCAGACAGAAAATTATATTACCGTTACCTTCCCGTGCCAGGTATTCGGTTGCATTCAACGATTCTTCCAAAGTGATCCCAAATCCCCGCTTAATCAATACCGGGAGTTCGGTCTGTCGGCCGACAGCTTTGAGAAGTTCAAAGTTCTGCGTGTTACGGGTGCCGATCTGAAGCATGACTCCGGTTGGGTGTCCGGCATCATCCAGCGCGGTCAAAATGTCATCCACCTGGGTGTCATGGGTTACCTCCATAGCGATGACCTTGATGTCATACTTGCCAGCCAGTTCAAAAACCCAAGGCAGGCATTCGGTACCGTGTCCCTGGAATGAATAGGGGTTTGTCCGCGGCTTAAAGGCTCCCATACGTGTGCAGGGTAATCCATGTTCATTCAGCGCACGCATCATGGTTTCCACATTGTCCCGACTGTCGACGGCACACAATCCGGCAAAGAGATGTAGCGACTGCTGGTCAAAACGAATGCCGTTGTAGTCAAAACCCCGAGCCCGCTCATCGCCGGCGTGGCGGCCAATTATCCGATATTCTCGAGAAATTCTGACAACACGCTCGACCGACGGCAGGCTCGCTACTTCCTGCGTATCGAGTAAGTCGGTATCACCGATGGCGTAAATTTCCGTCAGGATTCGACCCGTTCCGGTCACACTGTGCACCTGTGGTACTACCCCTGGGCGGGCGGCCAGGAAATCAAGCACAGCCTTCCCCTCCGCAGAATCAATATCAGTATCGGGACGCAGAATTATGATCATGGATTTGCCTCAGATAAGATCTGGATCGGCGTTTCAGGGTCATTCCCCCACTCCGACCACGAGCCGGGATAGCCACGCACGGCCGGGTAGTCCAGGGATTTAAGTAGTATCCAGGTATGAGCGGACCGATGGTGTGTCTGGCAGTAGGTAATAATTTCACGTGTTGGGAGAATCCGTCGAGCTTCCAGCATATCCTTTAGAATTCTTCTTGGTTTTAGTCTTAAGTGATTGTTAGCATCAATCGTATCCAACCAGTTCAGGTTAACCGCGCCTGGAATGTGTCCAGAACGGGTACTGAGCTGCTTCGTTCCAGTGTACTCTTCCGGAGTCCGGGCATCGACTAACATAACCTGGTCATCATTCAACCGGGACATAATGTAGTCGCGGGTCGCGACGACAGAAGTATCGATGGCTACTGTGGATGCAGTATTTTCCCACACCGGTTTTTCATCGCTTAATCGGCGTTGCTCGTTTCTCCAGGCGGTCATTCCACCATCGAGTACTGAACAGTTGGGATAGCCCATGACGTGTAATGTCCATACAAGGCGGGCGGCACGGCCACTGCCTTCATCATCACAGGCAATAATCCGGCCACCGTTGCTTAATCCCAGTACTGAACTGAGCTGTTCCAGCTGTTTGCCAGGCGGAAGTCGGCCCGGGGCTGGCTTGTTGCCATCTAACAGTGTCGCATAGTCCAGGTGAGTGGCACCTGGGATATGGCTGGAAACGTAATGTTCTAATTTACTGAGATCAACCACACGCACCTCTCCGCTATCGAGATGGTCGTCCAGCTCTTCTGTTGTGACCAGTATGGGCGTTTCAGCCATAGTTGATTTAGATCAGAGATAGTTTCCGACAACACACAGGTACATAACCTGTGCTATTTTAACGAAGCTAGTCTGATGACGACAGACTACAATTGCGCGAGAAATTGACGATAGATAAAATCGGCTGCGCACTCACAAGTCCTGGACTACAAACCAGGCCATTAGCAGTTTCTGGGCTACGCTGTTTCCTGATTGAATGCCTCTATCATTGCGTCCCACGTAGGGATCAGTCTCTCGAGCTGATTCCAGAATGTCTGGTGCCGTCTACGCTCAAAATCTTGTATGTTGATGCCTTGTTGTTCGACCCAGGTGTAGTACCCGAGGTTGAATATCCGATTTCGATCAGTTTCGGTGAGTTCCAGCAGATGGTCGACCCGCACATTTTTCAGATGGGTGCCATAGAGTTCGGCCGCTAAGACTTGATCTACATTCTCTGGCCCATGGAGGGACAACCACTTCTGTAGTTCGGTTTGATAAAGTGCCGATCCATCTGTTGCAACAGTGATCAGTACGTCTTCGGGGCCGAGCGACAAATATTTTGCCAGCTTGATGGCTGCCAACACATTGGCGATCCCGGAAAACCCCATTGATGTCAGCGTGTCGAGGATCTCAGCGGAAATACCCTTTCGCTGGTGCAGGTAGTTTTGACCCGCTGGTGTATTGAACAGTGCATTGATACCGTCTGAATCGTAGTCGGAAACTCCGACTACGAAGTCGGTATTCATTACGTTATGAATGAGTGGCACGTGCTTGTCACCTACGCCTTGGATGTTGTGTTCGCCAAATCCGTTGTACAACAGAGTTGGACATTCCACCGGTTCCACCGCCACGATTCGAGTCCCGTATAGGTTCTTGAGGTGGTCGCCGGCGCCAAGGGTACCGGCGGAACCGGTCGCAGCTATAAAACCGGCTAGCCGGGCATTGGGCAGGGAGGCACTAACAGACTGATAGATCCTGTCGAGCGCATTTCCTGTGACAAAACGATGCACAAGGTAGTTAGAAAATTCTGAGAACTGGTTGACGATAATGTTCTGTGAATCACTTGCGAGTTGCATACATTTATCGTAGATCTCTTTAACGTTGCTCTCCGTACCTGGTGTACGCACAATGTCTTCGGGATCGCTGACCCATTTTTCCAGCCAGCGGAATCTTTCCCTACTCATACCTTCTGGCAGTACAGCAACACCATGACAGCCAAGAATGCGGGAAATTGCGATGCCGCCTCGACAGTAGTTTCCGGTTGATGGCCAGACCGCACGATGATAGCCAGGGTCAAATGCGCCACTGACTAGCCGAGGAATCAGGCAGCCGTATGCAGCCAGTACTTTGTGTGCACCGATCATTGGGAATCGGTCGCCCAGGGCGACGATGATTTGTGCATCGACACCGGTCAATGCTTTTGGGAGACGGACAAACTCCGGTGTTTCCGCAAGCCCCGTACGATTGTGATCGTTGTACCAGTGTACGCGAAAGAGGTTTCGCGGATCAGGGGCATCGGCGTCAAGCTCGCCTAGCTTTGTGTAAACTTCGCTGAGTGCTTGAGGTGCATTGACGAGTTCTGAAAACTGAGGAAGTCGTACCCTGAATTTCCGCAAGTGGGTAACCGCACGGTCATAGGTCGAGTGATCTTGAATTTCATCAGGTAGACGGAAAGGGTTCATGAGTAGCCTAGTACCAGTTGTGAATTATCCAGGATTGACCAGAAATCGGGGTTTGAGACACGTATAACGCTAATTCGGAATTTGGATTTTGGCATGATTATGTGGAGTGGCGCTGTTTTGGCTGAATTTTATATTGTGTGACTATACGAACTCACCAGGCGATCTGATTTATGCTATCAGGGAATGCTGTAGCAGGTGTTTTGTCATGATTCTAACGCGCTTGATTGGTCGTAATTGTCGCATGGCTTGCCAGCGACCATACGTCGGTGCATAGAGGCGATGTCATTCAAGTTTAGAAGTAATTTACAGAACTACCCAGGTAGATCAACTTGAAAGCCTGTTTGAACAATTAATTCGAGCGCAATTAACAGAGAACACTTTTGCAAAAGACGGTCCCAATAGTAGATATTTCGCGTTACCTAGATGGTAGCGATCCCATGGGAGTTGTCCTTGATATTCGCCATGCTGCGACTCGCGTTGGTTTTTTTCAGGTCATAGGACATGGTGTGCCGCATGCCCTTATTGACGATGCTCGGAATGTGGCTCGATGTTTCTTTGCTAAACCACAGAATCAGAAATTGGTGCCGGGATGTGTATCGTTAGGAGAGGCTTCAAACTGGCGTGGTTATGAGTATTTTCCCTCAGACAACAAGGAGGCTTTTGAAATTGGATTGGATACGCAAGGGCGCGTCGATATGGCGGGTCGACCGTTGCCGCTGCACGGTCCAAATTTGTGGCCTGCAAGTGATCCAAATTTCAGGCATACCGTCACTGCATATCACAGTGCGGTCACAAACTTGGCCTGCCAGTTACTTGGGGCAATGGCTTGGGCACTAGGGCTAGACCCAAGATATTTCGACGCAAAAGTTCGAGAGCCTCTAGCTCATCTACGGTTATGGAAATATCCCCCTCAAACCGAGCTTGCACCGCACAAAGATCATGGATTCTTGACGCTTCTTTTGCAAGACGAGTGTTACGGCGGGTTGCAGGTTTTACATCGTGTACTACCTACAGCTGGATTGGTTCGGAAGCGGTCAATTGGACAAGACAGCTCATTTAGCAGTGGGGACTCAGAATCGCAGAACATTGAGGGAGAAGTTGCGCTTGCTAAGAGCGTGAGCCAAGGGGGATCCGAGTCCGTGTGGCTAGATGTTCCGGTAATACCGCACGGGTTTGTCGTTAATGTAGGAAGATTGTTTGAGATTTTTTGTCGACAGACCTTTCCGGCCACAATACACAGGGTTCGACATACTCCCGCCATGGTTAGTGAACCCGAATTGGATAAATCTCGGATTTCACTGGCTTTGTTCTTTGCTCCAGACTGGAATGTCACTGTTGCACCTCCCAGCGCACTGCGGGCACCTGCTGACGGAGAGATAAATTCTGTCCAGTCTGGTCCCCATATTTTGTTTGGTTATCGCTGGCAACAGTATGTGAACAGCGGCGAGATTTCCGATGTGGCAGCAGCAAAGCGAAAGGCACTGGAAGAGATGTCAGTCTAGCTTAGTCACGAACCCTGTCCACCACCTGTAGGGTTGTCTGCCCAATCGAAGTCGAGCTGCGTTACTGACTGATCGCGGCGGTGCGAATGTTGCTTTGATTAAAAGGCATTCTGGACATACAGAGCCCGGTAGATCGTCGAATCGCGTTGGCAATGGCCCCACCAGTAGGTCCGCCCACTGCCTCACCTGCTCCGAGACAGGGTTCACCCGGACGGTCAATCAAAAGAGTCCGAACTTGAGGCACATTGTTGAACTGGATGATCGGATAGGTGTCCCAATTCCTACTAGTCACTCCGTCTGCATCGTAGGTGACTTCTTCATAGAGTGACCAGCTGGCCGCCTGGATGAGGCCACCTTCTAGCTGGGTAGATAGCCCAGCAGGGTCAACAACCTCTCCAGCGTCAGCAACGATCCAGGCACGGATAAGCCTAACATTGGCCTGTTCGGAAACTTCGAGTTCCATACCGACTGCACAATAGGCAGCAGCATTTTTGTAACGGGCAAACGCTACACCCGAACTCCGAGCATCGCCGGATCCGGCACCATCTGCCACCATTTGTTCGGACAGCGACTGAAGCACATGTCTAGCACGGTGATCGTTTAAATGCCGTAAGCGAAACTCAATCGGTGGTACGACTGCGGCGTCTGCCAGCTGATCTATGAGAGACTCGATAGCGACGATGTTGGCAAAAGCGCCTAATGTTCGTAACGCCGAGGTGCGTAACGGCAGCCCGCGAACCAAATGCTTGACCAGGCGTGGGTTAGGGATTGTATAAAGGGGTTCAAGATTACGGTGAATGCCGGCGTGTGGCCCCATTGCCGGCTCAGGTAGGCTCGGTTTCGGTGCGTCCGTTCGAAATTGGTTAGAGAGCAGTTTTGTAGCCGGGGAACCGGTTCGACCGGCTGCTGGTCGGCTCATGATAAACGTATCCCCATAACTTTCATGTGACCAGTCTATGATCTTGCCATTTTCATCTAGGCTGGCGCGTAACTCACAGACCATCGCTGAGCCGTACGGCTCCCAGGCATGTTCGTCTTCCCGGGTCCATTTCAACATTATTGGTTTACCGGGAATGGCAAGCGCAATCAGAGCAGCATCAAATGCAGCATCGTCGGCGCCGTTATGGCCGTAACATCCGGCACCGGGCACAAAATTTACTAGAACCTTGTCCAACGGCATTTGAAGGGCCTCGGCAATAGCACCACGCAACGGGTACACCCCCTGAGAATGTGTGTAGATTGTCAGCAGATTGTTTTCATAAACCGCACAAGCGGCGGACGGTCCAATAGAGCCGTGTATGAGGTAGGGTTTTTCAAGGATGCTGTTCAGCGTAATAGTGCTTTCCTCAGGCGGTTGCGATAGGGGGGCTACGGGCTTTTCAATCGGAGCACCCCCCTCTACTACAGGCAGACTCACCTTCGGGTTTGTGCGAAGAGCAGAAAACACATCTTTTGTTGGAATACCGTTGCCCAGATCCCATTGAATTGCATGAAACAATCGAGCAGCTGCTTTGGTCGCGATATATTCATCGGTTGCAGCTACGGCGAGAAAGCTGCCATCTCGGATGGTAATCGCACCGGATTCTTCAACATTTTTTACTGCGGTTATATCGAGGTGCGCGATTCGTGCAGCGTAGTGGGGCGGTCGAACGACTCGACTGTGTAGCATCTGGGGCAGCTGGAGGTCATGGACGAAGACGGTTTTACCGCGAACTATGTCGACTAGCCCTTTGGGAATGACCGCTTTACCAATCCAGCTGTAATCGGCCGGTTGTTTTGTTGGCGTTGTTTCATCAATCCGGATACTTAATGTTTTGTCAGTCAGCAAAGACCAATAGCTCACCTGTGCACCGGTAATACGAGACTGAACTATTCCATCGTCGACGACCAAAGTCCTAGAATCATCGCCGAATTGTTCTGCGGCAAGATCTATTAGATAGCGACGCGCTGTCGCGCTTGCCAGTCTTACTGCATTTCCGGAATGCTGCATCGACATACTGCCCGCCGTGAATCCTTCGTCTGGATCTAAGCCTGTCTGTGTGCGTTTGACATCAATTCGGTTGTAGTTAACGCCGAGTTCTTCTGCCGCAATGATGGCCAGTGCTGTTGAAATGCGTTGACCGATATCAACCTTGCCGGTGTGCACAATAATTCGTTCGTCCACCGTGAATTCCAACCACTGACTGACGTTCGGATGCGTTGCGATACTGGGATGAACGTTCAACTTAAGTAGTCCTAACCAATCACTCGACGAATTGCGGCCAATACTCGAGGCTGACTGCCGCAGCGACAGAGGTGGCGATCGAGCGCCCCATGGACATCTCCCGTTGTAGGTCGGTTAATTGTTTTTAGCAGAGCCGTTGTTGCAATCAATATACCTGGTGTGCAATAGCCACACTGGGCTGCACCTTCTTCGATGAAAGCCTGTTGCACGCTTTGACCCACAGAATCTTCCGTTATTCCTTCTATAGTCACAATCTTCTGATCTGCGAAATCAGCCACAGGCCGTACACAACTAAGGGTAGATTCACCGTTGACGAGCACCGCACAAGCACCGCACTCCTCGCTTGCACATCCGAGTTTTGTGCCGGTTAAACCCAACTCGTTTCTCAGCACAAAAACCAGCGGAGTATCCGGCTCAGCTTCAATAACGTGGTCCTGCCCGTTTATCGTGAGAACGATCATTGATTTCGAAGAAAGAAGTGTTGATCTGAAAACTATTTACAAATTGTGTGCTGAATCTCAGATCGCGTCTTCTGCTCGAAGCATACTGATCGATTCACGAAACGCATCTACAGTTTGTTCGAGATCTGCATCGGTATGGACTGCGGAAGTTGTCCCCCCAGGCCAGCCAGTAATGTCAACACCGTTGATCAGCATGGCCAACCGCAGTTTGTGTGAGAGGCCAGCTGGATTGTTTTTCAGTTCCTGCCAATCGATAACAGTCGGATCGAATGCTTCAGGATTAATGTTGAGATTGTTCGAATTGGTAAAGATATGAAAGCCTGAAAAGGTGCCATACGCGGCCCAAGGAACGTCTTTTTCGGTAAACAATTGGTTGAGGCGATCGCGTAATCGCTCACCGTAAGCGTTTGCCTGTTGGCAGGCATCGGTTGTTTCGATGATTGATAGAGCAGCAGCACCGGCCGCCGCGGAAATTGGATTGGCATTGTATGTGCCCTGGTGTTGAATTTTCTCGCGACCACTGGCTGGTGCTGCATCGAAATCAAGTGCATCTAGAATTTCACGATTGCCAACGACAGCGGCACCAGGTAGGCCGCCTGCCAGAATTTTTGCCAGTGTTGTCAGGTCTGGTCGAACATCGAAATGTGCCTGTGCACCACCCGGGGAAACTCGAAATCCGGTAACGACTTCATCAAAAATAAGCACCACCTTGTGTTGCTCTGTAACTTCTCGCAACTCATTAAGAAATTTGCCGTCTACGGGGACCATGCCAAAACCGGCACCGGTTGGTTCGAGGATGACTGCCGCAATGTCAGTGTCTTCGGACAGCACATGGCGCACGGCATCGATATCTCCGGGTGGCAGTAGCACAATGCTTTCCGCCACACTGGTCAAAACACCTGATGTGGGCGAGCCGTCGTAGTGTGAACTGTAGCCTGAGGTCATGTGATCGTGCCAGCCATGGAAATTAGAGAGGAATCGGATCACTTTGTTTCGGCCAGTAAATGCTCTAGCAAGGCGAAGTGCCAGATGGGTAGCTTCAGTACCTGACGCTGTGAAACGTACTCGGTCAGCAGTTGGAATAAGTCGTTGAACAACACTGGCCCAGGCAAGTTCCTGTCGGTGATTGGAGCCGAAATGAGTGCCTTGGTCGATCGCTTGGTGGACCGCCGCCAGTACTTCAGCGTTTCCATGGCCGAGTAGCAATGCGCCGTGGCCGCCGAAGTAATCAACATACTCATGGCCGTCCACATCCCATTTTCTTGCCCCTTGCGCACGGTTGATAAATACGCCGTAGGGTCGAAGGTGTCGTGAATCGTGGGTAATTCCGCTTGGAAATTGTGCAGCCGCATCGCTGGCGAGCGCCGCTGACTCACGAGTTCGGGCACGATAAGCCTCAACGATAGGGGAACTCTCAAGTGGGGCACGTGACATTAACTGATCTCCAAAATGTTGATTTAGTCTGTGGTCGACAGGTAGTTGGACCCGTTTAATAAGCTTGTGTTCTGATCGAGCACAGCACGAGTTTATCAATTAAGGTTGTAATGTGGTGCTGATTCGGATGGCCACAGGTCTGGCAACGACATTGCAGCACATGCCAGGGATGTTTATTCTTGACGTTCATGGGTGTGTGTTCAATTCAGTGGAGGTGAATAATGCGTCTTAAAGATAAAGTCGCGATTGTGACGGGTGCGGCATGGGGAATGGGTGCATCGACAGCAGAACTGTTTGCAGCCGAAGGCGCTTGTGTCATGGTGACGGATATACTCGATACGGAGGGAACTGACGTCGTGGCCAGGATCAGCGACTCGGGAGGCCAGGCACGGTTTCTAACGCTCGATGTCACAGATGATGCTGAGTGGGCGAGTGTAGTCAGCGAAACAATCTCGACATTCGGCCAAATTGATATCCTGGTTAACAATGCTGGTGTAAGTGGTAGCCATCCTGATCTACTCAATACCCAAACTTGGGATGAGCAGATGAATGTGAATGCTCGCGGCGTTTTTCTGGGGATGCAGGCGGTCATCCCGCAAATGCAAAAGGCCGGCGCAGGCGCCATCGTGAACATCTCCTCTATCTCAGGAGTTACCGGGCAAAGTTTTGTGCATATGGGTTACAACGCTGCTAAAGGCGCTGTACGGATGGCTACTAAAGCGGCAGCAGTCCAGTTTGCACCTGATGGGATTCGAGTCAACTCGGTACACCCGGGTCTTATGCCTGCTATGCGAACTTCGAAGATGACGGCGGACCCAAAAGTGCGTGACAAAATGCTCTCGAATGTTCCCTTTGGGCGGGTAGGCCGGGTAGAAGAAGTGGCCTATGCCAATCTATTTCTCGCGAGTGACGAATCATCCTATATCACAGGGATTGAAATGCCGGTAGACGGTGGTTTCCTGGCTATGTGACGAGACAGTGTACCGATGAACACTGTACAGATCGTTAGTCGTGCTGACAGAACCTAGTTAGCCAGCAGTTTTGTCACAGAGGAAAGCCTGACACGGTCGACTGCCAAAGTTGACAAAAACAAGCCAATGACCAAAGCATTTACCCCGTCGAATTTGCCGTTGGAAGAACGTACGGTTGGACGAATTCTGGCCAGGCAGGCAGATCGGTTGGCAGATAAAAATTTTATTGAGACGACTTCCGGAGACTGTATCAGTTACCGCGATATGCATCTGCGATCAAATCAATTTGCACAGGGTGCGGCAGCATTTGGAATTGAAAGCCAAGAGCCGGTTTTGGTGATGCTGCCAGATACCATTGACTATGTAACCGTGTGGTGCGGTCTGGCTAAGCGCGGAGCAATCGAAGTGCCGATCAACCTCGCCTATCGCAAGAACATCTTGAAACGGCTTTGTAATGATTCGACCGCAAAAAAAATCATTATCGACTGCCAGTATGTGGAGAGACTGGAGGAAATTGCAGATGACCTCGAGCACTTGGACTGTGTGATTCTCTATGCTGAAGATCAGAAACTGGATTCATACGGCACACTGCCACCGAAGCTTGCGCAAACCTACCAGGTAGCGCGATTTGAAGATCTATTCAGTGATATAAGCACTGACTTTGAACCCGCGCCTCAATTCAGTGATCTTGTCGGCATTATGTATACCTCAGGAACGACTGGAGCGTCTAAAGGGGTGTCTACCACACACTCGCATTCATTCTGCTACGCCGATGGGGCAGCTGAAATATTCTACCTGTCTGAAGAAGATCGGTTCTATACGGCTGGGTTGCCCCTGTTTCACCTGGCTGGCCAGTGGGGTGTGTGTTATGCATCGATGATTTACGGAGCAACAGTCGTGCTCCGCAAAGGCTATCGCAACGACAATTTCTGGCCTGACATTGCGGAACATAGCTGTACAGTGGTATTTCTGCTCGGTGCAATAGCAAATTTTTTGTGGCAACAGCCGAAATTACCTGAAGACAGCGAAACACCCCTTAAGAAAGTTGGAATGTTTCCGGTGATGACAGAGCACAAACAATTCCGTGAACGATTTGGCGTCGAGATATCGACCGGATACGGGTCGACTGAAAGTCCCTGTCCGGTTATTCATCATTTCGATGAACCATTGCCCAATCATCAGTGTGTCGGCTTCCCAACCGGGCGATACGATGTCAAGATATTGGACGAAAACGATCAGGTATGTACGACCGGTATAGTTGGCGAGATCTGCACACGGCCGCGGGCCCCGTGGGAAATTATGCTGAACTACTGGCGCCAGCCGGAGTATACCGCCAAGGTGTTCCGCAATTTGTGGTACCACACTGGGGACGCAGGGTATCAGGATGACGAGGGACGATTGTTTTTTGTGGACAGATTGACTGATTCGATGCGGCGCCGGGGTGAAAACATCTCGTCAATGGAAGTGGAGGATGAGGTTAATCAGCACCCTGATGTTCTCGAATGTGCCGTTTTCCCTGTTTTGGCCGAGCACTCCGAGCAGGAAGTGATGGTGGTGATCACACCACAACCGGATGTCACTATCGAACCTGAGAAACTCATCCGGTTTCTTGACCAGCGGATGGCCTACTTTATGATTCCTCGCTACATCGAGTTTACTGCGGCGATACCGAAAACACCTACCGGGAAAATGGAGAAGTACAAGCTGCGCGCTAAGGGGATTACACCCAGTACCTGGGATCGGGTCGCGGCGGGTATCAAACTGTCACGGTAGCCACCGTCGAATGTCTAGTACACCTGATTTAGACGTGGTTACGTAGCATGAGTTCTCGCGGATGAGGATCCAGGAAGTACTGTCCTTTTAGGTACTCAATGTCATAAAGCCGCGCGAAGTGCCGAATTAACGTTAAGGGCACAACTAGCGGGACTAGACCCTTTCGATAGTCATGGATTAGATCTGCAAGTTCGGCTCGCTCCCCAAATGTGAGCTGTTTTTTGAAATAGCCGGCGCAATGTTGCAACACATTAGTATTACGTCCGGGTGATGCGACCTTGGACAGAGCAGTCATAAAATCTCTGATGTAGCCATCGCGAAACTCGGATCGTGGCAGACCTTTTACTGTAGCCACCCGTTGTCCGAGGTCACGGTAAATATTTGTAGAATGTGCCATTAGCTGCAATTTATGCGCCGTGTGGAAAGCCACAACCTGCCGGGGCGTCCAGCGCCCGGTAAAGAGCCTATTTAGGCGTTGGAAAGCAAAAATACGTTCTATAAAGTTTTCTCGTAGACGGGCGTCGTGGAGTCTACCTTCTTCCTCGATAGGTAAATTTGGTAGAGCCTGTAGGAGTATTGCTGCAAATACTCCGATCCCATTTCGATCGGGCATTCCTTTTTCGTTACGCACCTTGACACGCGCCATTCCACAACTGGGAGAATCTTTTTTCAGTACATAGCCTGATAAATCAAGTTCACGGAGTTCACGTACGCGTCGACGTGAAAATGCTTCCATTGTTTTGGTATGGTCCAGGCCTGATTTTGTTTCGATCAGTGCTACAGAATCAGCATTTTTGGCGAGATGCATGGTAGGCCGTGGTAGGCCAAGTCCGGACTCAACTTCAGGACAAACCGGAACCCAGTCCACAAATGGGCCAAGCTCATCCGTCAGAAAGCGGTCTCGCTTATGTCCACGGTCGTATCGGACTTTTTGTCCGAGCAGACACGACGATACTCCGATTCTAAGCACAACTGTTGATGATGTTTCAGACACCTTGTTGTGCCTCCAAGTTCTGTTCCCGGGCTTTGCGATACTCCATGAGTGTCAGGTGGCGTTGACTAGCGTGATCGACTATAGGAGTCGGATAGTCTGAAGTCAGTTGCGCTGCAGATATGGGAGAATGAAGCTGTGACGCAGGTACATCTCTAAGTTCGGCAACCCAGTGACGAATATAGTCACCTTCTGGATCCCAACGTTCGGACTGTTTCCAAGGATTAAAGATCCGAAAGTATGGTTGAGCATCCGTTCCAGTCGAGGCGGCCCATTGCCAACCCCCGTTATTGCTGGCCGGGTCACCATCAACAAGATGTTCGAAGAAAAATCGCTCACCGAGTTTCCAGTCAATCAGCAAATCTTTTGTAAGGAAGCTCGCGACGATCATTCTGGTTCGGTTATGCATCCAGCCGGTGCTAAGAAGTTGTCGGATTCCTGCATCAACAATTGGAAACCCTGTGCGCCCCTCACACCACGCGGAAAAATGGTCCGGATTGTTCTGCCAGTTAAGATAATCATATTCCTGACGATAATTACTGTGAAGTACTCTAGGGTTTTCTTCAAGAATAGCATTATAAAACTCGCGCCAGACGAGTTCATCTAGCCATTGCTGGACGCCGGGTTTATAAGGTGGATCTGTTTGGGCGACTTGAATAGCTTGTTTAAAACATTCACGTACGGAGATTGTGCCAAAACGCAAGTGCATTGATAAGCGTGATGTGCCATCAAGATCGGGTCGATCTCGATTCTGATGATAGAGAGCAACAGGCTTGTTGAGGAATTGATTGAGACGATTATATGCAGCTTGGTGTCCGCTCTTAAATGCGGGTTTGTCCAAGCCCCTTTTTAGAGATACAAACAATTTTGGGGTGGAAACGGGTCCAAGGCTTGCTATTGGCCCCGGCCGTTTTGATGGCGTGACATTACCATGATCGTTCTGGGAGTACTTTTTCCACCAGGCGTTCCGATAAGGCGTATACACAGAGTAAGCCGACCCTTTTGATGATCTAATATCGGTGGCGGAAAAGATGACATGATCTCGCCGTTTGAGCACTCTATGTCCTGCTTTTTCCACGGAACAGATCACTGATTGATCCCTGGACTTTGCAAACGGTGTTGTGCTTTCATTAAAAGAAAGTACGGATGCGGACATTTCATGCATAAGTTGGGGTATCTGTGTCTCGGCAGGACCTTCGATGATTACCAATCTATTCCCAACCTGCGTTATATCAGTAGCCAGATCATCCAGACATTCGAACAGGAAGCTGAGTCTCTTCCGCGAAACTGACGGTTTGTTCACCAGTCTATGCTCCAGGACGAACAGCCCACACCACTCGTCCACGGCCTGAAATAAATCATCGAGTGCTCGATTATCTTGTAGCCGTAGGTCGTTCCTAAACCAGTGTAGCCCTCTCATTTAGGTTCCAGTCATGTGTTTATACAATTGTTCAATCTTAAAGTGGACGGAGTTCTAGTTGATTAAAGTATGGCTTAACAAAAAAGTGGCCCCACTCCAAGAGTGGGGCCAAATGACCACTAAGGAGGACATCGGAGCATAAAGAAGTTGGTGTGAATAAGTTGTCAATGCATTCCTACAATGCGATTGGTAGCAGAATTCGTAAAGCAGGCTGAATCTATTGATCCTTCGTTATTACTGCGTACGCGGAATGATTGTGAATCGATTCAAAGTTCTCGGCAGCCACGCTAAATCTACAAATATCATGATCATCATTAAGTCTGGCGGCAATATCGCGAACGAGGTCTTCAACAAATTTTGGGTTCTCATAAGCCCTTTCAGTCACATATTTTTCATCGGGTCTTTTTAGTGTGCCAAATAATTCGCAACTCGCTTCCTGTTCAACTAGCTGGACCATTTTGGTGATAGTAACCGAGTTCCTAGCCTCAACCTTCAGAGTGACGTGCGAGCGTTGATTATGAGCACCGTAGTCAGATATTTCTTTTGAGCACGGACATAAACTTGTTACTGGTATCACAATTTCAAGTTCTACCGATGTCGAGTCTGGAGCGAGTCGACCATTAAACGTCACTTGGTAGTCCATCAAGCTTTGAACTCGTGATATTGGAGCGTATTTACGGATGAAAAACGGAAAACTGACTCGAATTACACCAGTGGTTGCGCCTAACCTTGCTGTCATTTGTTTCAGGAGAGATTTAAAGGAATGGAGAGAAAGAGCACTGTCCTGACCGTTTAGAATTTCAATAAATCGGGACATATGTGTGCCTTTGATATTCGGTGGTAAGTCAACATACATATCGAATTCGGCAATCGTTGACTGCTCATTCTCGTCTTCATCGGCGACTAAAATTGGATGGCGGGCACCTTTAATCCCCACTAAATCTATAGCTAGATTTCGAAGGTCTTTGGAAGATTGAACGTCGGCGATGGACGCTACGTTTGTAGCTGTGTTGTCAAGACTAGCCATAAGGTATTCCCATGAAAGTTAGAGCGCCAATATAGAAATCATGGCGTGAGTATTAAGTGAAGCTGTTACTTGGTAAAACAATTCTTGCCGTTATTAATTGGAAGGCCATTTTTGCGGCACTTTTCTAAGTTTGGTTATGTCATAACCCAGCGACTCAATTGTATGCACATGTTGCTGGTAGTCTTGTTGAGAGATGTTTGGAGTTCGCGCCATCAACCAGACATAGTCGCGTTTCTGTCTCGCCACAATTGTTTGGGTGTATTGCTCGTCTAGGGACACGATCCTGAAGTCGGCTTTGATCGGCCAGATGAATTGCATACCCCATGTGGCATTTGTTTGATGATCCAAGATGAATCCACGAGGCCTGTAGGATTTAAGTGGCCCGTTGAATCCCCCTTTCAAATAGGTAAAGGTGGTCGAAACTGTGCCGTCATCTTTGAGCTGATAATGTTCGACTGCGTTGTAGCTGTCACGCTCAATCAGCGTTGGAATACAGGCAATCACGTACCATGTCCCCATGAATTTGTTGAGATTGACAAAATTGACTGTGGACATCGGCTTGTTTGATAAGGCTGTTTGGGTCATTAGTAGATAAAGCGGTAGGGCCAGAGCGAAGGCAATTAACCATTTACGGTGGCGTAATTCGTGGACTGAAGTCATCAGTGAAGTCAATTTGTGTTGTTGTTTCCAATAAATCGGTAGTGGCTGACACCCCAGGGCTCACCATCTTTCATCGCGAACAGTTCTGCGCACGCCATGAAAAATATGCGCCATCGTTGAAACCACACTCTCGATTGCTGTTTGCCGTAAACACGCTTTAGGATTGTTAAAGCGCTGGAACGATTGTGATCCAGGTTAACTAGCCACGACTCTGCGGTTCGATGGTAGTGGTAGCCATTCCAGCGCCAGTGTTTTTCAGCAACTAGATCTTCCTCGAAGGATAATGGGAGAGCGTGACTCGGCATCATGCCGCCGGTGAAGAAGTGTCTGCTCATCCAATCGGTGGGCCCTTCGTCACAAAATGTGTAAGGCCTCTCAGTGTGAGTAAATATGTGGATAAATAATTTGCCACCAGGGGTTAGCCAGCTCGCTATACGCTCAAACATCATTCGGTAGTTTCTAAGATGTTCGAACATCTCAATGGACACGATCCGATCATATTTAGACTCGGAGATGTAATTATTGATGTCGCATGTTGTAACTTTGAGATTGTTTAATCCAGCTGAAGCTGCTTGAGATTCGATATAGTGACGCTGAGAGTCAGAGTTTGACAACGCAGTAATTTGAGCATTCGGAAAATTGGTTGCCATCCACAGGCTCAGTGCACCCCAGCCGCAACCCAGCTCAAGGATGCGCTGGCCGTCCTCAATTTGTGCGCGGTGACAAGTGATCTCAAGTGCACTACGTTCCGCATCGACTAGGGTTGTGTCGCCTGGATTCCAGTAACAACAGCTGTATTTTTTATAGTCTCCTAGAATCAGCTCAAAAAACTCGGGTGGCAGTTCGTAATGCTGACTGTTGGCTTTATCTGGTAACGGCGCGATTTCGGCACTGTTCATTGCTGTTATGAATTCTTTTAAATAGTGTTGGTTTGGCAATGACTGGAGAGGATTTAGCGTTTTGAGACGTTCTTCGCAGAGATGTCGAATACCCGATCGTATAACGGCGTCGGGTAACCACCCTCTATCGGCCGCAGCAAGACAAGTGCTAGAAACTAAGCTCATGGTTCTATTTTCAAGACGCAACGTCAACAGTGTGTGAATAATTCTTAGCCAAGCGCTTTCGAGTCCATCTCTCGATTAGTAGGAGCAAAGGCATGGCCAGTGCCCATTCGATCACGACTGGTACTGGACCTACTGGTAGCTGTAAAGCACCAAGTCCTTGTCCAGCCGTGTAGGCTAACGAACCCGCTATGCCTCCAATGACTGACGACAGCCAGTATCGTCCTAGCATCCAATGTAGGCAGTAGCGCAGGCTTGCAGCTAAATTAACCCAAAGGGCTATCATCCAAACAGGCGAGATAGAAAATAGAGTGTGGGTGCTTCCGTGTAATTCGATAGCTCCTGTCCAGAAGAGAATCGTGTCACAGAAAACTCCTAAAGCTGCCGCTGCAGTTAGTAACCCTATTTCTGACTTAAGATTTCCTTGCCAGATTAGAAAAGGGATGATCCAACCGATAACAATGAACGGCGCGACAAAACTCCAACCATGGGATGCACTGGCAACGACACCGAGCCAGGCTAGATTGAAAAAAACAAAATTAATAATTTTGCTTGTCATCGGTCGCGCGATACTGATGCACTTTCGACGATAAAGTCGCGCCAGCCAGGTTTGGCAAATACCATTTGAAGATTCGAAAGGTAGCGCTCCTGGAACCCTGCCTCGCAATAACTGAGGTAGTAGTGCCAAAGGCGAATGAATCTATCCGAGTAGCCTAGCGTTCTTGCTTCATTCTCAGAGTTAGAAAATCTATCGTGCCAATGATTAAGTGTTTCAGCGTATTGAGTTCCTATGTCATCTAAATGAATAAGTTTCATGTTCGATCTAAGTTTCACTTGGGCAAGCATCGCTTCGAGAGACGGCACACAACTTCCCGGAAAAATATATTTCTGAATGAAATCGCAGCTTTTGCGATACTTTTTGTATCTCTGATCCGGCATTGTGATAGCTTGGATCACTAGGCATCCGTCGTGATCGAGCAATTTCCCACAGCACTTAAAAAATTCAGGCAGGTATTGGTGTCCAACAGCTTCGACCATTTCAATTGAGGCTATTTTTTTAAATCGTCCTTTAATGTCGCGGTAATCCCGCAATTGAAAATCAATTCGATTGCCGATACCCTCGAATTCGGCCCTTGACTTAGCAAAATCGAGTTGGGATTGAGATATCGTGACGGCAGTTACGCGAGCGCCGTAGTACTTAGCGGCATGAATCGCCAAGCTCCCCCAGCCACATCCGATCTCGAGCAAATGATCATCTTTCTCTAGGTTGAGCTTTTGGCAAATTCGATTTAATTTATTGATACTGGCGCTCTCGAGAGTCTTATGATTTGTGTCGAATATCGCTGCGGAATAGGTCATCGTAGAATCTAAAAACAACGAGAAAAGATCGTTCCCAAGATCGTAGTGTGCTCTGATATTTTTCCGACTCCCAACTCGGCTGTTTGCTTTATTGCGATGTCCAAGGCTTGCAATGAGTGCAGCAATGCCCGACAACCCGCGGTCGAGCGTGTCGGAAAGCGCGATATTGCGGACGAACAATCGAACGAGATCAGTCAGATTATCTGTCGTCCATTGCTGATCCATCCAGCCTTCGGCAGCGCCAAGACTTCCGGAGGTCATTAAACGCCGGTAAATTGTTGGATCTATGACTCTCATTTCTGCAGCAAGGCCCTTCCCATCTCCGACAATTTCGTCCCCCCAACCGTCCGTAATTCGTAGTGCGCCGTTTAGATGTTTAAGCTTACGGTGGACTATTGTTCTGCAGAGAGTGTCTATTGGGTTAGACCTAGGCATATCGTGCCTATGAGAGTCATGTAGCTCCGGAATACTGGTGTTCATCAGCTTTTCTCTGTCCCAAGATTTGACTGTTTCTTGTTGTGAATTGGATGTGGATAAAACGGCATCTTTTTTAGCCAAAGATGTGCTGCTTCCATGTAAATAGCAGCCGCTACCTTTGTGGTCATAAACGGATAAGAAAGTAAGCAACTTGCTAGGTTCGAGCTATTTAAGTCAATGGCTTTTAGATTCAAAGACGCTTGGAATACCTGTTGATTATTGGTCGACGAATTCATCTCGATATTCAGACAATGCTCCGGATAGCTGAACTCCCATGCATACATTTGATCCATGGGCATAAAAGGAGACACGTGAAATTCTTTATCTAAAACAAATTGGGCACTACCATGCATCCAATCACGTGGGCATTCCAGAACGTAGCAGTGTTGTTCACCCCACGGAGTGTTATGTACCTCAGCAACGATATGTTCGATTCGGCTCACAGACTTGTCCCAGCAGTAGTAAAAGCTAACGGGGTTCATGACGAATCCGAAATAGCGCAGATGAGTTAGCAGGGTGATCGGCCCTTGCGGGAAAAGTCCCACTCGATCATGGACTAGTTGACGGATAGCCTCATCCAGTGTTTCTGCCTCACTTCTATAGTGGTCATCACGGCGAAATCTTGCGATCGCGGGACGACGGGCTGAACAAAACCAAATCTTGTCAAATAGCTCGGGGAGCTCTTCCAGTACGATGTACACCATGAATACCTTATAAAAGAAGGAGTGAAATTTCGGTTTGAGCCGTTTGTGCCGAAGGGTGCCGGTGTAAATGTAGCTATTCAAAACGGTGGCTCTATGTCAAATGCTTTGGCTACGGTGAGACTGCTTCGGATGCCATCTTCATGAAACCCATTTCCCCAATAGGCACCGCAATACGAGATTCTATTTTTCCGTATCAGATGTTGGTGATTTCTTTGGGCTATATCACGACTACCTCCAAACACCGGGTGCCGGTAAGTCATTCGCTGAATTATCTTTTCCGGTGCTATGTTTCTGATCTGATTAAGCGATACACAGTAGGTAGTTGTCACGTCGAGCGCCTGCAGTCGGTTCATGTTGTAAGTTACTGAGACCGGGTCTAAATCATTAGCAGGGATTCGATAGTTCCAACTAGCCCAGGCAGGTTTACGGTTAGGAAGGACTCTCGTATCAGTATGGAGACAGACATGGTTATCTTGATACGGAAAAGCCTCAAGTGTTTCCCGCTCTATATCATCGGGACTTGCGAGGAGCTGTAAGCTGGTATCCGCATGAGTGGCCAGAACAACTTCATCGAATGTTTGTCTGTATCCATTCGCAAGTTCTACTTCGATGCTTCGTGGTTGTCGATAGATCTTTCTTGCTGCAGTCTCAGTGAAGAGTTTTCCCCCGATAAGATTAGTAATCTTTTTGACATATTGTTGAGAACCCCCGGTTACCGTTAGCCAGGTAGGTCGGTTGGCTAATTTCAGCATGCCATGGTTTTCTAAAAATTCGACGACGAAACGGATAGGGAATGACTTAAATTGCTGGGAACTGCATGACCAAAGTGAGGATCCCAAAGGCACGAGATATTGGTCTATAAAGTTCGAGCTGTATCCTTGTTGTGAAACATACTGACCAACGGTCAAATCCCCTGCCAATGTCTTTGTACCGAATCGAGATACAGTCCGGTTAAACCGGAGTATGTCGATCAACATGCGCCAGAAATCAGTTCGAAAAACGTTTGAGCGTTGGGCGAACAATGAGTTCAGATTTTCTCCGTTATATTCACGCTTACTTTTTTCACACACCACACTAAAGCTCATATTAGATTGTGTTGATTGAACGTTAAGTGCACTAAAAAGACGACACAGCAGCGGATAGTTGCTTTCATTGAATACAATAAATCCTGTGTCGATATTCAGTTGATGGGTTTCATCTCTCACTGAGACAGTGTTTGCATGGCCACCGGCATAGTCTGCTGATTCGAACACGGTGACAGTGTGACGCTGACCCAGCACGTAAGCCGTAACCAGACCCGAGATGCCAGCACCAATAACGGCGATATTCAAGTCGCGTCCTGGTTTTTCGCGGTCAGGGATGATGGGGCTTTTTGTACGTTCCAAACTAACCCAACCGCAGACATCAGCATTATTCCGAGGTAGGCAATGTCACATTCCCACCAGTAAAGCCCATGTCTAGCAGAACGCGGGTATCGGTGGTGGTTGTTATGCCAACCCTCACCGAGGGTGATCAATGCAAGTATCGAATTATTTCGACTGTTATCTCGTGTTTCGAAGCGACGTGTGCCCCATAGGTGTCCTAAGGAATTTATCGCGTAGGTAGCGTGATATAGGCACGTGGTGGAAACAAAGAACCCCCAGACAAGGCACTGTGCACCGCTGGTCTCAAGTCCAGGAAAAAATGTATTCAGTAGCGAGCCTAATGCATAGCAGATTCCGGCAAGACCGACGAACGGTAGCCAGTCAGTCTTATCAATCCATTTTAGTTCTGGGAAAATAAGCCAGTCTTTTATGTGATTCTCGGGTGTTAAATACGTCTTGGGGGTCAGAAACCATAGCGAGTGACTGAACCAAAATCCGGTTTGACTAGGAGAATGGGGATCTTTGTTGGTATCAGAATGTAGATGATGTGAGCGGTGGTGACTGGCCCACCAAAGTGGACCGCGTTGGCCAGCTGTACAGCCAACAATAGCCATTACAGCCTGAAATTTTCTTGAGCATTCAAAGGCGCGATGCGAAAAATACCGATGATAAAACGCAGTGATAAAGAACATTCGGAGCACATAGAGAATACCGGCGAGAACCAAAGCGGCAGTGGACGTGCCCACAAATAGGATGCCAACACAGCCCACATGCATAAGGAGGAAAGGTATAAGTCGAAGAGGGTCGACGTCGTTATTTTGAATTTTATTGGCGCTATAGAAGCGGTTGTCATTAGTTAACCAAAATAGAGTTCGCTTAAACCGAGTGACTAGCTTCGCGTTGTTGGTCAGGCTGTGTAACACAGATAAAGCTCTCTCGGACAGATGGATTGGTATTTGCTAGCTGCTAATAGGAGCAGACGTTAGCGGGGTTTCTAGTAGAAAATAGTTTGCCTGTGGCATATGCAGTGTCGCGGTCGTGCCAACTCCTGGCTCGCTGGTCAGATCAACTTGCCAGCTGAAACGGTCAGAGAGTTTCTTGACGATAGATAGCCCAACACCATGCCCGCCCCGGCGGCTATTGCTTCCTCGAAAGTAAGGTTTGAAAGCCTGCCCTTTATCATCTACCTCCATTCCGATTCCACTGTCCTGCACTATCAATCTATTGCTGTCGATAATAAGATCGATGGTTCCAGTATCGGTGTACATCACTGCATTGCCAAGAAAGTTTGAAATAATCACCGATAGGACTTTTGACGGTGCGTTTACTTCAAGTTGACAGTTGGTCTTTATGTTTAGCTCAACAGGTTTGCCTTCCAATAATGGCCGAAAGCGTTCAGCCTCTTCGGCGAGAAGTTCGTTCACGTTCACTGGCTCTGTTGTTAGACTGCCGTCAGACTCTCGTGCTAGTAACAAAAATGCTTCGGCCAGTGACTTCATGTCATCCGCAGCACGTTTAATACGATGAACAGAATTTTTAGCCGGCCGAACGAGTTCTTGTTCCGTCAAAAGCATGTCACAGGCGATACTGATCACAGTCAGCGGGCTACGTAATTCATGACTGACATCACGCGTGAAGTCTCTTTCGCGCGAGATGAATTCACGAACACGCTTTGTCAATCGATCCAGTGCTTTAGTCAGAGTGACAATCTCTCGATCTGTACTCAAGTCGAGGGTTTCGGGTTTAAATTCATTGTTACCAACACTCTCGAGATCTAGTGATTCCACTTTCTTCGCCAAGCTGATAACAGGAGACACAGAGGATCGGTAAAACCTATATCCCAAATAAATTGAACAGTAGACGAGTACAAGTACGACTCCGAGCGGTAGTAGTCCGAAGTAAAGTGTGAGTTCGTGTACCTGCTCTCCGTCAAAAAGCAATACCAATTTCTCATTGTTCTTTTGAGAAACTAGGGCTACGGAATAGTCTGATTGCGAAGGTAGTTCGTGAAATCCCGAATCTAAATCCTGTAGATCAGCAGGTAGTAATGATGAGTTGTTCTCTGTGGATAAAAATCCGGTTAAGTTCCGTGTGTCGGGAAGGTTGAAGTCGGGGTTTTGTTGTCTGCTCTTCCAGAAATAGTTGGCTTCCGTTTCTAATGCCTGTTTGACAAGAAGTTCTTTCATCACCCAACCAGCACCCCAGGTGCCTAAAACGGCAGCGACAGCTACGAGGGTTAACTGGATTGCTACCGCTCGTCCGAAGCGGTGTGCTATACCGGGTTTAAGGGTTTTCATCCTTGGCGTAGAGGCGATACCCATTGCTTGGCAAAGTATGGAGGAGCGAGTTGGAAAATGGTCGATCTATCGATTTACGCAGGTTGTACATATGGCTACGCAAGGTATCACTATCAGGTAACACATCGCCCCAGATTGATTGTTCAATTTCGCGACGAGTAACAACGTTTGGAGATGCTTCCATAAGGATCTCTAGTAACTTAAGACTTATTGGAGACAGCTGGAGCTCCTTGCCATTGCGCACCACCATAAGTTTGTTTAGATCGTATGTAAGGTCACCTACCGTGAGAACTTCGCTGGGTTGCTTGCTAAATTGACGTCTTACTAGCGCTCTAATTCTCGCTTCCAGTTCTTCAATCTCGAAAGGTTTTACAAGGTAGTCATCGGCGCCGCTATTAAATCCAGATATTTTGTCTTCCAAGGTGTCTCTTGCCGTAAGCATTAGAACCGGCGTGTCGCGATGACATTCTTCACGAAGGGTCTTGCATACGCTTAGCCCGTCACGGCGTGGCAACATAAGATCGAGAATGATCGCGTCGTATTCGTTTTCTCGAGCAAGGTTTAGCCCTACTTCACCATCGGGAGCGTAATCTAGTTCGAATCCTCGATTTTCCAGATATGCAAAAATCATCTCTGCTATATCTTGGTGGTCTTCCACTAAAAGTATTGTGCGTTTAGCTGGGTTATCAGTCATCATTACAGGTCTTTGCCGTCTCTTTTTAGAGACTCGATTATGTGATTGTTGCGTGACGTTTTTGTGAAGAGGAAATCAGCCACGCGGTGGGAGCGGTAAAAATGCACTGGTCCGTCTGATGTATCGTGCATAGTCCGGCCTACGCTGCGTTATACCTGTTTCCATACGGCGGATACCGCTAAAGTGAAGAATGCAATAAGTCAGGAGTAGAGGGGATAGCAACGTCCACCATCCCCCAGACGGTAGTGCTAGAAGGTAGGCGCTCCACCAAACGCAGCATTCTCCAAAATAGTTGGGGTGTCGGCAATATCTCCAAAGGCCAGTATCCAGTACAGCATCGGGGGTATTTGAAGCTTTAAATCTTCGCAACTGAATGTCCGCAACGGTTTCAAACATCAATCCGAACAGCCAAATGCTAGCCGCGACTAGATGTACAGGGGTTAAATTTGGAGTGGGGCTTATGGCTACAAATAAACTGGAGGAAATCAACCATGCGAGGGCTGCCTGCAAGCCGAATATGCCAAGCAAGCTTTTGAGGGCAAATTTGCTCCCCCATCTGGCCCTAATTTCGGCATACCGTTGGTCTTCCGGTTCGCCCCATGATCGGGTAGTGACGTGTACGAATAGCCGGGTAGCCCATAGACCTACGAGCGCTAGGACAAGCCAGGCTGCGGGTGTTATTTGGGGTGCCTCAAGCACGTAAATCAGTGTCGCAGTGGAAAGAAACAGTGGCCAAAACGCATCTACGACAGCAGCGTTCATGGTTTTTAGGCTAATGAACCACGCTATCAGTGCGAGGCCGACCAGGTATGGAATGGCAGTGAGCATTGGAAAAACATCGGGCATAGTCGGATAGTTTGGTCACTAAGATAGGTCGTATACAGATCAATTCGTTAATTAAATAATCTAAATTGCACTATATGCAGTCATGTGAACAAAAAGTGATGAATACATTTTTATGACCTTGATGACGGTTGGGTTTGACTTTTAGATTCGAGAATCCAAGCGAACCTGTAGACAGGCCCTTCACGTAGGGTAGTTAGACTTGATCGAAATAATCTTCGAAAGAGTTGGCTATGAAAAGTTTCCAAGATCCGATTGTTGCTGTCGTAATCGGATCAAATCGCGGGATTGGACTAGCCTTGGTACGACAATTGCTTGTCAACCCGATGGTTGATGTGGTGTACGCGGGCTGTCGAGATCCTGGATTTGCTTGCGATCTTGACGATTTAGTGAAAACCTATGGAACTCGCGTTGTACCGATGGCAGTTGATGTGACTAACAGCGAGTCCATCGAAGACTTGGCGAACAGGCTTGAATTTGATGGTGCTCATCCAAACCTTATTGTCAACTGTGCTGGCTTACTTCACGATCGTGATCTCCAGCCAGAGAAAAGGCTTGAAGACGTTACTCTCGGCGGTTTGCGCAGGTCTTTTGACATTAATTCGATCGGACCTGTACTGCTGATGAAAGCCGTGAAGCAGCTGATTCCAAATCAACAGCGTGTTGTTATCGCAAATCTTTCTGCCAGGGTTGGAAGTTTGAGTGACAATAGATTAGGGGGTTGGTACGGTTATAGAGCCAGTAAGGCTGCTCAAAATATGTTTACCCGAAATATTGCGATTGAGCTCGGGAGGCGAAACAAAAAATTGGTGTGCGTGGGTTTGCATCCTGGCACCGTAGATACAGACTTATCTCGACCGTTTCAAAGAAGCGTTCGCACGCAGTCGTTGCTGTCAGCCGATACCTCTGCCAAACGTCTTCTTGACGTCATCGATAGTCTATCGCCTGAGGAATCAGGCGGTTTCTATGCGTACGACGGTTCGAGAATTCCCTGGTAGAAGTGCCTTTGGATGGGTAGTGCCACAGATAGATGGCCGAACCTATATTTCCCTATTATCGCCTCCTGAAGTTTCCTCGATTAGCGAATTTGAAACTTAACGGATTGAATATACTCTTGGATAAACTAACAGGGTCTTCGACAGCAGTCGGGGGAACGCTTAGGTAGGGCAGGCTTAGTTTTTACTGTCACCCTATATCCGTAATGCAATCTTAAACGTGACGAATACGTCAAATTATCTTGCCACCACAACAGCTTAATCCGTATGAACTAGGTCGTTGTCACGATTGCGAAGCTTTCACTCATCGTTGACATCGATTTCATTACTCTTCCGCTCTACAAAGTAACTCTGCTCACAAGGAACACGCAATGCGTATATTGAAACTCATTCTACTTGTTTCGATTTCAAGCGTATCAATGTCGTCATTTTGTGCCGAACACGTCGTAGAAGCTCTAACAACCGGAACAAATGGCGACATAATGGTATTTGAACCCGGATTCTTAAAGGTTGAGGTTGGCGATACGGTGGTATTCAAACCGTCTGATGCATCGCACAACGCTGAATCGCTATTTACACCATCTCCTGACGCTTCTTTTGTAACCGAGCTGGGCAAAGTATCAGCTATACAAGTGTCTCACGAAGGGATTTATTTGTATAAGTGTACTCCTCACTTCACCTTAGGCATGGTTGGTGTGATTCAAGTTGGTAGTGCCGGAAACAAAAATCAGGCACTTGCAGCTTGGGACTCTATGGCGGCGATGATGGCGATGAATAAAGGTCGCGTGGAAAATTATCTTGCGCAGATTGAGTAGTTGGACTTTCCACAGAGACTACGGATCACTGATTGATCGGGGAGTTGTAGTGATTGGTAATCACATAATAGGTTTCTTCATTTTGGCTATGATGTTCGCTAACACTTCAGCGGCAGATAAAACTACACTGGATAGTTTTGACTCAAATCCAAGTTCCCGTTGGGCTTTTATATCTGATCAAGTTATGGGTGGGATCTCAACGGGTCGGGTCACTTTTACAAGTCATGAAGGCGAAAACTATGCTCAATTGGAAGGTACAGTTAGTACAGTAAATAACGGTGGATTCATACAGTTTAGGAGTGCGCCCGGTGAAGCTCTTACAAGGAATGCAACTGGGGTGTTTCTCCGTGCGAAGGGTAACAACCAAAGATATTTCATTCACCTGCGGACAAAGTGGACCAAACTGCCTTGGCAGTACTATCAATCAGCATTCGATGTCACTGATGTTTGGCAAGAATATCGACTGCCTCTGAATACTTTTGAGCCATCAAGCGGTTTTATGCCAAGGTCCCCCTCGGCGAAAAGTCTAACCTCGATCGGAGTGGTCGCTTTTGGTCGAGATCACGTGGTGAATATTCAAGTCGAAGAGATTGGCTTCTATTAAATAATGAGCACAGAAATATAAAACGTATAAAAGCAGGATGGGCCTGTAATCAATTGATTGTTTGTCAATGAGCCCTAGTAACAGGACCGGGGCCGGTGGATCGTTCCACTGAAGTCTCGGATTGATCTCTAGGGATTATGGGTCCCCTTTCGATCAGATCACTGTGAGCATAATGTGTCCGCTCCAGTCCATTTGAGTCACATTCGCGCGGGATCGGTGTGCGTATGTGGTTGATTTAACGTTATACACCGGAGAAAGTACTGCCTTCACACGGCAGGGGTCGCT
>ENA-UPTF01000490-UPTF01000490.1-marine-metagenome-genome-assembly--contig:-NODE-490-length-27714-cov-3.241235_pt1 | contig 27714 bp, 29 predicted proteins | sample MGYA00238166_ERZ767019 | MGnify/ENA primary metagenome ERZ767019 (study PRJEB28930, sample SAMN06266391) | marine metagenome | isolation source: Sea water from 250 m depth | place: Atlantic Ocean | study... | reverse complement strand
GAAAGAGCGGTGAAGTTGATTATGTTTATGTTCTAGAATTTCTTGATAACAAGATTAAACATTTAACAAAGATCTGGAATCCTCACTATTTATTTAAACAAATTGGTTGGGAGTAAATAAATTCGTATGAAAAAGTATCTATTTATCGGATTATCCTTGGCTTTAGTTTCAAGCTACTCAATAGCTGCTACTGATTACGTGATGTACTACAAAGACAATGGTAGTTGGCAAAAAGGAGAAGTTTATCCTAGTTTTTCATCGTGCCAAAATGCAAGAGAGTTTCACTGGGCTGGAAGAGAGAATACATATTGTGTAATAGCTGATTTCTAGCTTAAAGCACTGTAAGGGTTTCTTGGCACTCAATTTTTTTCATCTTATAATTAATAACTATTTATTATGGCGAAAAGCTCAACAGTATCACCCATCTGATCGGTGCTGTTCTCTCACTAATTGGTCTAGGCGCATTGCTGACGATCAGCATTCAAACAAATGATGTTTGGGTTATAACTAGCTTCAGTGTTTTTGGGTTTACTCTCGTTTTGCTTTACACCATGTCTACTCTCTACCATAGCTTTCAATCATATCGGTTAAAAACATTTTTCAATCTGATGGATCGTATAGCTATCTATTTGCTAATTGCTGGCACTTACACACCCTATATGCTGGTAAGCATTCGAGAAGGTAATGGCTTGTTAATACTGAGTATTGTCTGGAGTTTGGCACTTATCGGCATCCTTAGTGAGGTTTTTCTCAAAGGGAAAGCCATCAAAATTGGACAGATGATGATTTATCTAGGGATGGGATGGGCTTGTTCATTTGATCTAAGTAGCCTAAAAGAAGCGATTCCAAGTGTAGGTTATATCCTGCTGATAACTGGTGGCGTGTCTTATACTATAGGAGTAATTTTTTATGTGTTGGGTGAAATAGAAAAGCTGGCTTATGCTCATGGCATCTGGCACTTTTTTGTGTTGTTAGGCAGTGGCTGTCACTTTACTTCTATACTTGGGTATGTACGTTAATCATCCACATCATCTAGGCTTCCGAATACGGCTTCTCCTCCGAGCAAGGTCAACATCACTCGACCTTCTTTATAACCATAAGCTCCACCACTTTATGAAGTTTGTTCTTCCACAGCACGCCAAGCAGCATCGATGGCAGCATTGACATAGGCATACGCTTCAGAGTCTGAATTAGCAATAGAAATACGTCCAAATTGTGCACGGCCGATTTCATGCGGTGCTTGCCCTTCCTCCCATTCCGGATCATTCAATGCCATGTACTCATAAGCATAACCGTGTGGCCAACGGTTTACCGTAATGGCTTTGATATCGACCTCATGATTAAAACCATGAGGTCCTAATAACACCTGCAGCTGATCACGAATTTGTTTCTCATAAGTTGCAAATGAAGTTGAATAAACAACATGACGACCTGCCTTAAATAATTCACGTACAGTTTCTTTGCCAGTTGATTTTACGCTTGGAATACCCATCATAAAAACCACCATTGGATCACTAGGTTCTTTCGGTGGTTGATGTCCGCCTGTTGAGGTTGGAGGTGCAGTAGTGACTACGGCAAAAGGGTCTTTTGGACAAGCGATCAGGTTAACACCAAGCTCTGAGAAGGCATTGCTATTTTCTAAAAGGACATTGGCCCAAACAAGTGGTGCTTTTTCGCCATAAAGGAGGCCGTCTTTTTGTGATTCTGGTAACTCTGGGCACAAATGAGGAATCATCCCATTGTAACAAGCTAAGACACTGTGTTTGCCGGTGACTCTTAATGCCTTACCATCCTTGACGTAATCTACTTCTACACGATCATTTTGATGTTGCCGTACACCTACTACGGTGCTATTGAGTCGCAATTGGACAGACTGATCATCACGATCAAGCATTTTGTAATCAAAATGACTCGTAGCAATAGTATTAAAGTTTGCTTCGCCTGCTGTTACCGCAGGAATCAATTTCTTGACCAACAATCTTGGTATGGAGGCATTTCCATCTGGAAAATACAAAGATTCATTATTATCAATACTTAGAGAAAACAAATTTTGTATGAACTTAGCCAGTCTACCCATTCCTTGCATACCGGGTGCACCAACTAAAATAGCTTCCAGAACGCTAACATTGTTTCCATCAACACAATAAATGATCTTTATCATTGCATAGAATATTGATGAAGTTTCTTCATCTAAGCCAACCCGCTCTGACAGAAACCGACTATAACTTACAGTTTGAACATAGTTATATTTTTCCCGAAGAGAGAGATCATCAAGATAATCGCGTTCTCCGCTTAGAAATTCTATTAATTTTTCTTGCTCAATGACTGGTAAAGGCAATGATTTAATAGCGGTCTCAATATCCCCTTCACCTAGAAACAGGAGTGTCCAATTGGCTTTAACGGTTACATGACCATTGGGTCCAGGTAGGGCTAAAGCGTGATTTGATGCTGGATTTGCCAGTGCATATTGATCGTCATTTATATTATCCCTCATCGCATCCAAATCAATACCTAAGTCTTGGAGCAAGCCTTTTGATTCCGCACTGTAATTTTTTGGATTTTCTAAATTTACCGAACCACCAATGCCCAACAACATACGTCCGTCTTGATGAAATTCGTTACGTTTTGCATGACCACCAAAATCATCATGATTATCCAACAGTAAAATGCGTGCATCTGAACCCATTTTTTTTTGATAAAACCAAGCAGTTGCAAGACCACTTATACCTGCACCAACAATTACAAGATCGTACTCTTCATCAAGTTTTTCATATTTAGCGGGCTTTTCTCCAGTCCAAGCCAAAGCATGAGCCACCTCAAAAGAACCTTTGTGACTGCCACGCATTCCGGTAAGTGTTGGAGGATAATAAGCGAAGGGTTGTTCTGGGTTTTGAATAGTAAATGCGTTTTGCCCAAATAAATCCATAGGGCTCAATAGACTGATTCCCGTGCCGATAGCTATACCATTACAGAAATCACGACGTGTTATTTGTCTACTCATTTTTAAATCCAATTCTTTACATCATTAATGTCATACTCTAAATTTGCAATCAAATATTTAAAAATTTTAATAACTTTAATGAAAGAAATAAAGATATCAAAAGTAACTTGCCAAGCTTGTGGAGAGACAGATCAAGTGAACAATGATTCTAATCTTGATACTTCGACAAAATTCTTTGTATGGCCGAGTCATACTGACCACACAGGTTTAAATATTTATGCTTTTTTTTGCTTTTCCTGTGGAAGCATAAATGCTGCAGCTCCAGATGCAGGTAATCTGAAATATTTCATAACTTTTAAGTTAGATAAACCTGACCTTAAAAAATGGTGTATAAATAAAAGTGTCGATCAAATGATCATGAATAGACTTACAACAGCAGGATATTTATAAGGAAAATGAAAAATGAAGATCAATGTTTAAATTCAAAGCAAAAAAGGTGTTGGTTACTGGAGCATCACGTGGGATTGGTAAAGCCATAGCACAAGGTTTCGCGATGAATGGAGCTCAAGTATCTCTGGTTTATCGAAAAGAGAAAGAACTTGCTGATAATCTAAGAAATTCATTACCGGGTGAAAATCATATTTGTGTCAGGTCTGATGTATCTGTTAGTGAAGAGGCACAATATGCTGTATCAAAAACACTGGGTTTATTTGGATCTCTGGACATCGTTATAAATAATGCTGGAATGTATGTAGATCATCCTATAGCAGATGTTGATTTTGATGATTGGCAAGATGCGTGGCAATCAACCATTGATACTAATCTAATTGGACCTGCCAATATTTGCTATCACGCCGCACAACATATGATCAAGCAGGGGAGTGGAAAAATAATCAATATTTCTTCACGCGGAGCCAATAGAGGTGAACCTGTAGCTCCAGCTTATGGTGCGAGTAAGTCAGGCTTGAACTCTATGAGTCAATCATTGGCTGTTGCACTAGCCCCATATAACATATTTGTAGGAGTTGTCGCACCTGGCTTTGTGGATACCGATATGGCATCTGAACTTTTATCTGGTGAAGAAGGGGATGCTATCCGAGAGCAAAGTCCCCTTGGAAGAGTGGCTACCTCAGAAGAAATAGCTCAAGCAGTTTTGATGCTTTCTATGGATGGTATGGAATATGCTACAGGGACAATTTTAGATATAAACGGCGCTTCTTATTTAAGATCTTAAGCTTATAGCACTATGAAAAAACCAATCTTGATCGCTGGACTCCTACTCGTTGGCGGGTACTTTTCTTATACTCCTGATGCTTCTTCTGCAAACCACCATAACAAAATAGAAATCACTGAAGTCTCGATCACAATGTCTGATGGTATCCGATTAGCAGCCGACGTCTATTGGCCCGCTGGGGCTGATAAGAAAGATCGTTTCCCGATTTTGCTGGAGTATCTTCCCTATCGAAAGGATGATAACCGGGCTCGCAATTACTCCCTTTATTCCTATTTCTTAGAACACGGCTACCTGGTTGTCCGTGTTGATATGCGAGGTACAGGAAATAGTGAAGGAATAACCATCCCTTATGAGTACTCAGACATCGAATTAGACGATGGTGAAGAGGTGATTGACTGGCTGTCACAACAAGAATGGTCAACCGGTAGTGTAGGTATGTTTGGTATTTCCTGGGGAGGTTTCAACTCGATCCAGATGGCCATGCGTAACCCACCAGCCTTGAAGGCATTCGTCGCGGTGATGGCAACCGAGTATCTCTATCAAGAAGACGTCCACTATATGGATGGTATTATGCATACGGATTCTTGGATGATGAGCAATGACCTGTACAACTCTTTACCAGGTGCACCCGATTTCAAGATGGATGAAGAATGGGTAAGAAATCGTTTCAATGTGGAACCCAGTGTCTACACTTACATGCGTCAGCAGCGTGATGGTGCATTTTGGGATAGGGCTTCTGCTCGTGGTCAATATGAAAAGATACGGGTGCCGGGCTACCACATAGGGGGTTGGTACGATGGATACCGCAACAGTTTACCGCGGATGCTGGAAAATGTTCAGGCACCTGTGAAAGCAATGATTGGTCCTTGGGACCATTATTTTCCTCACAATGCCTGGCCTGAACCACAGATTGAGTGGCGACATGAGGCTGTTCGTTGGTTTGACCAATGGCTTAAAGGTGAAGATACAGGCATTCTCCAAGAACCTGACTTCGCCGTGTATGTTCGTAATTATCATGCCCCTGATCCTACTCTGGATAGAGTTTCTGGTTACTGGCGATGGGAGGATGATTGGCCGATTGAGCGGATTGAAAATCACAGCTGGTATGCACATGCAAACCACAGCTTGTCTATTGCTCCGGCAGAAAAAGCAACACACAGCATGACCTACAAGCCTTCCATAGGACTGGAGGGCGGTGGACCCACCATGTGGTGGGGCAGTATCCTTCCAGATCAGCAACCGATGGATGACTATAGTTTGGTCTATGATAGCGAGATACTGGATACTCCTCTTGAAATACTGGGAAGACCGATAGCGAAACTCCGTGTCTCAGCAAACGCAACTCGTGCAAATTGGGTTGTTCGTGTCTCGGACGTGGCACCGGATGGACAGGTAACCCAAGTAGCAGGAGCCGCCTTCAATGGCACGCACCGGATCTCTGCCCGTGAACCCAGTGATGTTGTGCCTGGAGAAGAATTTGACTTAAACATTAACCTTCATTTTACATCCTGGGTCTTTCCAAAAGGACATAGGGTTCGTGTTGCCATTAGCAATGCGCAGTGGCCGATGCTGTGGCCGACACCCATGCAGATGAAATCGACACTCGCAATAGGTGGCAATAATGGTGCGCGGATTGATCTCCCTGTCGTCCCTCCAGGCGAGAAAAATGCACCCAATTTTAAAGAACCTGCACCGAATCCCTGGCTTTCAGGGTATGAAGTTATAGACTATGGCAATATCACTGGCTATGCCGCGATCAACTCAATTCAGCACGATCCAGAGACCGGTGAAGCATTTGGTGTTGCAACCAATACAGGTGCGGTTCGTTACCCTTGGGGTATTGAACGCTTTGAAGAAGAGATTGAGCATCGAACATCTGATGAAAATCCCGAACATACCTCCGTTGTAGGGCGATACAAGATAACTGAGGAATTAAAGGATCGGACGCTTGATTTCGAACAGAATGTGGAGTTCAAAAGCGATGAAGAAAACTTCTATTTGAGATTCCATCGCTGGGTTTCAATTAATGGCGAGCTATATAAGGAAAAAGTGTGGGAGGAAGTGATACCTAGGGATTTTCAGTAGAAAAATATTTCATAAAAATCACTTAATCTGCTATAAGTACATTTTTCAAAATTAATAAAAAGGAGAGAAGATGAAACATTTTAATTTAGCTTTTTTACTAGCTGTCTTGAGTTTTAATTTATCAGCAGCACATCATGAGAAAGAACAACAAGAAGGTTTTACTGGGTTAATATCATCCGAAGTTTTTGATTTGGCAGGTGAGATGGATTTGTATGTTGAGAAGTATCAGAGTTGTGGAGATGCAGAGAATGAAAAGCACTATCACCCTGTAGGAACACTGGTTTATATGATTGATGGAAAGGCTGCTTCTCTATCGTCTGGTGAATGGGAAGAATATTCAAAGGGATCTTACTGGTTTGAACCTTCTATGTGGGTGCATGGTGGTAATGAACCAGATCAACCACAATTTGGTGATAATCAATGCAGACAGACATTGGTGATTAGAGTCTCTAGAAAAGGCGAAGAACCAACAGTATTTGTTAAATAATCAAAAGGAAGACACATGAAAAATTTATTAGTACTTATCGGATTGTTACTTATTGCGCCAGCGTGGGCTGGCGGCCATCTTGATTCTGAAAAAGAGGTTTTAGATTTAGTTCTTGAACATTGGGAAGCAAGAGATAGTAACGATTATGAAACTCAGGCCAATCTTATGAGTCCATCGGGGACCTATAATGCAAATTCTGATGGAAGCTTCTTCAGATTTTCACCTCAAACTACCGCTCAAGACCTTGAGAGGAATTTGGGAGCTGGGACTTCAAGTTTAAATGTTATGTATCCAGAAACAATTTCATTGTCCGATGATGTTGTTTTAGCGAGATACTATCTTGAAGGTGTAATTAGCGATCCCAATGGGACTGTAAATAACTATAGAACCCGAGTCACACACATATGGGTGAAGGAGAAGGATGGCTGGAAAACCAAGTCCTGGCACTTTTCGCCACTTCATGATGGAGGCAGGCATCTAACATCTGCGAGTGATTTTGAAGAGGATTAGTTTCTAATATTCAAAACTGTAGGTAGGATTTTTAACTCCTTCCTACAGTTTTCATGAATATTCAGGCTTTTCTACACCAACAACTAGATAAATGAAAAGATTAATCCTCATCGCTGGGTTTTTCATTTATTCTTGTGCAGAAATTGAAACTACGAACAATACTTTGACCCAGAAAAAGAGGCAATCGCCAACCGTATGCAATGACTATGTGCTTCACGAATCTGGTCTGCTTGTAGCTTCTTGTCCAGATTTGGAAACAAAAGCTGTACTAGAAAAGCAGAAAGAGATGCAATTACCACCCATCTGTATGAACTTTGTTGTCGACGAAACACTTGCTCTTTCAAGCAACCAATTTGAGTCCCCTGAGCTAAAGGAATGCAGGACAATAGTATTGGAAAAGCTAGGAGATAGAACCGAAGAATGAAAAAACTAATCTTGAGTATCCTCCTTGCGTCTACTTTTACCATCCAGCAGGTTCAGACTGCGGAAGAATCAATTGTAGGTTATTGGCTAGCTAGTGATTCTATTTTTGAAATAAAAAATTGTGACGGTGCGCTGTGTGGAGAAATAGTGCAAATCTTCGTTGCAGAAGGTGTGGATCCTAAAAGTATACTTGATAACAACAATATGGATCCTGAGTTGCAATCAAGACCCTTGATTGGCATCAATGTATTGGAGGGATTTTATGGAGAATTTAATTCAAAAAACACCCTTAAAGGGGGAAGAATTTATAACCCCAGGGATGGCAAAACATATAAATCAAAACTGCATCGTCTCGATAACGGCAACCTAAGAGTGGAGGGATGCGTTTTATTTATTTGTGATGGTGAAGAATGGCGACCACTAACAGTGACAATTAATCCGGATGGTTCACGCACTGCAGTTCTTAAAAACATTCCGGAAGGAAATTAAATAACCTATCATTAAAGAATAACTACGTAGCTACCACTATGTCCTCTGTCACCACAATTCCAATTGCCAGCTTGTTGCTCGGCTTTGTGCCAGTGCTGCTGCTGATTGTCATCATGCGAGCCTGGGGCTTGAATGCGTTACAGGCGATGTATGCCAATATTCGCATGCTTGTGCAGCTCTTGCTGATTGGTTATGTGCTCACCTACATTTTCGAAACCGATGAGCCGGTACTCGTTGTCTTGGTGGTTGTATTCATGATTGCTATGTCTTCTTGGATTGCACTTCGTCCATTGACCGATCGTGGTATCAAGCCTTATTCCATTGTTACCATCGCGATTGGTGTGAGTGGATTGGGCGTGTTGATACTTGTCACACAGATCATTCTCGAGCTGCCGCGCTGGTTCGAGCCGCGTTTTGTGATTCCGCTCGCTGGGATGATTTTTGCCAACAGCATGAATACGATCAGCTTAGCCGGAGAAAGATTTCACGCCGAGCGTGGACGCGGTGAAGATTATTTAAGTGCCCGGCGTCTTGCGATGGAGGCCGCAATGATACCCCAGGTCAATGCCCTGTTGGCAGTTGGCCTAGTGTCATTACCCGGCATGATGACTGGTCAGATCCTCTCTGGAGTGGAGCCTCTGACAGCTGCGCGCTATCAGATCATGGTCATGTGTATGATTTTTAGCACCGCAGGTTTGGCTGCTGTATTGTATATGGCGCTCAAAAAAAATAGTGCCACAGATAGTTGAAGTTGACCTAAGATAGACGCATGCAAAAAAGAAAATTTTGGGGTTGGGGATATCAAGATCAGGTTTTATCCAATGAAGAAGACACTGCAATTGAAAGTCTTATAGCGGCGCATTTCTCTTTAAACGAAGTGCCAAAATTACCAATTCCTCAAGCTGAGGATATTGATTTACCTATGCCAAGAGTAAAAATTCCACCAATTTTGAAAAATGTTTTATCCGGAAATCATCTTGAAAGATTAAACCATAGTTACGGCAAGTCTTTTCCGGATCTTGCCAGAGCCATGCTTAAACAATTTCCGCATCCACCAGATTTGGTAGCCTTTCCAGAAGATCAAGAAGATGTTGTGAATATTCTGGACTGGTCTGATCAAAACAATATAGCTGTCATCCCCTATGGGGGTGGTTCGAGCGTTTGCGGGGGTGTTGAGACATATGTGGGCGACGATTACTCCGGTGTAATTTCCTTGGATTTAAGAAATCTGGATCAAGTCTTAGAAGTAGACAAGACAAGCAGAGCTGCACGAATCCAAGCAGGGATATTTGGACCCGCTTTGGAGAATGAATTGAGAAAATCCGATCTAACTTTGAGGCACTTCCCACAAAGTTTTGAGCATTCAACCCTGGGGGGCTGGATCGCCACAAGATCCGGTGGCCATTTTGCAACGCTTTACACTCACATAGATGATTTTGTTGAATCAACAACCATGGTCACGCCAACCGGAGTGATCGAATCGAGAAGGCTTCCAGGTTCAGGCGCGGGCCCAAGCCCAGACCGAATGGTTATTGGTTCGGAAGGCATTTTAGGCGTGATCACTGAAGCTTGGATGAGACTTCAGGACAGACCGGTTTTTAGAGCCTCTTGTTCTGTGGAATTTAAAGATTATCAAAATGCTCTTAATGCAACTCGTCTGATCAGTCAATCTGGATTGTATCCTGCAAATTGCAGACTATTGGATGCCAATGAAGCTTTGTTCAATAGAGCCGGGGATGGATCAAAGCACATATTGATATTGTCTTTCGAGTCGGCAGATCATGAACTTAGTATCTGGCTGGATAGGGCTTTGGAGATTGCCTCCTCTGAAGGAGGACGTTATGAGAAACCTCAAGAAAAGGAAGACGAGGCTCATCGTTCAGGGGCATCAGGCACATGGAGAAATAGCTTTATAAGGGCGCCTTTTAATCGTGATGCTGCTGTTCGTAGAGGCATAATCTGGGATACGTTTGAAACTTCAATCACCTGGGATCATAGCCTTGAGTTTATTGAGTCCATAAAAGAGAAGACAAGAAGGACCATTCATGAGGTTTCAGGCAGAGAAACAAACGTCACTTGCCGATTGACGCATACCTATCCAGATGGATGTGCCCCTTATTTTTCTTACACAGCCTATGCAACACCATCGACTATGCTCGATGTCTGGAAGCAGATTAAGATCGCAACCAATGAAATGGTAGTGGCTGAGGGAGGCACCGTAACACACCATCATGCTGTGGGAAGAGACCACAGAATAAATGGTTATGATGTGCAGAGACCGTCGGGCTTTAAAGATATGTTAACTGCCGCAAAATCAAGCGTAGACCCGAGATCAATCATGAATCCTGGGGCACTCATAGACTCAGGCAAGGGGAAGATTGGCCATTGGATGGAGAATTAAACAAAGGTGAATTTAATTAAATACATGCTTGTTCTGCTGTGGCTAATTTGTGTTATCAATTTATTTATGCCGATTTCACAAGTGATCAACTATCTGTTCATTTTCCTGGTCGTTTCGCATTTATTGGAATGCATGGTTTTTTATAAGAAAATTATCAAATCCAAAAATAACATAATCAAGAACTTCTTATTGGTCATGGTTTTTGGATATTTACACATACAGAAAATGGATTAGCTTATAAAACTAATCCCAGATTTATTGCTTGTATAGAGTCAACATATGAAAAGAAGGAAATTTTTAAAAGCCTCTGGAATTGGTCTAGGCTCTGTATTGGTAGCAGGATATGTTTTTGACAGGTTTGGCAACTTTGGGACTAAAGAAAATTACTATCTTCAAGACAATTATGCTCCCGTTGAAACGCTAATTACCGAGGATAAGCTTGAGGTTGTTGGAAATATTCCAAAAGATCTATCGGGATTGTATTTGAGAAATGGACCGAATCCAATGGGTTCGATCAATGCAAAAAAATATCACTGGTTTATGGGGCAAGGGATGCTCCATGGAGTCAGGATTGAAGAAGGCAAGGCGATTTGGTACAGGAATAGGTTGGTAGGTTCTGACAGCTATGGACCCAATACGCATGTCGTTTCTCATGCTGGCAAAACATACGCCATAGTAGAAGCAGGTGGCCAGCCTGTAGAGATAGACAAAGAACTGAACTCGTTAGCTGCAGATCCATTTTATGGAACTCTTGAAACAGGTTTTTCGGCTCATACTAAACTCGATTCTAAAACTGGAGAATTGCACGCTATGTGTTATGACTATGCCAGTGATTTTGAAAATGTTCATCACGTCACCGTAGGAAAGGACGGGAGGGTTAAAAGCACGCAAGCAATTGCTTTACCGAGTAAGTCGATGTTGCACGAATGTGCGATTACTGAAAATTACATATTGGTTTTGGACCTTTCAATTACCTTTAGTTTTTATAAGCTGGGTAGAGGCTATTTTCCGTTTTCATGGAACGACGATCATCAGGCTAGAATCGGTCTTTTGGATAGGAGCGGAAATTCCAGCGAAGTGAGATGGTTCAATATCAACCCTTGTTATTTCTTTCACACCGTCAATGCCTATGAAGATCAACAAGGCAATCTAATACTAGATGCCATGAGATATGAAAGACTCTTTGATGAAGACTGGAATGGCCCTAATTCAGAGTTTTCTCCTCAGTTAACAAGGTGGACTTTGGATTTATCAAGTGGCATTGCCAATGAGAGACAGCTAGATGATAAACCAGCTGAATTGCCTAGAATGCATCCTGAATTAAATGGTCAATTCTATCAATATGGCTATTCTCTTGGTGTTTCAAACAACTTACAACCAGACTTTGGAAGAATCATTAAGTACGATTTTGTTAGGGATAGATCTGAATTTTACGAATTCGGCGAAGGTAAAATGGGTGCAGAGTCAGTTTTTGTGCCCTCGGAGAACAACAGTGGAGAGGACGATGGTTATCTGTTGTCTTATGTTTACGATAGAGCAACAGATAAAAGTGATCTGATGATCCTTAATGCTGAAGACATTAATTCAGGTCCGATAGCCCAAATCAAATTACCTCAAAGAGTGCCATTTGGATTTCATGGCAATTGGATTCCAGGTTGATAGCCCTGTGAAATTTAGTAACTAATGTTTTCAATTCCAAAAAATAGAAAGACACTCCTTTTTATTCTAGCAATTGGATCCCCAATAGCTTTCTCAGTTTGGCAAGCACTCTTGAATAATTTTGCAGTAGAGGTAGCAAATTTTGGCGGTAAAGAGATTGGTATGCTGCAAAGCTTGCGAGAAGTGCCTGGCTTTTTGGCATTTACCGTAGTCTTCTTATTGCTCATAATCCGTCAACAAAACTTTGCCATTCTCAGCTTAATCATTCTTGGAATTGGCACCGCACTGACAGGGTTTTTCCCTTCAATAATAGGTCTTTACATCACAACCGTAACCATGTCCATTGGCTTCCATTATCTGGAAACACTGAGATCTTCCTTAAGTTTGCAATGGTTAAGCAAGGATGAGGCACCTCGGGTACTGGGTAAACTTTTAAGTGTTCACTCAGCATCCACTTTGGTGGTCCTTTCAATTCTGTACATCGTTGTCTTTATGTTTGAGCCAAATTATCCATGGCTCTATGCTGTAGCAGGTTTTTTTACTGTGATAGTAGGTATCTTCTGTCATTTTACTTTTCCGCAATTTAGCGAAAAAGTTGAGCAACGGAAGGATTTAGTATTTCGCAAACGTTATTGGCTTTACTATGCATTAACTTTCCTTTCAGGCGCTAGAAGACAAATCTTTATGGTTTTTGCTGGATTTTTACTTGTTCAAAAATTTGGCTTTCCTTTAGATAAGATGGTTTTGTTGCTTCTGATCAATTCAGGGATCACTGCTTGGGTTGCACCAAAAATGGGAATTCTCATTAGCAAAATAGGGGAAAGAAAAGCACTGACTCTGGAGTACATAGCTTTGATTATTATATTTCTTAGTTACGCAGTTGTAGATAATGTAAATATAGCCTTCTTGCTCTACATTCTGGATAATATTTTTTACTCAATCTCCTTTGCTATCAAAACCTACTTTCAGAAGATAGCTGATCCTGCTGATATTGCTTCCACATCTGGCATTAGTTTTACCATCAACCACATAGCTGCAGTTTTATTGCCTGCTCTTCTGGGATTAATTTGGATGGAAAATTATGGCGCTGTATTTTTGATAGGTGCATGCATTGCAGGGGCTTCACTAATCTTAGTCAGAGCCATTCCAGATAATCCTGAAATAGGCAAAGAAACTTACTGGCAGGTATAATTACCCGTATGAAAAAACTAATCTTAATCGCTGTACTACTTCTCATTGCTTATAATCTTTGGGCTGAACAACCCAATCCATGTCACCAGTACTATCCGAATATTCCTGGTGAACTGGTACTGGAAAATGACAAACTCGTTGTACAACGGTTCACTATTCAGCCCGGAGAATGGGAAGGCATCCACCGCCATCCCCCAGACCAGTTATATATACATATCAAGGGTGGTGAGTGGACTGTAAAATATGGCGATGAAGCAACAACCAGTTATTCCCCAACGGGTGAAATTGGTTGGGATGAAACGGCAACAGAACTCAGTGCACTGCATGAATCTGGCAATACAGGCGATGAACCGATTGATTTGGTTTGGGTCACATTGAAACCTGGCTGCATGGAGGGCAATCAATGAAGAAATTTTCTGGTGTCTTAAGCCCAGTACTTACCCCATTTACAAAAGACCTGAAGCCAGATTCTAGACGATTAATAAAACAATGTCGTTGGCTGCTATCTCAGAATGTTTCTCTGGCGGTTTTTGGAACAACCAGTGAGGCAAATTCACTGGCACTAGAAGAGAAAATATCGTTACTTGATGATCTTATTGAAGCCGGAATTGATCCTGCCGTATTAATGCCTGGTACCGGTTGTTGTTCCCTGACAGAAACTGTTCAACTGACAGCTCATGCAGTTGAATTGGGCTGTCAAGGCGTGCTCATGCTTCCGCCTTTTTATTATAAGGATGCCACTGAAGATGGGCTGTTTCGAAGCTATGCTGAGACCATTGAGCGCGTTGGTGACAACGGACTTAAAATCTACCTATACGATATACCTCGATTTACAGGGGTGAACATTAGCTTAGAACTCATAGAGCGCCTTATCAATCAATACCCTGATGTAATCGTTGGGATTAAGGACAGCACAGGAAATTGGGAAAACACACAAAGCATTCTTGAACGTAATTGGAACGACTTTAGGGTATTTTGTGGAAGCGAAGTCTTCTTACTGCAAACTATGCGAGCAGGCGGGTCTGGATGTGTTTCTGCAACCGTCAATATCAATGCTTTTGCAATTCACAATCTTTATAAGGCATGGGAATCCAATGAAGCAGATGATTTACAACAGCAGTTAAACCAAGTTCGTCAAACACTGGAGGCCTACCCAATGATTCCTGCATTGAAATCGGTGGTCTCATACCATAGAAAAGATCCTGATTGGTCGATTGTTAGGCCCCCCTTTATTTCTTTGGAGCAGGCAACCCAGCAAGAGCTTGTGCAAAAACTTGACCAGATTGGGTTTGAAATACCCAATCTTGATTAAACCACATCTGATGTATTGTTAATCCATGAAACGCCATATAATTATAGCCGATGATGGGCCTGAGCAGAATCCTGATTCAGAATTATTAGACTCATTTTGGCAGCAGGCCATTAATGCTGTGCCAGAAATCGCAAGAGATCATCAAGTTAGGTCCATAGGCATTGATGAAGAGACTACAGATTTGATTATTGAGTTTATAAAAACAGGCGAGAAAAAAGGAACTTACAGTTTGCCGTGGTTGATCGAAGCTGAGGGGTATCCTAAAACCAATCCCAATACTCCTATAATGCTTGTATCCTATGATGGGATACCCAAGGTTGTTGTTCAGATAACAGGCGTTTACGAAACCACATTTGGCAACATCAGTTTAAATGACACTTCGCTGGACGGTCCACCGGTAAGAGACTTGGATGTATGGATTCCATTGCATACTGAGTATTGGAATGGCTTGTTGTCAAAACACAACCTAGCTTGTACCTCTGATATGCCGGTGCTGGTAGAGAAATTTAAGTTTATTTATGGAGTGATATAAATGAAAAAATATTTGTTGATTCTATTTTTGATTGCATCATTTTCTGGATCTGGCTGGTCTGAAACCTCACCTCAACAAATCGTTCTGAACGATCTGCATTCCAGGCTTAATCCAACAACAGTTGACTCTATTCACCATCCAAAATCTTCGTATGAAATCTTGACTTTGATTAAGTATGCGAAAAAACATAATAAATCCATCAGTATCTCAGGAGGACAGCATTCAATGGGCGGTCAGCAGTATGGTACAGGCACTATGCATCTGAATATGTCTGAGATGAATGATGTGCTCAAATTTGATAGAAAAAATGGAATTGTAACTGTGGAGGCCGGTATTCAATGGCCTAAGCTTATTGAATATCTAATCTCTTCTCAAAAGTACAGCAAAAAACAATGGGGCATTACCCAAAAACAAACCGGTGCAGACCGACTGTCAATAGGCGGTGCTTTGTCTTCCAACATCCACGGGAGGGGACTGATTCTGCAACCCATGGTTCAGGATGTTGAAAGCTTTAGAATCATCAATGCTGAAGGCAAAAGAATTCATGTAAGCCGTGATGAGAACACTGAATTATTTGGGCTCGTGATAGGCGGTTATGGGCTGTTTGGAGTGATTACAGAAGTTGACCTGAGATTGTCTCCTAGGCAAAAGTTAAAACGCCACGTAGAGATTGTTAACTTGTCTGATTTTGCTGACAGGACCAGTCAGAGAATTGATGAAGGATATTTATACGGCGATCTTCAGTTTAAAACGGATGGAACAGCAGAGGACTTCTTGAAAAGGGGCGTTTATTCATTTTATATACCCGTTCCTTTGGACACACCAATACCTCAAAATCAAAGAAAGATATCGTCCGATAAATGGAAAGAATTATTAGCGTTGGCGCATTCAGACAAAGCTCAAGTATTCGAGGATTACACCAATTATTATTTGAGCACAAACGGTCAACTTTATTGGACGGACACCCATCAATTGGGTTACTACGATGAAAATTATGAGGATTACCTAGAAGAGACACTTCCAGATTACAAAACGGGATCTTTAATGATCAGTGAGGTTTATGTTCCCAGGGAAAAAATCTATGATTTCATGACAGATCTTTCTCTATCAAATGAGAAGCAGCAACTGGACATCATTTACGGAACCATCAGGTTGATTGAAACCGATACCGAAACCTTTCTCCCTTGGGCCAAACAAGACTATGCCTGTATCGTTTTAAATCTAAGGGTGGAACATTCCCAATTGGGGTTAGAAAAGGCTCGCAGTGATTTTCAACTTTTGATTGATGTGGCACTAAATTATGGAGGTTCTTATTTCCTTACCTACCACCGATGGGCTAGAAAAGATCAATTGCTTGAGGCTTATCCACAATTTCCAATGTTTTTAGATCTTAAGCTTAAATACGATCCCCAAGAAATGTTTCAGAGTGACTGGTACCGATTTTACAAAGAAATGTTCAGCAACAATGAGTGAGATATAATTAAAAGCCAGATGAAAAAACTAACTCTAATTATCTTTCTTGTTATAACTTCTAATGGTTGGGCTATGGGTCATTCAGATCTGGATCAAAGCATCAACTCTCATCAACAACAGTTTGAAAAAATTGCTTTGCAAATATGGGACATTGCAGAAGTTGGATACCAAGAGTATCAAAGCTCGAGCTTGCTGAAAGCGAGCCTTGCTAAAGAGGGATTTAGAATCGAAGAAAATGTGGCTGATATTCCCACTGCGTTTATTGCCGAGTACGGGCAGGGATTGCCAGTTATTGCAATTTTAGGGGAGTTTGATGCCCTGCCAGGCCTAGCTCAAAGTGCCTCACCCTATAGAGAAAAATATAAAGAAAATATTGCAGGACACGCATGTGGACATCATCTTTTTGGTGCTGGTTCTGCTTGGGCATCGGTTGTGATTAAAGAATGGTTGTCCAGCAATAACAAAAAAGGAACCATAAGATTTTACGGTACACCAGCAGAAGAAGGCGGTTCAGGCAAAGTCTACATGGCTAGAGAAGGTTTATTCGACGATGTTGATATTGTGCTTCACTGGCATCCTTCAAGTGATAATCATGCCAGACCTAGAACTTCTAACTCAAACAAATCAGCCAGATTTAGTTTCAAAGGAATCTCAGCCCATGCTGCCAGTGCTCCAGAAAAAGGAAGATCGGCTCTTGATGGGGTTGAGTCTATGAATATGATGGTCAATCTCATGCGTGAACATATGCCCCAAGATTCCAGAATTCACTATGTCATTACCAAAGGGGGACTGGCTCCGAATGTCATTCCTGACGAAGCCGAGGTTTACTATTATGTCAGGCATCCCAAAAGACAGATGGTAGGGGAACTTTTCGACCGCGTGGTGAAAGCGGCCAAAGGCGCTGCTATGGGTACTGAAACAAGCGTGAGTTTCGAGGTTATGCATGGGAATTACTCCCTCATGCCTAATGACACGCTGCAAAAAATAATGCATGAGAAACTTTCTGCAAGAGGAGGCATAGTCTATTCTTTAGAAGAGAAAAAATTTGCCAATACTATCTATAAAACATTAGTGAATCCAATAGCTCAGGTCGGAGACCAAGAAAATGTTTTATCTTATAAACAAACTCATGGCTATGGTTCAACGGATGTGGGAGACGTCAGCTGGTTGGTACCTACGGCTGGATTACGCATCTCAACTTGGGTTCCTGGAACTTCAGCACATTCCTGGCAAGCTGTTGCGGCAGGAGGAACCACTATAGGGCTAAAGGGTACAAAACTAGCTGCCGAGATTTTATCTGAAACAGCTATAGAAATTTATCTCGATCCTGCCATTGCATCCAAAGCAAAACAAGAACTGCAAAGGAGAGTAGGTGCGGACTTTAACTATGTACCGTTATTGGGCGATCGCAAACCGCCTTTGGACTACAGAAATTAAAGCAGGAGATTAGGCTCCAATTTATATTTAATGGCTTTAATGCAGAAACTAATGTTGTCATTTGCAATCCTGGTTGCAACGTCCTTAATCGGTGTTGGCAATGCTCAGACTTTTTACGACGGAGTAATTGGGCCCCTAACGATTACAAAGGATGGAAGAGCGACACTGCTGGTTCCGGTAGACAACAGAGAAATGTCATTGCGAATTGTTTACCCGGATCAGGGTGGACCGTATCCGATCATCGTTTTTTCGCACGGAACATTTTCCTCGAGTGACAAATATGACCTAGTTGTTGAGTTTTGGGCAGAACGTGGTTATGTAGTCATTCTGCCGAATCACCTGGATGCCAACTACGGCATTATTCCAAATAAAACAGAAGACATGGTCCATATTGTTAACACCCGAATCTCAGACATGTCTTTAGTTCTCGATAACCTAGATGAAATTGAAGTGCAGAATCCAGGTTTACAGGGCAAGTTGAATCGCAATAAGATTATTGCAGCTGGTCATTCAATAGGCACTCAGGTGGTATTGGTAAATACTGGACAGAGAATACGTAACCCGACCAACAATTATGTGACTGAAAGCAGTGAAGAACGATTTATGGCTGCAGTTATGTTAAGCGATCCTGGCAAGATGGCTCTGATGCCAGATGATGCTTGGAAAGGTGGCTTGACCCCGACTTTTCTGACAACGGGACCAGATGATTATGGTTTGATGGGTGATGGTCGTCGCATTGCTGAGTATCAGAACGAGATTTTAACACTTCCCGATGAACCGACCGGTGATAAATATCTGCTTTTAAACGAGCGCGGCGATCACTATTTTGGTGGGCTGATTCATCGTGATGTTAATAAAGTACCGGATTACGATGGACTTGCAGTCTTCAATGCTGCATCACTGGCGTTTATGGATGCACACACCCGTGACGTTGAGTCTGCATGGGCATTTCTTAAGCCAAATATTCTTACTTCAACAACGGATGGCCGTTTTCAACTAACAGTCAACTGACACAATATTTGGTGGTTTGGAATAATCCTTAAATCTGTTATAAATAAGGCATGAAAAAGTTTTTAAAATGGTTTGGCTATTCAGTTGTTCTATTAGCGACACTTGGTGTTCTCTACTTAGGAAATTTATTTTTTATGAAGCCCTTGTCCTTAGACCATTACCTAGGAAAAGAAGTTGTTTTGGAATTCTTGGATTCACCCGAAGCCCTGACTTACATGGGAATAGTTGATGGGTTTAATTGGATGACACGCCATCAATCCAAAATTTCAATTAGCGGATTGGAGGATCTGGAGGAAGATCTTATTGAGGCTAAAAAAGTGAAATCAATGCTGCTTTCTTTTAAAGACACCTCACTTACACAACAGCAAAATATAACCAAAAAGATTGCTGTATTTGACCTGAATAATACCATTGAAGAAGCAGAAAAATTTCCTTACCACAATTTTCCTTTAAACCAAATAGGAGGAATTCATTTAAATTTGGTTGAATTCATGACCGACATTCATCCAATTAGGAATGTCCAAGAAGCCGAGGCCTATATTGATAGGCTCAATTTATTTGACGATTCTTTTAAAGGAACTCTGGAAATTCTGGATGCACAACGAGAAGCAGGCATTTTTCCACCAAAGTTCGTATTTGACCATGTTATAAGACAACTCACTGAGTTTCTGAATTATGAAAAAGAAGCAAACCCCTTAAGAGAGGTTTTTGTAAGAAAAATCAAGGAATTGGATTTGGATTCTGAAACCTCACAAGATTTGGTCTCAAAGCTGGATCTTGCTATGGAGGATAGCGTTAAGCCTGGATTTGGACTCCTGCTGGGCTTCATGTATGAAACCCTGCCTCAAGCAAATATCCATGATGGAGTATGGTCTTTGCCGAATGGAGACGATTTCTATGCTCTGAGACTGAAGGTTTATACCACAACCAATTATTCAGCAGAAGAAATTCATAATATTGGTCTTAGTGAAGTACAAAGGCTTACCGATCGTATGCAAGTAATTTTTGGTCAGTTGGGATACGGCAATAATTTAAATGTTGGTGCAATGATGAATGAACTTAATGCTGATCCTAAATTTTTGTACGCAGATACTCCAGATCGGAAGCAAGTGGTAGTAAAAGATTATACTGATATTGTTGAAGAAACATGGGACGCAGCCGAGAGCAGTTTTCATAAAATGCCTGAATCCAAAGTGGAAGTCAGAGCGGTTCCAGAATACTCAGAACAAAATCAAGCCGGTGGTTATTACATGTCCCCAGCATTGGATGGGAGCAGGCCGGGTGTTTTTTATGCAAATCTTTACGATATTAAGCAAACCCCAACTTACAGCATGCGTGCTTTGGCTTTTCATGAGGCTATACCGGGACACCATTTGCAAAATGCCCTTAACTTAGAAAACGATAATCTTTCCTTGTACAGAAGATTTGGTTACTACACCTCAGCCTTCGGTGAAGGATGGGCGCTTTATTCAGAAAGACTTTCTTTAGAACTAGGTCTTGCCGATGATCTTTACGATGAACTAGGAGTCTTGCAGAGTGAGTTATTCAGAGCAGTCAGGCTTGTTGTAGATACTGGGATGCACTTCAAGCGTTGGACACGAGAAGAAGCAATGGACTACATGAAGAAAAAAACTGGTATGTCAGATACCGAAGTAACTGTAGAAATAGAGAGATACATCGTATGGCCAGGACAGGCTTGCAGTTATAAAGTTGGCATGCTTAAGATTTTGGAGTTAAGAGAAAAGGCCAAACAGGAGTTGGGTGAGAACTTTGATATAAGAGATTTCCACTCGGCCGTCCTCGATCACGGAGAACCTCCATTGTTTATAGTCGAAGAACTGGTCAGCGAAATGACGAACAACAGGTAATAATTGATTCCCATTTATCCCATTTTAGCCTCAGGAGATGCATGCAGATTAAACGACTTATCTTTGCCAGTTACATAGGCCAAGCTGGAATATTGATTCTCCTTTTAAGTGTATTAATAGCTGCTGCGTTTTACGTGGGCAAGCAGAATGAAACTTACAGCTTTCTGAATCATTTTATTTCAGAGTTGGGAGAAAAAGGTGTATCGCAATTTGCATATATATTTAATGGAGGCTTAATTCTGGGCGGAGCATGCATTTCTTTTTTTATGCTGGGATTGGCCATGCATATAGGGAACAGTTGGGGATTGATTTTAGGGGCAATTGGATTGGTAACCGGTGTATCTGCCACTCTTGTCGGGGTGTTCCCTATGAATCAATTGGAAATACATACCCTAATAGCGAATACTTTTTTTTACGGAGGTTTGCTGGTAGCTCTTGGATATACCTTGTATGTTTTATTTAGTCCCGAACCGCGATTGCCTAAAATTACTGCCTTAACAGGCGGCGTAACAATGTTGGCCTTTGCTGCATTCGTTTGGTTCCTTCCAGCCCCTCTGGAAGATGGACAAAGTATTCATGAGATTTTAAAGAATCGACCCGAAGTATGGACTCTGCCAATTCTCGAGTGGGTTGTTTTTCTCTGTGTAATGATTTGGATTGGCTCAACAGCCTCTCTGATGAGAATGACAATAAAAAATGATAAATAGAGGATAGAAATGAAACTTTACGACAAATATGTTGTTCCTAGGCTTTTAAATTTTAGTTGTGGTTTAAAGCCCATCCGATATCAGCGCAAGAAAGTTGTACACCTTGCTGAGGGCGAAATTCTAGAAGTTGGGATAGGCTCAGGATTAAATCTTCCTTATTATGAGGCTTCCAGGGTCAAAAAAATATGGGGACTTGATCCATCGGAGGAACTCCATGATATGGCAAAAAAAGTTGCTTCAGGATTGGATTTGAATGTTGAGTTTTTACTTAGCGGCGCTGAGGAAATTCCTCTTTTGGATGGTTCTGTAGACACAGCTCTTGTCACCTATACCTTATGTTCCATTCCTGAAGTTGAGGAGGCAATCAAAGAAATAAAGAGAGTCATAAAACCTGGTGGAACTATGATATTTTGTGAACATGGAACGGCACCTGACGCCAACACACGGAAGTGGCAAGACAGGGTTAACCCTTATTGGAAAAAAATATCTGGAGGCTGCAATATGAATCGGGATATACCAAATCTTATTGAGTCCGCAGGATTCTCTATCTCTCAAATGGAGACCATGTATTTGCCAAGTACGCCAAAGATACTTGGTTATAATTACTGGGGTTCGGCTCAGGTCTAGCTATAGTTACATAGAAATATATATGGGAATGAATAAGCAAAAATCCATTGTTGACACAATTATTCTGGCATTGCTGGGCCTAGAATATATAGGTTTTGGATTATTGGGATTAATCGATCCTTTGAGTGTTTCTACAATGGTAGGTTTTGGCCTCAATGAATTAATTTCTTTTAGTGAGATTAGGGCCAACTACAGTTTTTTTACTTTAATAGGAATTCTAGCATTTGTGGCCATCTTCAAAAATGAAATACAACGATTGACTTATTTAATTTATGCCTTTCTCTGTGGCAGTTATCTTGTTGGAAGGATTCTGAGCATTATCCTTGATGGAAGTCCTGATAGAACTCTTTGGATTGTTATTGTTGCTGAGCTCATTGTTTTTATCTTGGCATTGTGGAGATTAAATGCGATTGGCTCTAGGACGCAGTGAAATTGACCGATGAAAATAAGCCTGATATGCTCCCCAATCAAAAAAAATAGCAAGTAAATCTTAATGAAATATCTAATCCTAATTCTCCCACTGTTCCTAGTTGCTTGTGAGCAAGCACCTATCGATGCTAGTAAACTCATTGAAAAAAATGGCATCTACTATGAAGCTGATAACCTGAGCACCTTTACAGGAACTCTGGTTCATTATTATGAAGGCGGTAGAGTAAAAGAGAGAGCAGGTTACCAAAATGGTACAAGAGAAGGTCTTAGAGAAACATTTCATGAAAATGGTCAATTGTTTGAAAAAGAAAACTACAAAGACGGTGAGTTAAGCGGTTTGTTTCAAGGTTTCTATGACAACGGACAACTTTGGTGGCAGGGACAGGCTAAAAACAATCTACGTAACGGAGCACTTCAAGCTTTTTATGCCAATGGTCAACTGAAATATCAAGGGCAGCATAGAGATAATTCCCAGGAGGGAGTCTGGCAATACTTTGATGAAGACGGGAACTTGAGTGAGACCAGATGCTATCTAGACAATGTACAGGTGGAACTCTCCAGCTGTAGCACACCTGAGTGACTTTGATATTTGATAGTGCTCATAGTTGAGTTAGGGTATTGGGATACAATTAAACAAAGATAAACTAAGGAAGTAAGAATGAAAGGTCAAATGATAGGATACGTAACAGTTGGAACCAATGACTTGGAAAGGTCAAAGCAATTCTACGATAATTTATTTGAAGAACTTGGAGCACGTTCTTTTTTTGCCAATGAGAGAATCGTTTTTTGGACGGTCAAGGATGGTGCTTCATCATTTGCAATAGCCAAACCTTATGACGAAAAAGAAGCTTCTGTAGGCAACGGAAACATGGTTGCAATACATGTCAATTCTAGGGAACAGGTGGATGCTATATATGCTAAGGCCATGGAACTCGGAGCAACTGATGAAGGCCCCCCAGGGGAGAGAATTCCTACTTTTTATGGAGCTTATATCCGAGATTTAGACGGCAACAAATTGGTTTTCTATAAAATGACGGCTCCAGAAGACGAAAAAAGTTTTATGGACTGAAATATGGCTAACCAAATACACAACATTAATGTTATCGCCAAGGAAACGTTGCCTTCACCAAAAACAATAAAGGCAATTTTACCGTTGACGCAATCAGCCAGGGAAACTGTTATAAACAGTCGTAATGCTTTGGTTTCAATACTCGATCGAAAGGATAAGCGCCTGATTGTAGTTGTAGGCCCATGTTCCATTCATGACATAGATGCTGCACAGGATTACGCCGGTCGATTGAAGGATTTAGCCGGTGATTTATCCGATGTGTTTCATATTTTGATGCGTGTATATTTTGAAAAACCAAGAACAACAGTTGGTTGGAAAGGTCTGATCAATGACCCTAACATTGATGACACCTTCCAAATAGATAAAGGCGTTCATATGGCTCGTTCACTCTTGATCCATTTAAATGAAATTGGTTTACCCGTGGCAACTGAAGCTCTGGATCCAATTATGCCTCAGTATTTGGGTGATCTGATCAGTTGGACTGCTATTGGGGCTAGGACTGCAGAATCACAAACCCACAGAGAAATAGCCAGTGGATTATCCACTCCAGTCGGCTTTAAAAATGGAACAGATGGTTCCTTATCGGTTGCAATCAATGCAATTAAATCAGCCCAAAATTCACATCACTTTCTAGGTTTGAATGACCTTGGTCAGACCACCGTTTATAGGACCAAAGGCAATCGATACAGCCATGTAGTTCTAAGAGGTGGTCCTAAGCCAAACTATGACGAACAGAATATTGCATTGTGTGAAAAAAAACTAAAAGAAGCCGGATTACCTCCAAGAATCATGATTGATTGCAGTCACGGAAATTCCCAAAGATTCACTAATGAAAAGTTAGTCAAATCATTTAAGGATTTTAACTTACAACCCACCGTAGCTCATAAAAGCATTGATCAAGTACTTGATTACAATCATTCCATCATCGGATTCATGTTGGAAAGCAATATTGAGGAGGGCAATCAACAAATACCTGAGGACTTGTCTGATTTGAAGTACGGAGTTTCCCTCACCGATGCTTGCATGAATTGGGAAACAACCGAGACTCTTCTTTCAGAAGCTGCAGAAAGACTAAGATCAAGATGATGTGTTAGGATGGTTGGATTATGAAAAAAGAATTTGCAAATTTTAAAGAGTTTTACCCGTTCTATATCGATGAACACAAGAACAAATACACCAAATTGACTCATTTTATTGGCAGTTGGTTTTTTCTTTATTTCATTGCCAATCTTGTTATGACCGGTGACTTTAAGTTTTTGGCTTACGCATTGATTGCTGGCTATGGATGGGCATGGTTTGGCCATTTTTTTATTGAAAAGAACAAACCTGCCACTTTTAAATACCCTTTTTATAGCGCTATTGGTGACTGGGTTATGTTTTCTGAGATTCTCAGAGGAAAACATAAAATCTTTTAACCCGAATCTAACAACAGATCATGAACACAGATTTGTTTGACATATCCTCTGTCTTAACTGAAGAGGAGCAATTGGTACAGGATAATGTAGGTCGGTTTGTCAATGACAATGTACTTCCTGTTATTCAAGAATGCTTTGAGAATCACCGTTTTCCAGCCGAATTGATCCCAGAGATTGCTGCATTGGGAATTCTTGGCAGCTCGATTGAAGGCTATGGGTGCGCAGGCATGAATGCCATAAGTTTTGGTTTGATCTGCAAAGAATTGGAACGTGGGGACAGTGGACTCAGAAGTTTTGCCTCGGTTCAAAGCAGTCTGGTTATGTTTCCCATTTTTGAATACGGTAGCGATGAACAGAAAGATCATTGGTTGCCTAAATTAGCAAAGGCCGAAGTAATTGGATGTTTTGGATTAACTGAGTCACAAGGCGGCTCAGACCCCATGAACATGAAGACTCATGCCAAACAAGATGGCGATGACTGGATCATTAATGGTTCTAAAATGTGGATCACCAATGGATCAATAGCTGATTTAGCTTTGGTCTGGGCAATGACCGAAGATGGAATTAAAGGTTTTCTTATTGAGACCGACAGCAAAGGTTTTACAGCCCATAAAATTGAGAACAAGTTTTCCCTCAGAGCATCCGTAACCTCTGAATTATTTTTTGACAATATCAGGGTACCAAAAGAGAATATTTTACCTGAAACTGTTGGTCTAAAAGGACCTTTGAGTTGTCTGACTCAAGCTAGATATGGGATTTCCTGGGGCGTTACTGGAGCGGCTGAAGCCTGTTTACAGCAGCTTTTAGAGTATGCTGACAGCCGTGTTTTATTTGATCGATCACTTTCAGAAAATCAAGCCATCCAAATAAGACTTGCAGATATGCAGAGGCGACTTATTGCAGCCAGCCTAATTTCACTGAGGTTGGGACAGCTCAAAGATGAGGGAAAGATGAACCCAACTCAAGTCTCGGTTGCAAAATGGAACAATACCAGAATGGCTCTTGATGTTGCCAGAGATTGCAGAGATATGCTGGGTGCTTCAGGAATCAGTGCCGAATACGTACCAATTCGTCACATGCTCAATTTGGAGAGTGTGATTACCTACGAAGGCACAGAAACCATTCATCAATTAGCCGTTGGTAGACACCTGACAGGAAAAAACGCGTTTTGATTAGAGGTCTTTATTGTTTTCAAAATAAAGATCAATGATTTCATCCGACACATCTGTTGCATCAATCTCCTCGGTATTGCAGAACACAACGACGGAGAAACGTATCTCAGGGAATCTGGTGTAATGGGAATTGTAAGCAACCCATGAGCCGGAGTGTGACCATCTTTTGTATCCATTGTAGTAGGCAAGATTCTGAGCGAATGCATAGGTGTTTTGGCCTTCTTGTTCTCTTGAGAGTTTTTGATTTCTTTTTTTGACTTTGGTCTTTAGAAAAGTTTGTTCCATTGTTGGAATCAGTGATGGTGATGTTGCACCCAGTTTATTGTCGTAAAAATTTTGATCCCATTTTATAAAATCATTCATTGAAGTGTAGACACCACCGTCACCTACCCAGCTAAGATTGGTCATATTGATCTTGTATTGACCTGATTGTCTTTTTATGGGGGAATAACCATCAGCCCTGTTTTTTACGATGAGATTGACATCGTCGTTGAAAAAGGAATCATTCATCCCAAGAGGTTGAAAGATCTCTTTCTCAGAAAATTCTCGCAAACTCATACCGCTGACATTCTCAGCAACCAGCGCAAGAAGGGCATACCCTGTGTTGCTGTAGTGAAATTTGGTTTCAGGCTTCATGATCAGCGGTAATGTTTTAATCATTTCATGGAACTCATTATTCGTCATATAGTCTTCGTTGCCCCATCTAAATTCTTCACCGACAGCATTCTTAAAGCGATTTGGATAGCTATTAACTTCGTAATCACCAAGGCCACTAAAATGATGAATCATGTGCTTGATGGTGACTGTTTCTTGGTAATCAATGAGGTTTGGGATGTGTTTATCCATTGGATCATCAAATGAGATGAGATTTTTCTCTTCCAATAGAGCAATAGCCATCGCGGTAAACTGCTTGCTAACTGAGCCTATCCGGAATATTGAATCGGGGGTAATTTTAATGCCGTGTTCAAGATTGGCCATGCCGTACCCGGCGTTGTGTATATATTGGTTGTCTTTGATGACACCGACTGCGCATCCTGGCCGGTTGTTTGTATTGGTTTCTTTGAAAATAGCATCAACTTTTGAGGAAAAGCTCTCAACATCGGATGCGTAAAAAGAATTAAAAGTAGGGCTCATCATCAAAATGAACAGGGCAATTTTATATCCATGAAATCTCATAATTTTCTCGTTAATTTATTTATCAAATTCTCTTAAATCCGCTATCATTCGATCTTATTCAAAAAA
>ENA-UPTF01000489-UPTF01000489.1-marine-metagenome-genome-assembly--contig:-NODE-489-length-27768-cov-4.719981_pt1 | contig 27768 bp, 16 predicted proteins | sample MGYA00238166_ERZ767019 | MGnify/ENA primary metagenome ERZ767019 (study PRJEB28930, sample SAMN06266391) | marine metagenome | isolation source: Sea water from 250 m depth | place: Atlantic Ocean | study... | reverse complement strand
CCTGAACTATGAGACCGATGGATTCTCAGTGATATTAGATGAGGAGAAAATAAAAAATAAGAATGAGATTATTGATCACTTGGAAAAAAGCCTGGACCATCTTAAGAAATAATATCTTAATGTTTTCGTTAGAAGAGAATTCATGCTATCCCAGCAAAAAAAACCCGCCCTGTTCAGCGGACCCGGGATCAGGACAAAGGTCGAACTTTGGTGTGTTACCACTGCACTTGTTTCAGTAGATAAAGCACGAGTGGTCATAACATGAATCTGCATAATTTCCAAGCTGCAGCCTGCTAACCTTTTAACCCAAAATTAGATCTGTGAACAAAATGATATTAAAATTGGTGATCATTATCATTTATTCTTTTATCAATATCTCTTGTAAAGAAAAGAACGATCCAGAAACCACTCCACTAATTTCCCAGGATACGACCGTGGTAGATGTTCACGGTCTTTTGCAGGTCAACGGAAACAGCATTGTAGATAAAAATGGCGATGCTGTATCCTTTGCTGGAAACAGTTTCTTCTGGAGCAATGATAACTGGGGAGGAGAACGATACTATGAACCTGAGGTGGTCTCCTGGCTCAAAAAGGACTGGAACACAACCATTGTCAGGGCAGCAATGGGTGTTGAGGACCCTGGAGGATATTTGGATAATAGGACCGCAAATAAGAACCGCGTAAAGACCATTGTTGATGCTGCAATAGATGAGGGTCTGTACGTTATTATCGATTGGCATTCTCACCATGCAGAGGATAATACCAATGAAGCTGTATTATTTTTCCAGGAAATAGCAGAACTATATGGTGAACATGATAATGTGATCTACGAGCTATACAATGAACCCCTCGATATTTCTTGGACCAATATAATTAAACCTTATGCTGTCTCGGTCATAGCTGCCATACGTGCGATCGATCCCGATAACTTGATCGTTGTGGGAACGCCCGAGTGGTCCCAAAGGGTTGACCTCGCGGCCGCTGATCCTATAACCGGCTTTTCCAATATTGCTTACACGCTGCATTTCTATACCATATATCACCAGCAATGGCTCCGCGACAGGGCCAACGCAGCACTGGATGATGGTATCGCACTTTTTGTGACAGAATGGGGTTCGATCGGCTACAGTTTAGTTGACCCTGAGGCAAATAAATGGATGACATGGTGTTTTGACAATAAAATAAGCCATTGCAACTGGGCCGTGAACGATAAAGAGGAAGAATGGTCAATATTAGTTCCGGGGGCAAGCACCTCTGGTGGTTGGGGAAATGATGACCTGACAGATGCAGGTAAACTGGCAAAAAATATTATCATGAATTGGCCAGAATAGATCTATAATAAAGGATTAATAATCGTCACATTCACCTTTATCACAATCTTTGACTTCTCTTACTGAACCATCTTCGTTATAGTAAATTGATTTACCGACTTCATTCCCATCCTTGTAAGTTTTTTCAAATTTTTTCTCATCACCTGTCCACTCCCACCACCAAGTCCATGATCCATCTCTTTTCCCATTTTTGTAAGACCCTACCCATCTCTTCTTTCCATTCTGATACCATTCAGTCCATGGTCCATCTCTTTCCCCATCTTTGTAAGAACTTAACCATCTCTTCTGTCCATCTTCATACCAAAAAGTTCGTCTTCCATCCATTTTACCATCATTGTATGTATATTCTAATTTCTTATTCCCATTTTCATACCATTCAGTATATAATCCATCCTTATCAATAAGAGTCTCTTCACTGATGGGTTTAGAACACCCGACAATCAGTAATAATGGAAATAACAGATACAGTTTTTTCATCTCACACCCAATTTACAAAATATAATTCTATAAAAAACAAAACCCCACGGGTGAGGGGTGGGGTTCATTGAAATCTGGGGATTTGACTATCCCTTATTAGTCTCTAAACTTATTCAACCGAAGTAAAAAGTTATAACTTTTTTAGTAGGTCCTTTTTTGCTCTTTCAAATTCTTTTTCGGTCAATAGTCCATTTTCCTTTAACTCGCCCAATTTTTCGATCTGAGAAAAGATCTCCATGTAATCTTCAGGATCCACTTCCTGATCCCTTATCACTACCACATTATTATGATCATGAATAGGATAAAAATTTCTCCATGGAGTAAAGCACCAATGGTAACCATACCTAATATTCAAGTGACTATTTGAATAAGATCTATGTTTACCATGATTGCGTGCATGGACCTTATGATGTTTTTTATGCCACTTCTTCCTATGCTTTTTTATATCACTATCTGCAAATACAATTGAGAATATGCAAATAAGTGGAAGTAAGTACTTTATTTTCATTTCTACTCCATATGAATATTCTGATTAATATGACACGATCATTTAAAAATGGTTAAAAATAAAAGCTCCACCTGTAGATAGAGTGTTGGTATTTACCTATACTAAGACCGGTAGACTTGAGATCGGTAGTACTTATTATAAAATTATATTAAATATTTATCGAACCAGTCCACAATGAATTTCAATCTAGCTTCTCTTCTATCGGGACGACCATGCCTGGATAGACCATGGGGCTCTTCAGGGAAACGAACATACTCAACATCACGTTTTAAATATTTTAATGCAGTGAAAATTTGGTCTCCTTGTTCAATATTACAGCGCAGGTCAAATTCACTGTGAATAATGAGTAAAGGTGTGGTGCATTTATCAATATAGGTCATGGGTGACCATTTAAGGTATGTCTTTTTATTCTCCCATGGTGCACCACCAAATTCCAGGCCGATGTCCCATCCGATATCTGAATTTCCAAACATGCTGGATAGATCTGAAACACTACGCTGGGTCACTGCCCCTTTGAAACGGTCAGTATGTGTGACTATCCAGTTTGTCATATAACCACCATAGCTTCCCCCCGTAACTCCTAACCTGTCTTTATCTATATAGCCTAATGAGATTGCATGATCCACGGCTGCCATCAGGTCACTCATTGCCGGCTCCGCCCATTTTCCTTGAATAGCTTTGGCAAATTTTTTGCCGTACCCCTGGCTGCCCCTAGGATTTGTATACATGACCACGTACCCGGCCTCGGCCAGAACGTACATTTCATGATAAAACGTGCGACCATACTGACAGCGGGGCCCACCATGGATATTCAATATGAATGGGTATTTCTTTTTTGAATCGAATTTCGGTGGCCTTACCAGCCAGCCCATCAGTTTCTGTCCGTCATTCTCAAATTCGATCTCTTCAGCAATATTGTATTTCTTGCTATTTATATATGAGCGGTTAAGATGGGTCATCTGTTTGGTGGCCCCGGTTATCAGATCAAGAGCATACAACTCATCTGGAGAAGATAGGCTGGCCCCATTATAGACCAGGGTTTTACACGATGGATCCGTTGACCAAGAACAAGCAACAGTATCCGCATCACTTATCACTTTGGTTTTTCCCGTAGACAGGTTCGCTGCAACAATATGCTGACGTCCCTTATCAGATATACCATAATAGATTTTCGATCCTTCTGGATCCCAGATGGGAGGAGTAATGGTAAATGATGGTGTGATATCACCCAAGGTGATCATTTCAGAAGTACGATCAAGGGCCTTACCATACTTTTGGTGATCCTTGCCTGTGATACACAATGTATTTAAAATAGAGTTTTCAACTCCCCAGCCATCCTGGTATGGTTTATCATGACCTATATATGCTAATGTCTTTCCATCCGGAGAATAAGAAAGCCCGCCAAACTTTGGGCCTGGAGGCGAGGGTACTGTTTTTATCCTGCCACTACTAACTGATACTCGAAAAATATCTTGTTCTTCAGAACGTGATCGCCAATCTTTCTCTCTTAATGAAAGGAATGCGATCTCTTTACTATCAGGAGACCAGCAGGGGGACATATCATCATAATCACCTTTGACCACCTGCCTTACAGTTCCGGTTCTTGCATTGGCGACCCAAACATGAGTGTTCTCACTGTCAAAGTACCCATGATCATCCAAGCGGTACCATATATCTTTGACATGACGAAAAACCGGAGTTTTTTCCTTGCCTTTTTTATTCACCTTTATTTCTCTCCCTGAAGGATGAAATAAAAATAGGAGTTTATCACCATCGGGTGACCATCGCACATTACTTACAGCTCCTCTTGGTAGTCTGGTTAGAGGTCTTGCCTCACCACCATTCATGGTTAGGATCCAAATTTGGGTGGTTGTTTCGCGTTTCCTAATAAAGACGATCTGCTTACCATTTGGTGACCAGGTCGGGAAATGATCATTTCGTTTACCAAAGGTCAATTGTTTTGAACCACGCCCATTTGTACCAGCCAAATACAAGTTAGAATAGTAGGCCTTTTCCTTTTTATGCATACGTTCCACAGCAAAGACAACTTGTTCACCATCCGGACTCACATTGGGCTCCATGGGGATCTTGAACCTATAAATATCATCAATACAAATTGGTTGTTTCCTGCGCATGATCTTATTTACTCTTTTTCTGGTGAGATATATAACAAGTTACATTGGTCTTTAAGAAATATTAACATGAATATCATTGCATTTGCGATCAGCGTAATACTTGTGGTCAATTCTGAAAAGTATCTTTATATATCTTGTTCCTTGGTAAATAGAACGATCTATCCTTACACCAATGATCTAAAAGACCTAATTGTATAAAGTGAATATATTAAAATGGAAAGTTTATCTCACTTTCTGTATGTCGATCATATTTGTAGAAACAGTATTCTTAACAGATCAAAATATATTCAAGATTCATATGGTCCCTTTATAAACTATTTTTCCGCCCAAGATAGTGTAAATGATCTCAGTCTCAAGGATCTCATCTTCCGGTACGCTCATTATATCTTTTGAAAGAACGGTAATATCAGCAAGTTTATCGGGAGTGATAGAACCTTTGAGATGTTCCTCAAAGGCAGCGAAAGCATTATTGATCGTGTATGATCGCAGTGCCTGGTCTCGGGTCAGCCGCTGTTCAGGCTGAAAGATACTGCCATCAGGAAGCTCCCTGGTGACAGAACAGTGAAAACTGGCGATAGGATCAATTTCTTCTACAGGAGGGTCGGTACCATTCATAATGATCGCACCGGATTCAGCCATTGAACGAAAAACATAGCCCCGCTCCTTGGTCCGTTCTTCTCCTAAGCGATCTACGACCCAAGGGCCATCCGAACAAGCAAATATCCCCTGGATCCCTGGAATGACCCCCAGCTCGGAATATCTGGGCAGATCATCAGGATGAGTAACCTGGGCATGCTCTATTCTCCAGCGTAGGTCCTTTTTTTCAGGATGCATTGTGAACTGTTCTTCATAAATATTGAACAGTTCCCGGGCCGCCCGGTCCCCGATGCCCTGAATTGCCAATTGGTAATCATGTTTGATGGCCAGTTCCGCTGAGTACTGGATCTCCGGAACAGGCGTTACATTCAGTCCAAAACTTCTGGGAAGGTCCGTATAAGATTCAAGTAGCCATCCTCCGTGTGTTCCTAAGGCTCCGTCCAAGACCTTTTCTCCAATACAACGGATGGTAAGAAAATTATTTCCATATCCTACCAGCCGATAATCTGCAAGTCTTTCCTCCATTTCAACTGCAGGCTCCTGAACGGCCATATAAAGCCGGATCGGTAAACTCCCCTCAGTAGCCATGATCTTTAAGTGATCAAGTTCTTCCCAGGTTGAACCCATATCCTGGAAACTGGTAATACCATTTTTGATGGCATTTTGTGCTGCCAGCAGAACCTGCTGACGCATATTCATTTCAACTTCTTGTGCGGAGCGCTGGTTTTGATAAGCTTTTAGGGCATCCCTCACAGGTTGGGCCGCATATTCCCTGAGCATGCCTATGGGTTCACCATTCTCATCTCTGACTATCTCACCACCGGGTGGATCGACCGATCTTTCGGATATGCCTGATGCCTTCATTGCTGCCTCATTGACGAATACGCCATGACCGCTGGTGTGGCTCAGAAACACAGGATTCTGAGGGCTTACCGCACTCAGTTTATCGTGGGTTGGCAAACCTTCCACGTTAGGTTGCGGCTCCCTGTCCCACTTATCCTGGTGCCAGCCTCGTCCAACGATCCATGTTCCTGGTCTCTTATTTTTGGCTTCTTCTGCTACTAATGTAATAATAGCATCCCAATTCTCTGCATTTCGCAGTTCTAATTCCATCAGGGACGCCCCTAATGAATAAAAGTGACCATGTCCTTCGATAAAGCCTGGAATGGCCAACATCCCTTTTAGGTCTATCACTTGTGTTTCGGTCCCGATATAACGAAGCATGTCACGATCGCTCCCGACAGCAGAGATCCGGTCTCCCTTTACAGCTAATGCAGAAACCTGGGGCCACCGATCATCCATTGTTACTATTTTTCCATTACGAAGTATTAGGTCGGCTGGATCATTAGGTACTTGACAGGTAATGGATATAAAAATACCTGTAACTATTATAATTGATCCCGGGAACCTTTTTCTTAAAAGGATATTATAAAGTAAAAAATAATGTTTCATTTCGATCCAATTTATCTTTTTAATATATATTCAAAACTGCCCACGATCCCATAAACAAAAAACCGCTATTGAGCGAGCTTTATGTTTGTCATACAATATTATTTTAATGATGAACTTTCCAGTAAAAGATGGTCCATCTATTTTAAATAAATTATCTTTTTTGACGCGGTGAACCCAGCGTGCTTCATCACAACCAAGTATGAGCCAGAACGAACAGGTCTTCCATTCATATCAATACCTTTCCAAATCAACGAGTGGGTCCCAGAAGAGAAATGACCGTCAACTATACGGGATACCCACTTGCCCGAAATATCATAGATCTCCAAGCTGATATGTCCTTGTCTTGAATTAGTGAACTTTATTCGGGTGGAACTGTTGAACGGGTTGGGGTATGCATCATGTAAAATAGGTATTTCAGCGACTGGGTGCACTTCATTATAGATCTCTACCTGTGTTGTCTCTTCATCCATTATAATATCAAAAACGCCAATAAGTCCGTTCTCAGTTTCCTCTAAGGGGATGATCTGTCCTGAATGACCATCTTCCCACTGTTCGTTGATGAGTTGGTCTCCCTCGAAATAGCATTGTGTAACAAGCTCTAACCCATTCGGGGTCGTGATCTTATAATGAAAATGTTTAGGACGGGTGCCATAATATCCAGGCCATATAGATTCAAAGGCATATTCTCCATTTTCATTGGTGAGCATTTGACCCCGTAAATTATAAGGATCTTCTTCCGGGTTTCCTGTATCACACTCCATGAATAAGGTATAACACCCGTTATCGTTTGCATGCCAAACATCCACAATCGCATTTTGGATAGGTGTTTCACAATCGTTCTCTATCACGGTTCCAGAGATATAAACACGTGTCCCCGGTTCGTCAGGGTCTGCCAGAATTGTACGATACGGATGAGCCTCTATCCAATAAGGTCCAAGTATATCCGAATTAGTTAGGTCACAGTCCCTGCCTGTTAATAATGATATCGGTGTCATTCCTGCTGCAATTGTTCCCACCAATCCATTTTTAATAAACTTTCTTCTTTTCATCTTTGTTCTTGATCCACTTAATTAATTATAATGGACTACTCTTTTCACGGAATATCCGAATCTAACATAATTCTGATATACTAAATTATCCACAAACAAAAAACCCCGCTACAAGGCGGGGCTTGATATTATTTTACGATCATCATCTTTTCTGTGTGGGTATAGGCCTGCTTGCCTGTGGTATGGTCTTCAACTACCAGGTGGCAAAAGTAAACACCAGACGCCATCTGCGCGCCCCCGGTATCTCTACCATACCATCGAGTATGGTGACGGCCCGGAGCCTTCAACCCATTCTCCAGGGTCATGATACTTCGGCCCAGGATATCGAACACCTGCAGGGTGACCCGGGACCATGCCTTCAGATCATACGAGATCATCGTCGAAGGATTGAATGGGTTCGGATAATTATGGTAGAGCCAGTACCTGTCCGGGAGAAGGGACTCATAGTTAGGATCATCCATGACCGTGCTGAAACTGTGTGACGCGACCGCGACCATCTCCCCCGTGGACAGTGTACCAGTGACATCCCATTCGAACACACCCTCGGAAAGATTGGCCTCGACCAGCATATTCAGAAGGTCATGTTTGCTGATACTGACCTTGTTCTCACTGACACTTGCTTCAATGAATAATGTGTCCATGTTCCTCATGTTGCTCGGATAGGGAAGACCGATCCTCAACAGGTAGGACTCAACATCCACTTCCACTGCATGGGAAAAACGCCATTCGAAGAGAACACTGTCACCGGATGTACTGTTCAATACTATTGTGCTGTCATCCGGGGGAACAGACAAGACCACGTTCACAGAGTCAAGACTGGGCGTGAATGAAAGACTGGGCCAAAAAGAAGGGTAAGGCGTATATCCAGATCCATGTGCATACACTACTTCATTGCTATAGAAGCTTACATGGTCATTGGAGTCTATTACACCCAGGGCGAATGAATATTCCCCGGGACCGTTAATAACGTTATTCATGTCCAGGGATATAGGTGAGTCCGGTTCCAGGGACAACAATGTATCTATGGGTGGTCCAAGAGTATGGTCAATGATACCAATGTTCACGTCATCATTCTTCTCGCTCCAGCCTATTTGATCATATCTATAAAGCACGATCCCATTGGTCAATCGATCAACATCCTCAACAAAAAGATTAAGATCAATATCCCAGTTGCCAACTATAGATGGCGGTACTTCGAATCGTATAAAAGCAATATTATTATTCAATACTTCCAAGGTCTTCTGTTTTGTTGGTAGAATGATCTCATGACCTGTCGTGTCTACGGAACGGTCACTCAGCGGATAGATATCATTGTCCACCTGGAACGACCATGTCCCGCCGCTGATACCATCCACTGTCACGGACCAGGTATAGATGCCCCTGGGCTGAAATGCCTGAAAGAATACATTATTAGGATACTGGAAGGTCTCCGTCCGCTGTACACCCGGTCCACTGACCACGACCGTGGCCATTGTTCCTGAGTAATCCTTCTTATAGGGATAGTTCCAGACCACACTGTAGTCCGGTATCACGTCCGGTGCATTATCGCGGGGAATAGGAAAGCTGGGATGAGGATAACGATAGCCCGGTATCCAATAGACAGAGTCGCCATACTCATAGGCACCTATGTCTGGAGCATCCCCTACATATTTTCGATTCTGACCTGGATAGGACGGAGGCCAATTGAATTGGAGATCCTGGCCATCATTTATACCTTCTATAACTACGCCAGCATCGATCAAGCTGGATCCCTTTCGTGGCCTAAAATCATAGTCCTGCGACCGATCGGTTGGGTGAGGGTATCCGGTGGAAAAGACAATATGCGAGTCAGGTCGAGTTAAGTGTCGGTTCCAGGGGTCCATTAATTCTCTATGAGGTAATGTCCAATCCAATGCACGGCCAAACCATATTCCTTCACCCAAAAGATGGGCAGCATCCATGGGATTTGTCCACCCATGTTCTGATCCCGTGTATGGCCAGCAATCCACTGTTGGACAACCAAAAGAACCTTCTATTACACAATTGCTGATCTCTGAATTCTGATTCCCCGGTGTGCCGTCAAGGTTAAAACCATGATTAAACACTCCATTCTCTGCGTATTTACCTGCAAATAAATCAATATCCCAGCGTGCGTTATCATAGGCTGTAACATGATATACTTCATGAAAGTCTCCTTTTAAACGCATACCACGATTATTCCCAATCGTAATGATATGGTGGATATCACCCCTTAAACTTGCAGCGCTGGTCTTTCCACCATCAAATCTCATACCATTGGCACCAGGACCATTGATGATCCAGTTATAGCGAGTCATCGATCTTAGAGCCCCATGGCCGCCTCGGTTGATCCCGCTGCAGTCACAGGGATCCTTATAATCCTCGATCCGACAGTACTCCATTAATGATGATCCGCCTGCACCACCAATTTTACTGTTTTCGATAGTTACATACCTGCATACTCTACCCAAACCAGGACCGCCGCCGCCAGGGTTGGCCCACCAATCCATATTGGTTAACAGACAATTCTCAACCAGGCTGTTCACACCCCCTATTTTCAAAGAATAAACGAAAGGAATTTGGCTGAATATGCAGTTTATAAAGTCAGCATTACCGCTTCTTAGCCCGGCACATAAGGCACCATGATCTCGATAAGCAGGCATGGTAATATCGTGAAGGTACGCAAAATTGCAATCCTCAAATAAGATATTGATGCCGCTCACATCCAATGACCCTCCAAAAAAGTTAATATTCCTAAACTCTACATTCGCCACATATTTTATACTTAACATTCTATGCAGGACCCTTACCCTTACATTTGTGGAAGTGGGCAGATAGCGTTCATCCGCATAGATATAGAGCATCTCATTTTTCGGATCAAAGGCCCATTCTTCTAATGTATCCAAGTGATCGAGCCTTGCTACTCCAAACTCACGATCAATGGACATTTCACGATCTCTATCCACTCCGAGTTGCATATCTGACTGTACAACATCAACTTCCCAGTATGTGCCCGGCACATGATCATTTGGACCGCCATAGGAAGGGTCTGTTGGATTTTTAATATTCGGGGAAACTGCAGGTATCTGATACCTGTCATCGATCCATACTCCGTATACGTCCCTGAAAGGTCTCTGGATCTCATTAGCGATCGCAGTGGAATCCAGGATTGCCCTGAAAACACTGTGACCGTTGTAACTATACGGTTCCCAGTCAACATCTATGGATACGGTACCATCGATGATCACACTCTCATTTGGAAAAGGCTCGATCGTAACTGTATTTGTCTTTGGACCTTCAAAATCAGGATCTAATTGGGCCCAAACATAATCCCCTTCATGATTGATCCCATCCCTCATAATAAACTCGGTGTACCTACCCTGTCGTAGAAGAATACGATCCCATGCCTGAACATTTTCCAGGGCAGTCTCAATGGTTGGATAGGGACAATTCATAGTGCCATCCGGTTCAGGGCAATCATCGGAAAAATATCGTGACCTTAGTGTGGGACCGATCATTACCCCGTGATAATTATTCCCGCTGCGATCAAGCAAATACTGATTATGTATATCCATGGGATAATAGACTAACAGACCAGGCTCATTGCCGGTCAATTCTTCATTCATTGTTTCCTGGATCTCTTCCTGGGTCCTGGCAAAATCCCACATGCGAACTTCATCCATTCTACCTAAAAATCTGCCTGCTCCCTCGCGATCACCACCAATATATTTTACCGGCGTGGGGTAAGGTTCCTTACCATCACACCCCAGGTAATTATGCACTTCTTCCCCGTTGACATATAGCCTGTAATTTGTACCATCAAATGTTGTAGCTATATGATACCATACACCCTTTTCATTTAGCACACTATCCACATCCACATAGTTCCTACTATCACCTGATCCAAAACCATACCGTATACCATTATAATCATATTTCCATATAAACGGTGCTTCCTGCGGACCTAAAGGACCCATGATTCGGCTGGGGTCAGGGTCATCACCAGTTTCTGACTCTTGAGGCATAAACCCCATTAAATGACCCCAGGGTGGGTCAACCCTTCCTTTGTCCCTGTAAATTCTAACTTCCTGGGTAAAATTGGGGCCCAGTATGGGAGCATCATTCCCCAGATCTACGGCATCAATACCTGGGGCCCACATGGGATGCTGACTGTGCAGAGCTTCCAGGGTATCATTAAATGAATCAAATAAGAGATAATCGTCTGTTTCATATTGCGCAAGTGCACTTTTTGACACATAAAGGTCCCGGGCACATAACAAAGAACAAAGGATAATATATACTCTTATGTTTTTCTTGATCATTACTTTATAAGACTGACCTTTTTTGTATCCACAAAATGTCTGCTTTCCATTCTAATGAAATAAATGCCTGAAGATAGATTACTTGCATTCCAATGAACTTTATGTTCTCCGCTGTCAAAGATACCATGGACAATCGATCTTACCTCTCCGCCACTTATGTCATGTACCTTAATGGTCATAACATCCTTTAATGGTAAAGAAAACTCTATGGTTGTTTGTGCATTGAATGGATTAGGATATGGTTCAAAGAGTCTATAATCTAATGGAACTGGATCAACAGAAAACACTGAGACCTGCTCACAACCAGTTGTATCCTGCAAACCAACATATGCGTCAACACAGTCCGGGTATGGGGGACAGAGCTGATTGTTATAAACAGCAAAATTTTCTCCGAATAGATTGTTCCATTCATGAAACTGAAGAGTGAGATTACATATACTATCTGGAATAAATCCTGTGAGCTGGTTATTATCTAATTTTAATATTTCTAAATTGGACAGGTTTCCAATTTCAGAAGGGATCGGCCCTGAGATCTGATTATATTGTAGGATCAAATATTTCAAATGCTCCAGATTACCGATTCCAGAAGGAATAGGGCCTGTCAGCTGGTTATCTTCCAACCATAAAAATTCCATACTCTCTAAATTGCCTATTTCTGGAGGGATATTCCCTGATAATCCAAGATCATCTAAGGGATATTCGTTAGCCAGATCATAGTTGCAATTGAGTTCGGCTAATCTTCCATCTACCCACCACTGCGTTCCTAATTCTATGGGCTCAATAAGACCATTGTTGTTATCATCCATTCCCATGTTGATGGTCTCTGAGCTGTTATCAACAAATTGCTGCAATACATCCAGATCAGACGGTTCTGTGCAGATCCCGTTAAACAGATAATTGCTCTCGCACTCTTCAGAATACTGGTATTCAACAAAATAGGAAACGCAATCAGGGTAAGGGGGTACAAGCTGATTACCAGAGATATCAAAAACATGCGGATTAAACCAGGTCACATTCATATCACATATGGTTTCAGGTATAAGCCCTGAAAATTGATTATTGTTTAAATGAAGCCTAACTACATGCGTTAGATTGCCTATTTCAGAAGGTATGGAACCCGAGAACTGGTTTCCATACAAATGCAAATGCGTGAGCTTTATAAGATTACCGATCTCAGGCGGGATGGATCCCGTGAATTGATTTTTCTGTAATCTTAACTGCTCCAGATCTGTGAGTGTCCATAGTTCATCTGGAATAGGGCCAGACAAATTGTTATCCACTAATTCTAGGACAAATAAATCTGTGAGATTACCAATCTCTGGGGGTATAGGACCCGTAAGCTCATTAATATTTAATTTTATAACTCTCAGATAGATTAGGTCCCCTATCTCAGGAGGAATCTCTCCTGTAAGTCCGGTGTTGGTTAAATTAAGATTAATAATATTGGGTGAATAACATTCACCCCAGAGTTCAACTTCGTCGCCATCGCACTGACCTTGCACAATTGACATGATGGCAATGGATGAAATAATTAATTTTAATAATCCTTTCATGAATTAAAATACAAATCATCCTACAAACAAAAAACCCCGCGAATGTGGAGCTTGATGTTTAATTACAATTAGTGGTGTCTTGTTCTCCCACAAAATCTTCAACACAAGTTGGATATGGTGGACAGAGTTGGTTGTTCGATAATCCAGGTGAACTATCTCCTTGATTACAAATTTCATCAGGGATAATACCTGAGAGTTGATTAGATGACAACTTCAAATAAGTCAAATTGGTCAGATTCCCTATCTCTGATGGGATGGAACCTGTGAGTTGATTTTCGTGTAAGTACAACAAAGTCAGATTGGTCAGATTTCCTATCTCTGGTGGGATGGAACCTGTGAGTTGATTTTCGTATAAATACAACCGGGTCAGATTGGCAAGATTCCCTATCTCTGGTGGGATGGAACCTGTGAGTTGATTATTTTTTATTTCCAAATAATCCAAATAAGTCAGATTCCCTATCTCTGATGGGATGGAACCTGTGAGTTCATTTAACGATAAACTCAAATAAGTCAAATTGGTCAGATTCCCTATCTCTGATGGGATGGAACCTGTGAGTTCATTACCATATAACCTCAACCAAGCAAGGTTGGTCAGATTCCCTATCTCTGATGGGATGAAACCTGTGAGTTCATTATCTAATAAATCCAAATGAGTCAGATTGGTCAGATTCCCTATCTCTGGAGGTATTTCTCCGGTTAATCCAATATTACCTAAGTCTAAAGAAGTAGTATTCTCTATAGAATAGAAGTTATCCCAAAGATTAACATAACCAGGAGGTAATGTATCGCAATCAGATATGTCTTGTCCGCCAAGATAAACTCCAATACAGGATGGATATGGGGGACAGAGTTGGTTGTTGTTAACATTGAAATTGATACTATTCCAAAATTTTAAATCTAAATCACATATACTTTCTGGTATCTCTCCAGTGAGTTGGTTATTTTCTAATTTCAATATAGTCAGAATGGTCAGATTCCCTATCTCTGATGGGATAGAACCTGTGAGTTCATTATTGGATAATATCAACCAACCCAGATTGGCCAAATTCCCTATCTCGGACGGTATCTCTCCAGTGAGTTGGTTATTTTCTAATCTCAATATAGTCAGATTGGTCAGATTCCCTATCTCTGATGGGATGGAACCTGTGAGTTCATTATATCTTAAATCCAAATAAGTTAGATTGGTCAGATACCCTATCTCTGGTGGGATTGGACCTGTTAGTTCATTATTTCTTAAATCCAATTCAGTGGTACTCTCTACTGAATAAACCTCACCCCATAATGACACCTCTGTTGGTATTGTTTCTTCTTCGCAACTCCAAAAAGCCAACCCAATAAATACAAGAAGTGTAAAATGTCTAATCACACCCAAATCTACCCATTATCTATACAAACAAAAAACTCCGCGAATATGGAGCTTGATGCTTACCATAGATTACTGAATAATTACAGGCGATGCCGTTTATACTAACCTGTTAACACGTTCACCACCAAACGAACTGGATATAATATTTATATGCTAATCGATAACAACACCAGTCGCTTCCCCAAACTGGTACTCACTATCTTCTAATTGATATCGCTTACCGTTTACATAATAAATTGGAAAAGATGGCAAACCCATATCGTAATTATATTCATTTGAAACGTCAGGTGTATAATACCCGACAGATATTTTTATCCCCTCTTCCACGGCAATATCCCATAGCTGGTGCCATTGCACTAGAGCACTATCACCACTTAGTTCGTGTGTATTTCCATTTCTCCATTTCACTGCTATGCCATTTTTATTTACAATATTATTGTACCCCGCAAGATAAATGTCACCTCCATCTATAAAAATACCAAATGCTTCAGATCCGATACAATTACCGTACGAACTTTGCCTGTTCATATCGACCCGATTTCCATTCTTCCAATAGCAGGCGTTCCATGAATCGGTAGAAGCCCTATCAACATGTCCAGATATATAAACATTATTACCGCTAAAAGCAATGTCATACCCTTCACCAAAGTGACTAGTCCCATGTAAATTATTTATCGAACCATTTTTCCAATAGCAGGCCAGTGTCGTATGGTTCTGTATCCTCCAGCCTGTAACATATACATCGCCATTATTCACACCAATACCATAGGCCACTGCATCCATTGCGGTTGTTGTTAAGTCGGTCCTCTGGCCATTTTTCCAATAACAAGCAACTGGAGTACCAAAAAAGCCAACATCCGTTAACCTAGTCCCTGCAACATATACATCACCATCATAAACGTATATACCGCCAACTTCAAGGTCAGTGCCACCTTGAAGATCAGTCCTCTCACCATTCTTCCAGTAACAATATGATCCATTCCAGCCAGTTTCATCAGTCCAACGACCACTTATATAGATGTCTCCATCAGCTACCTTGATGTCTTGTGCCCATCCATAATCGAGGTCAATCCGCGCACCGTCGATCCAGTAACAGGCGATTGGGGTAGTCTCTATAGTATCAGAATAAAAACCGGCAATATAAACACTCTTTCCTTCAAAAAGTGTATCCAAGGTCATAGATGTGGAAGAAGAACTTTCATCCTGATGCTGGTCTGAAGCTTCATCCTCACATCCAACTGTAAGTAACAATAATACAATAGATGAAATAATTGGTTTTAATAATTCTTTCATAAATAATAATACAAACTATCTGAGTGATGGGAAAGTTACCTACATAAGGAATAGTTAATAGTATTATTACATTTATTATAAATTATTCAATTGTAAAACCAGTAGAATCTGTTTTAATAATCTTTAAACGCTTCCCATTTGTATATCCAAAAAAGACCAGACCGTGATCAAAAGCTTCAACAATTCCTGCTCGACCAGTCCCTCCTGTTTCGCCACCATAGCTATTGGTCCATAATTGCTCGCTGGTGACCGCATCGAATGCCCAGATGTTTGGCACAATATTATCGATGGGCAAATCATACGTAAATCCCATGGCGATAATAGTCTCGCCATCGCCAGACAAAATTATGTCCTGCAAATCATCTCCAAGACGTAAACCACCGGAATAATCAGGCTCGTCCCACTCCCAAAGGATGTTGCCCGTCATATCCATGTTTAAAAGCCAGGCATTAATAGGATGATTTAAAGTATGGCGTTTTTTGGCTGAAACCGCATAGCTCCCATCCATTAGCATTAAAATATCGGTTGCTTCTTCCCAAAAGGGCCCTCCCACCATAGATTCGTAGATGACATGACCTTCGCTATCTGTATTGACAAACCAAAGATCTGTATATCCATAAAAGTCACAATTATATACACCCCCTTCATGCTCGAACTGACCTACGGCAATAAAGCCTCCATCTTCTTTCTGGATCACAGCATTAAACATATCTTCATCACAGTCACCACCATAATGTTCGATCCAGGAAAGGCTACCGCTTTCACTGTAGCGGGCCATGAAAGCTGACTTTTGACTGGTCTCCGCGGAAGAGACATACCAGATCCCTACAACGACATAATCACCTTCAGTGGTTTGAATAATATCTTTGCCATGGTGAGTTCTGTTGCTGGGCAGTTCTGTGATCCATTCTGTAACCCCTGCTGAGTCGGTCTTTATTACATAGCCGGTACTGTTGTAACTGGGGTGATTCGTGCTCACAGAAGTACACAGGATAAACCCGCCGTCTGTTGTTTTATCCAGCGCTGTTGCATACTGGTGCCCCGAGCCATAATTCCCCTGGGGAATGGGCACTTCTTCAAAAATCTTGCTCCAGAGTTCGTTGCCTGCTTCATCTATTTTCATGATCCAGGGCCTGCTGCTCCTTTTACCCACACCTACATAGCTGCAGTCATCCAGGCGTACGATGTCATATCCATCTGTATCACCAGAGCCTCCCACTTCCCTATTGAATAAGGTATCTAACCCACACCCGGATTCCTGTTCCTGCGCTTCGCTGCCCGGTTCATCTTCACACTGCATCAGGAAAAAGGGTAGCAACAGACAATAGACAAATTTTTTCATTTTCTATTTTTTTAGATATTTAAAAAAACTGATATCAACGATGAACGTCAGCATCAATATTAGATGGATCCAAACAAAGCAATGATATGGGGCCACCACTATTCCCTTCTCGAAATCCAAATCCACCCATTACAATATCCCCATCATTTAAGGTCATCTTTTATTCTATTGATTTGAAAAAGATAAACGCATCAGGGCAGGGGTTCCACCACTACCACCATCAATAAAACCCTTACCTCCTATTACAATGTCACCACCATTCAGTTCCATTATAGACATATTTGCATATTCTACGTCTTGACTAAAAATAATCTCACCCTGTGCATTGACCCAGGTGAATACACTATTATCATCAATTAGATAATAGCCACCATTAGAAGAAGGCGTTATATCATAGTATCCATTTACAACAGGCTCAACAACATGACAATCATTCCAAACTCCACCACCATTAGCATTCCTTTCTACTAAATAATTACTTCTCCAGCTATTACAATATCCGGATCCAACATACCCTCCACTTGGAGACTCACATACGGCATAGAGTTCAGTACTGCCTATTGATTGTATATTCTTTTTCCATATCTGCTGTCCACTGAGATCTGTCTTGATTAATAGAGCTTTGTAGTCACCATGCTGGGTACCTGTGTAGCCGCCCAGAATATAATTTCCATCGGACGTAACTATCATAGAATTGATCTCATTTGCGGCAGAACTGCTGTAGATCTCTCCCCATATCAGTTCACCGTTGCTACTATATTTTCTAAGCATGGCCTTGGAATTGTTCCCATTATCATTCCATGTACCTGTGACCACGAAATCTCCATCATCTGTCTGGATGAAATCCCTTGCCCAATCGTTATTGTTATTGCTGGAACCATCTAAACGTACCCACTCAGTATTACCGGTTTGGTCTGTCTTTAATAAATATATATCAGGATAACATGAAGCACTTGTATCACACTCGTAAAACCCTACCGCAAAGAAACCACCATCTGACGTCTCACGTGCACTATATAACGCGGTTGAATTCTCGTAGGTCTGGTGCCACTCTACATCACCACCAGAATCTGTCTTGATCAACAGGCCCATATAATTGGACGCACCGGCTATGATAAATCCGCCATCGGAGACCTGCCGGACGCACCAGCTCTCATCTCCTATATCATCATAGGTCTTTACCCACTGGACATTGAGCTCACCAACGTCATACTGGCAGGAACCATCATCAAACGTTGCCAACTCATTAAAATTGATCGCTTCTGGATCGGTACACCCACAGATATCATTGCCGCCCCAGATACCCAGACAATCTTGTGTACAATCATTGGTTGGATCATCATCACACACTCCACAACTGTCCAGTACAGCATTGCCGCCTGGAACACCCGCACAATCTTCAGCGCAATCATTGGTTGGGTCTTCATCGCATGTCCCACAGTCATCTAATAGGGCTCCACCGCCCCAGATCCCTGCACAGTCCTGTGTGCAGTCATTGGCAGGGTCATCATCACAGACTCCACAGCTATCCAATTCCGCAGTTCCTCCAGCTACGCCTAAACAGTCTTCAGGTCCATCATCCTGAGAACAGGTCCAGATAAAAAAACATATAATTAAAATAAAATATTTTTCTGTATGCATATACAAATTTATTAACCTTTTGATCTATTCCACTAGATTCTTACCGGAGGTTTAAAGGTATAGCTGATGGGTCTAAACGAAGTAATGAAATGGGACCCCCACTATTTCCTTCACGAAAACCATATCCACCCATTACAATATCCCCATCATCTAACTCGATGACAGATTGATTGACATGGTTCAGCTGCACACTAAAAATAATACTACCGGCTTCATCTGTTTTGGTCAGATAACAAATATCATCGATCAGATAGTATCCTCCATCTGATGACGGAGTCATGTCATAGTAACCAAAGTGACTGCTCTCATCGATAAAGCAATCTTCCCATGCTATGCTACCGGAACTATTGCGCTCTACCAATAAATTGCTCCTCCAACTATTACAGAATCCTGCTGCAACATAGCCTCCACTTGGAGACTCGCATACAGCGTAGAGCAAAGCATCTCCCACAGTCTGGGTCTTCTTTTTCCATATCTGTCCACCGTCTGAATCTGCTTTCACCATAAAATGTTTATAAGCACCGTGTTGCTCGCCGGAATAACCAACAAGGACAAGATTCCCATCTGAAGTTTCTATTAGAGAGTTACCTTCATTCGCTGTAGAGCTACTGTAGATCTGCCCCCACATAAGCTCTCCACTGTTACTATATTTTCGAAGCATTGCCTTGGAGTTCCAACCATCATCATTCCAGGTACCCGTGATCACAAAATTGCCATCCTGTGTCTCGATCACATCCCTTGGCCAATCGTTATTCTCACTAGTCCCATCTGATATTTCCCACTCAATGGTTCCAGAACCATCTATTTTTAAAAGATAGATATCTGGATAACATCCTGGCAAAGTATCACACTCATAGTACCCTGTTGAAATGAAGCCGCCATCCGATGTCTGGCGTACGCTATACAATGCTGTAGAGTTATCATATAATTGGTGCCACTCTACAGCTCCATCAGAGTCCGTCTTGATCAACAGACCCGTGTAGTTGGATGCACCGGCAATAATGAATCCGCCATCGGATGTGACATCCACGCTCCAACTCTCATCTCCCAGATCGTTATAGGTCTTCAGCCATTTGATCGGAACACCATTCAATACATATTCACAACTGCCGTCGTCATGGGTCGCAAGATCGTCAAAATTTGCTGCTAGGCTATCGGTACAACCGCAGATTGCATCACCTCCAGATTCTCCGGCACAATCATCTGGATCAAGATCATCATCGCTGCATGAAATGATGAAAAGTGAAAGAAAAAATAATAAAATGTTGAATATTTTCACGTTCAAGGTTCTTTAATTTATTAGTTATTTAACAACATTAGAATCATGGTAATTCATCATCATCCGCAGAAGAAATATTGGTCTGAGAATAAGTCGGACCACCGCTCGTTGTCAAATTATGACTTCCAGTTTCAGTATTAGCGTTTTGTTGAAATTTATAATACGCAACCAGGCCAGAGCTTGACGTGTAGTTTCCACTATTAGAACCAGCATCGAGAGGGGTTCCCGAATTATACAATGCTGATACCTCGGCGGCGGTCAACACTTCACTCCAAAAGGCAACTTCATCAACCTGTCCATTAAAATAATTCGATATTGTACCATCATTGTTTTTTGCTCCAACTGAAACGTAATTGTTTTGAGTATTCAGATCATGGTTTGAGTTGGACTCAGTATCTTCGAGGCTTCCATTTACATACAGTTTCGCATATTCTGTGGAACTTCCGGTACCATCAAATGTAAGCGCAACATGATACCAGTCACCTCCTGCAGAAGGAGTGGTGGTTGATATGGGATACAACCAGTCACCATCATCATCCCTAACGCCACCCTCTATTTTTGTGCCTGATCGACTAAACCCAATGAACCAGGTCTTGTGCCTGTAGACAAAATAATCCTCATTCTCAAATGCATCCAGATTGACCCATGCCTGAACGGTAAAGTTGTCTGGCTCAAAGTCTGAACTGTTGGCAACATAGGCGTGATCATTAGTACCATCTAAATCAATCACATAGTTTGCATTCAATGACGCCGTGTTATTGCTCTGAGATGTGCTGGCTTCATTACCAGCTGCATCATAGATACTATCATCGACAGGGCTCACTGTCAGTGTCTCACTCCCGTTTGGTGTTCCAGATAGTGAGATGCCCAGTGTGTACGTATTACTGCTAATCGATATACTGCTGGGGGTAGCGCTAGAGAGGGTTGCATTTCCTCCGCTGATGGACAAAGCAAAATCACTGACCTCTAAAGAACCGCTACCATCATTAGAGCTATAAACGGCCTCGCTGAAGGTCACAGCAATCGTGCTGTTATCAGAAGCCAAATTGTTTCCAGTAATAGTTGGTACGGTCTGGTCCTTTAGCGTAACCGTACTGTAACTCTGAGACGTAGCTGCTGCATTACCTACAAAATCATAAATGGAAGTACTTGTCGGACTGATGGTGAGTGTCTCGCTCCCATCGGGAGTCCCCGATAGTGAAATATCCAAAACGTATCCTGAATCAGAATTGGTATAGAACATGACATCATCAGGAGCTTTGCCGGTTGAGACAACATCAAGGTCTCCATCCCCATCAACATCATCAACCTGGTGAGCAGTAGCTTGATCCAGGGAATTATCAACAAAATTCTTTGTAAAATTTTCTGATCCATCATTTGCATACCACAGAACAACATCATCATGAAATGAATTCACGATCAGGTCTAGGTCATTATCACCATCAAGATCTTTAACATCTACTGTAGTTGCTGAGCCCAGACTAGATTCAATGCTGTTGCTGGTAAAATTCTCAGATCCATCATTGGAATACCAGACCACCTCATCTCCATCAGAATCTCCCGACGTAGCCACTATATCCAGGTCTCCATCCTCATCCAGATCAATTACATCCACATCGCGCGGTTCCTCTAAATTATTATCGATCGTATTTTTCGTAAAACTCTCTGATCCATTGTTAGATAGCCAGACCACGTCATCGTCATCTCTTGCACAAATCACAATATCCTTATCACCATCCTCATCAAGATCTTTAACAACAAATCTGAGTGGACCATCTATGCTTTCATCAATCGTGTTCTCCGTGAAATTCTGTGACCCATCGTTTCTATACCAGATCACTTTATTGGACTCCGCTCCAGTAGCGATCACATCCATGTATCCATCATCATTAAGATCATTGCATCCTATGTTTTGGGCACCACCCAGATCTGAATCTATTACAGATTTTGTAAAACTCTCTGATCCATTATTTGTATATAAAACTACATCATCATCTTCTTTGGCAGTAGCAAGGATATCAAGATCTCCATCCCCATCAATGTCATTCACTGCCAATCCCAACACACCGTCCAGATTAGCATCAATTGACCTCTCTGTGAAACTCTCTGATCCATCATTCTCATACCAGTTCAGGTCATCACCGAAATAACCTCCTGCAACGACATCCTTATCACCATCAAAATCTAGGTCTACAATTTTTACACCCCATGCACCATCCAGATTATTATCAATCTTTGTTTCACTGAAGGTTGGTACATCCTTGGTTATGGCAGTGGGATTTGTACTTGCTAGAGTTGCTGTACCACCTGATATGGACAAGGTGAAGTCTCCAACCTCCAAAGCACCACTCCCACCATCGGTGTCATAGACCGTCTCACTTAGGCGTATCTTTACCTTACTGTTATTACCCGTGATATATGTGCCTGATATGTAGGTGGGTGCCGTTCCATCATAGGTCCAGTAAAATGGTATGGATCCAACATTATTATTAGTCGCAGCATCAGTGTAACCATCGGCAGGTACGTAGATAACTGTCAATCCATCACCGCTTGGAGTCAAAGTAGCAGTATAGGTCGTACCACTTCCACTAAATGAGCTTAGACTTCCATTTATAACACCTACATCATCGACAGTAAATCCGGTAATGCTCTCAGTAGCAATAAAGTACATCAATAAACTGGAATTGTTTGTTACATCATATGAATTAACCCAGGATGAACCATTCGAAGCTCTCATATTTATAACTGGTTTGGTTGCATCATAGGTCCAATTAAATTGGGTAGCCGCAGCATTCGTATATCCAGAAGCATCCGTAAAAGTTCCTGCTGCCACATCTATAGTTGTTTCACCCTCTGCAGAAGGAGTAAAAGTCGCAGTGTAGGTCGTTCCACTTCCTGAAAATGAACTTAAACTCCCACCACTTACGGTCACATCGCCTACGGAAAAATTAGTTGTCGATGCACTACTGGTAAAAGTCACCGTCAGGTTTGCATCATTGGTTGTGGAGCCATCACTTACTGAAGCGCTACTACCATTCACTGCAGTAATCGTCATAGTAGGTCTTTGGTCCTTTAATGTTACAGTACTATAACTCTGAGACGTAGCTGCTGCATTACCTGCAAAGTCATAAATGGAATTACTTGTTGGACTGATCGTCAGTGTCTCACTTCCATTGGGAGTACCTGATAGTGAAATATCCAAAACATATCCCGAATCAGAGTTCGCATAAAACATTACATCATTCCCTGTTCTGGCTGTCGCTACCACATCCAGGTCGCCATCACCATCAAGATCCCCGATCGCGACCTCTGCCGGACCGCTGAAGTTGTTATCTATGGTATTTTTTGTAAAGTTTTCTGATCCATCATTCGCATACCAGAGAACATCATTATCATTAAATGCGGTCACGATCACGTCTTGATCATTATCACCATCAATGTCTTGTACCTGTAGATCGAATGCACCACTCGCAAGATCATTGGCTATGGCATTCGCTGTAAAATTTTCTGACCCATCATTCGCGTACCAGACCAGATCATCTCCACTTGAATTGCTTGATGTAGCGATCACATCCATGTCTCCATCATCATCCATGTCACGAACGACAACCTGTCGGGCATTAGCGAGGTCATTATCAATGGTGTTTTTTGTAAAGCTCTCAGATCCATCATTTGCGTACCAGACCACATCATTATCATCAAGTGCTGTGGCGATCACATCCATGTCTCCATCACCATCAAGATCACTGACAACGAGATTGCCTGCACCATCAAGCTCATCATCAATCGTGTATTCGGTAAAGCTCTCAGATCCATCATTTGCATACCAGACCACATCATTTATTCCTCTGCCAGCTGCAATCACATCCATGTCCCCGTCACCATCCAGGTCTTGAACGTCCAGCCCATAGGCAGTAGTTAAATTTGCATCGATCACAGCTTTTGTAAAACTTTGAGAGCCATTGTTCTCATACCAGACCACATCATCTCCTTGAAAAGCAGTCACAAACACATCCATATCTCCGTCTCCATCCAGATCGTTGACGACCAGGCCCAGGGCCCCGTCTAGGTCCGCATCAATGGTGCGCTCAGTAAAATTCTCTGAACCATCGTTTTCATACCAGTTTACATCATCTCCATCCAATCCGGTTGCAATAATATCCATGTCACCATCAAAATCAAGATCCCGAATGACCACTCCGAATGCACCGCTAAGATCATTATCTATTGCTGTTGAGCTAAATGTTGGTGTATCCTTCGTAATACTGGTAGGATTATTACTCCCTAGCGTTGCTGTCCCTCCTGAGATAGATAAAGTGAAATCTCCTATTTCCAGGGCACCACTCCCACTGTCAGTGTCATACACAACTTCACTCAAACGTATCTTTACCTTGCTGTTATCTGCTGTAATATAGGTGCCTGATATATAGGTAGGTGCGGTGCCATCATAGGTCCAATAGAATGGTATGGAAGCCAGATTATTATTAGACCATTGGTCTGTATAACCACTGGCAGGAACATAGATGACTGTATTACGGTCGCTGGAAGGTGTGAAGGTTGCAGTATAGGTTGTACCGCTTCCGCTGAATGAACTAAGACTACCGCCGATTGTCCCTACGTCTCCTACAGCAAATCCTGTAACAGATTCGTTTGCTGTAAATGTTATAGTCAGGGTAGCGTCATTAGTGATAGAGCCAGATGACACTGAGTTTGATCCGTCGCTTGCTGTAATTGTGATCCTAGAGCCATTTTTATCCTTTACACTGACACCCTGAAATGAAGGCAAGGCAAATTGCGCATGTATGACCGAAACAGTAGTAAGAAATGCTAAAATGAATTTTTTTTTTATAATTCTTATCATTTCATTAGTAGCATTTTACGTGTTTTACGAAATCCGGCTGCCTTTAGCTCTGAAAAATAGACACCAGATCCAACCGGGCGACCCATCCTGTCCGTTCCCTGCCAGGTGACCGTATGGTAGCCGTAATCTAAACGTTGATTGATGAGGGTTGTTACTTCCTGTCCTAAAATATTGTAGATGGTGACCACAACACGACCTGTCTTCGGTAGGGCAAAATCGATTTTAGTCAGTGGGTTAAATGGATTAGGATAGTTCTGGCCCAAAGAAAACTCTTCCGGGATATCAGCAAGTATGCTTTCAACGGTCTCCAGAACATAATTCTCATCCCCTGCAACCAGTTTCAGTTCATAGGCATTGGTGATTTTTTCTTGAATGGTAAGACCTGTCTCTAAAAAATGGTCCAGTACGGCTCGTCTTGGAATATCTACGACTGATATATAAAGATCTTCCGGTACTTGATTTAAAATAGAGCCCGTTACTATAACCGGTCCAGGCTCACCCTTACCATAGAGACGCAGGTTCCAGACCCCATTGGATTCATCCAGAGATCGAAAATCAGTACTGTGCTCAAAGGTTCCTTTATTTCCGATATCCATGGCCAGGCTAAGATATTCGCTTAGTAACGGGAGTTTTGGCGCATCATAACCATCTTCCCCTTCAGTAGCATATTCAATACGGCCGATTCGTCCGGTATGGTCAAAATATTTCTCTCCATCTATATCCAATTGTAATTCCCAACCTGTAAATACCATTCTAGCTGTTTCAAGTGAATCCGTAAATGGCTTCAGCATGATACTTTTAATAGTTTGAGAATCGTTAAATATGGCATAACCGGCCCAGGGATCCAGTACCTGTGATGGGCCTTCCCATCCATCCCGATCTTCTTCGCCGTAAAGATATAATCCTGAAATAGTTTCCGGATCATATTCAGCAAGAACAGGAAAAGAAAAGGGACTGCCAATCATGTTCCATCCACTGCGAAGTTGTATCGTATAATCAACAAGGGGAATAGCCAGGCCAGTGGTTTTTTTATTACTGACCACAACGGGTTCTGAATAATGATGCTTGAACCAGTAGGCCCTTCCAGGTTCAATAGCATCGGGTTTGATCCATTCATTTGTATTGGGATTCCAATCATAAAATACATGACCGGAGTCCAGATCTGATGGGCTGATATAATTATCAGCTAACTCTCCGGGCCAGGCCATCATGCGCCACTTGTCTGATAAAATACCTTCAGGATAATGGCTGTAGGGTTCTTCCATACTCAGCTCATACGCTGCAAATTCAACCGCTGGTGTTTCATAATCGCTTTCTGCTGTATTGGCCATGCTGTCTACACTTTCCACATGGGCACGTAAATTGAATATGGTAACCAGGCTGTCAGGGACAGAAACTTCAAATATGGTATCATTCAGTGCTTCCATAGGGATTTTGATCGCATCAGCGCTGCCACCTAATTGAATATACAGGTCCGTACTGGCAACACCATTTATATCTGTAGCAATTGCCCTTGCAATTACAGGCATACCATCATCAAAAATGGTATCCGCTAGAATGGGTATAATACTTGGAGGTTTCAAATAAAATTCAGATGCAATATTCCATAATCCGCCTTTTAATAACAAAGTATCTCCGCTTCCTGTTTGATAGAAACTAGTGCCTATAGCACCTTTCAGGAACAATGAGTCAGAATTCATAGGTCGTTGGCTCAGCGCGATCTGGTAGGTATGCAGTTTAAAATTTTGGCCACCTAAGAAACTTAAACCTATAAGAATCGCAGTAATTGAAGACTTGATCATTCTATCTATGTTTTTGTATTTCATTAGATCCGTGATAAACTGTTCATTGAATAACTCTCTCAATTGCCAAATCCATTAGCACCTCCATTTCGACCATTTCCAGATAAATCTTCAACGGTATCACCATCAGTAATTGCATCAGTCAGTGAATAATAGATTGCTAGAGACTTACCCTGGCTGGCAGCCCATGGCCTAAGGTCACTGCTTCCTTGGGAAGAATGAAGTGAATTAACTTCACTTGAATTACAATAACTCAATAGGACCCATTCTGTTACTGTTATGAGCCTCGTATAGGGGCCAGAGCTTCCACCTCCCCAATCATATATATTTCGCCCAAGATAGCCTGTACCACTAGTGCTGCCACTAATATTATCTGTTAATCCATGAGTCTTATTAAGGGATCCATTCAAATAGAAATACATAGAATTAGTAGAATAAGAACCTTCTGGTCCATAATCGGTATACACGTTATCATACGAAATAGGTGCATTTGTTGTAAACCAGTCAGTTGATGCACCACTGGTCACCATATTAGTTAGTGTACCATTATTTGAGTTCGAGCTATTATCTGTAAGAGTCGTACCAGTTCCATCACTCATCTTATAATATGCAACCAGTCCACTTTCATTGCCCACCAACTCATCATCCTTATTATCCGCTATCTCTGCAGCAGTTCGCACATCATTCCAAATGCGTACTTCATCTAATCTACCGTTAAATGACGATGAAAAGTAACTGGCACAGGAAGCTGTTCGAGTCCCAA
>ENA-UPTF01000488-UPTF01000488.1-marine-metagenome-genome-assembly--contig:-NODE-488-length-27798-cov-3.445691_pt1 | contig 27798 bp, 28 predicted proteins | sample MGYA00238166_ERZ767019 | MGnify/ENA primary metagenome ERZ767019 (study PRJEB28930, sample SAMN06266391) | marine metagenome | isolation source: Sea water from 250 m depth | place: Atlantic Ocean | study... | reverse complement strand
TAGTCAGGTCTCGGTGCGTTTACGGACGTACAGCACCAGTTCATGGTCGACCAATTCAAAACCGTATTCGCGGGCGAGTTCCTTTTGCAGATCCTCAATGTGATGGTTGACAAATTCAGTCACTGCCCCGGTATCGATATCGACCATATGATCATGATGGGTGTCGTGAGCTAACTCGTAGACGGCGTGGCCGTCATCGAAGTTGTGTCGGTCCACGATGCCCGCGTTTTCAAATTGAGTGAGCACTCGGTACACGGTTGCTAGCCCCACGGATTCATCGCTGGCAATAAGCTTTCGATAGACCTCTTCTGCTGATAAGTGGTGGGGCCCTTCCGCCTCCAGTACCTCGAGTACTTTAAGACGTGGTAGCGTCACTTTCAGACCCGCGTTTTTGAGGTCTTTCTGCGGCAACCCAATGTCCTCCCTAGCTGAGTCTGAACCGTAGCTGCCTATCGGATGGACGTCAATTGGCGAACGTAAAGACGTCGACGAATTGGCGTTCTTGAATCTTCCATCCATCGGCTGTTTTTGCGCAAATGTCATGATATTCCCCTAATGCCGTAACTCCCGGCACCTGAATGGGGAGATCACTCTTGTCCGCGATGGTGACCGTGACATAGCTAACGACGCGTGCTTTTTCGGGACTTTCGACGGTAACCCGAACGTTACTCATCACATGCCGAGTGATTTGGCCGGCACTGTCCTGCATGCGTTTGTGAATTGCAGCACGACCTTCGAACCGTTGACCTCGGAACAAAAAAACGCCATTCCTAGCAAATACATTGGCGTAACCGTCAGGGTCGTCATGATCGCGGCTGTACGCGTAGTCTTGAACCAATTGAGTGCACGCCTCAACGATTGTCGGCTCGTGTGCTAACGCGGCGGTTTCGAGCAAGAGTACTAGCGCGATCAGTCGACTACGCAATGCTAAAGCCTCCACATACGGCCAACGATTGGCCCGTTACAAAATCCGAAGCAGAACTGGCAAAGAAAACGGCAGCGCCGCCGCATTCCTCGGGCTCGCCGAAACGCCCTGCGGGGGTCCGTTGAACGATTTGTTGATGAAACGGTTCGTTGTCGATAGCGGGTCGAGTCATGTCCGTCGTAATCCAGCCCGGGAGTATGCAATTGACTTCAATGCGGTGCGGGGCCCAAGCAACAGCGAGTGATTTGGTCAGTTGGACGACGCCGCCTTTGCTGGCGGAGTAGTTTGGCACCTGCGCGCTGCCAAATAACGAATACATCGAACCAATGTTGATGATTTTCCCGAATCCAGCTTGCTTCATTGCTTCGAATGCCTGCCGTGAAAAGCGAAAAACGCTCCTAAGATTGGTGTCGACGACACTGTCCCAGATGGCGTCTGACATATTCTCGGGCGACTCACCCTCCGCGATTCCCGCGTTATTGACGAGAATTTGTAAGCCACCAAACGCGTTGATTGTTTCTGCTATGGCAGCGTCGATGTCTTCGAGCTCGCCTACGTCGCACCGCACAGATCGGCATTGCCCGCCATTGCGATTAATTTCGTTGGAAGCTGTTTCGTTTTTTTCCTCGTTGCGGCCAGCGATCATCACGCTCGCTCCAGCCTCAGCGAGTGCCTGGGCGATACCCAGGCCGATACCGCCGTTACCGCCCGTGACGAGAGCCGTTCGTCCATTGAGATCGAATGTCGCCATGTTCTGTAACCCTTCCTTTTTGTCGTTGGTGGAGTTTAATGGGGTTCAAAGAAGAGAGGTAAGAGCATGTTGAATTTGTCGATCCCAGACCATGTCATTCCGATAAGGGCCAAGGTTCTGGATTTCATTGAGCGAGAAATTTATCCGGTGGAGAACACACTCTATGAAGAGACCCCCGAAAGCCGGCGAGGTTTGATGAGGGCGTTGATGAAAAAAGCGAAAGACGCAAATCTATGGGCTTTGGGTCATCCGGAGGAAATTGGCGGTGGCGGTCTCCCCTTTATGGATTATGTATTCGTTAACGAGGTCGTTGGTCGCTCGAGTCTTGCAACCGTCGCGTTGGGTACGCACTCGCTACAGGACTCGATCATGCTGCACCGGTACGCAAGCCCGGATTGGCGTGAAAAATATCTTGAGCCATTGGTAGCGGGCGAAGTCTTCCCGAGTTTTGGAATGACGGAACCGGACGTCGCGAGTTCCGATCCAACCCAACTGCAAACACGTGCAGTCCTCGAAGGAGATGAATGGGTAATCAACGGCCGCAAATGGTTTACATCAGGTGCGGGGACCGCGGCTTATACCACGGCCATGGTTCGAACCGAGCCAGACGATACACCTCCTCATGCCGCCTTCTCGATGATCATCGTCCCCACCGAGACCGTCGGTTACAACATCGTCCGTGATGTTGCAGTGATGGGTGAATTTGACGGCCACTACGAGGTTGATTACGACAACGTACGTGTTCCGAAGGAGAATTTGCTTGGTACGCGAGGGCACGGATTTAAGATCGCTCAGGACCGTCTCGGCCCAGGACGAATTTTCCATTGCATGCGCTGGCTTGGACAGGCTCAGCGCGCGTTTGACCTCATGTGTAATCGAGCAAACGAGCGCGTCGCTTTCGGAAAAACATTGGCTGAACACCAACAAATCCAGAAGTTCATTTTCGATACGGCCTGCGAAATTCAGGCGAGCCGATTGCTCACCCTACACGCGGCACAAAAGATCGACCAAGGGGACGAGGCTCGAATCGAGATCGGGTTGATCAAGGTATATGGCGCATCGATGTTGCACAACGCTATCGATCGGGCCATTCAGGTTCACGGTGCAAAAGGAGTGACCGAAGATACTCCGTTGGAACGAATGTACCGTCAGGCAAGGTTCGCACGCATATACGATGGAGCCGACGAGGTGCATGTGCAGACCACGGCTCGCCGATTGCTGCGATCCTATAGCGAAGGTGGAAATTTTGATTTCGGTACTCGATAAGGAGATAGGTTAATGCTCGAGCAACACGCGACGATTCAAACGGCGGATGGTGCCATGAACACGTTCATCACCTGCCCCGAAGAAGGTGGCCCCTATCCGGTCGTCATTTTTTACATGGATGCACCGGGCAAGCGCGAAGAATTGCATGATATGGCACGCCGGATTGCTTCGGTTGGCTATTACGTTGTCCTACCAAACCTTTATTACCGGGATGTAACGGAATTTCATTTAGGCTTGCCGGGAGCCACGCGCGAAAGAATGCGCGAACTCATGGACAACCTCTCCAACGCGCTTGTGTGCGAGGACACCCGTTCCATCTTGGCATTTCTCGAGGAAGAGACATCGGCTTCGGACGGTCCTGTTGGCGCGGTTGGCTACTGCATGAGCGGACCGTTTGTTTTTGCGGCCGCAGCGGAATTTCCTGAGAGAATCAAAGCGAGTGCTTCGCTACACGGCGTACGCTTATATCTTGATGAAGATAGCTCTCCGCACTTGACCGCAGACAAGATTCAAGGCGAGATCTATTTCGGTTGTGCTGAAACCGACGACTGGGCGCCGCCCGAAATGGTCGAAAAACTTGATGCCCATCTTGCGACGACGGGTATCGATTACCGGATCGAATGGTATCCCGATACTGCTCATGGATTCGTGTTTCCACAACGAGAAGGCATTTATCACAAGGAATCGGCGGAGCGTCACTGGGAGCGACTCTTTTCATTGTTTAAAAGAAATCTTTAACGCCTCAGTCATCGCTGGTTAGTCGGCGAGGTTATTGAACCAGGCTTCGCTAGTGTGCGGGACGCCAGCGGACTGGTTTGGGAGTCCAATTGCCTAAACGTTCGCTGACTCTCTGAAGTAGCGTGCGATCAGCTCCTCGCCAACGTAGATCGTCAAGGTCTTCTTCGAGGGGCACGTTCGTCGCAAGGGTAGCGAGCGCTCGGTACAGTCTCGCCTCGTCGCGATGCGCGTCTAGGGTCGCCGCGAGCCTGGGCGCACCTCGAACGGGTAACGACCAATCCTCACAATTGTCGGGGATCGCCTCTATCGAACCGTAGACCGTTAGCAGTTTGCCGGCCGTTTTCGCACCAAAACCCGGAATGCCGGGGATACCGTCGGCGGAGTCGCCAACCAGCGCGAGCCAATCGGGGATGCTTGTCGGAGCGCAACCGTTACGTGTACGGACTCCGTCTTCGTCGATGACTCGGTTGCGAATTCGGTCGACCTGAACGATCTTGGATCCAGCGACACACTGCCCAAGATCTTTGTCGGGCGTCATAATCCTGACTTGTGTAAACGCCTCCCGCCACCGATTGGCCGCGGTCGCAAGGGCGTCGTCGGCTTCAAATCGGTCCATTGACCAAACAACGATGCCCAGGGCTTTAACGGCTTCCTCGACCAGATCCATTTGGGCAGCAAGTGCGGGCTCCATCCCGTCGCCGGTTTTGTAGTCGACGAAGAGGTCGTTGCGAAATGATTCAATGGGGTTGTCAAACGCCACCGCGATGTGAGTGGCTTGTTCCCTGGGATCGCTGAATAAGGCTAGCAAGGAATCCATAACGCCCAAGGTGGCTTTGATGTCGGTTCCGTCAGCGGCCACGCGTTCGGGTCGCCGTGAAAAGTGAGCTCGGTAGAGCTCGAAAGTGCCGTCGACAACGTGCAGACGCATCAGCGCTCCATATCAGTCAAGGCCGTTCCGCACGGCTTTCCGACGACACCTGTGGAACATCGAGAACGGATGCCCAAAAGCGAATGCGCAGCGGACAAAAAAACATGCCTTAATACGGTAGCATGCCGTTGTCTCGATGGTCTGGCTCTTGAGCGTTTTTGTCATGATCACGACGGGACTGGAAGAATCGGTGTGCTCAATCCCATGGTGGGTGCGGACTGAGTTGTACGAGGGTTAGAAGATTTGGGAGTGGCCTTTTGTCGAGCTTACTGGATGTAGACAATCTTCACGTGAACTTCGGCAATGATCCGGCGGTTTGTGGCATCTCGTTTACGATTGATGCAGGCGAAACGCTAGCGTTAGTCGGAGAAAGTGGTTCCGGAAAATCTGTGACGGCGCTCTCCGTATTGCAGTTGTTGCCCTATCCGCTTGCCAGTCATCCTGCGGGTCGCATCACCGTCAATGGCGTAGATGTAATCGGTGCCGATGATCGCGAACTCCTCAAGATACGAGGGGGCGTGGTCAGCATGATTTTTCAAGAACCGATGACTTCGTTGAACCCTCTCCATACGATCGCAAAACAGGTTGGTGAAGCTCTCGTCGTCCACAAACGCTTATCGACTAAGGACGCGGTAAAGAGAACGCTTGAGTTGCTACATTTGGTCGGTTTGCAGGATGCGGCGACGCGCTTAGGCGACTACCCACACCAGCTTTCGGGAGGTCAAAGGCAGCGCGTAATGATCGCGATGGCGCTTGCCAACGAGCCTAAGCTCCTAATCGCCGATGAGCCGACGACGGCTCTTGATGTGACCATCCAAGCCCAAATTCTCCAGCTGTTAAAAGATATTCAAAACGAGATGGGTATGGCTCTGATGCTGATTACTCACGACCTCGGTATCGTTCGCACCATGGCGGATCGCATTTGCGTGATGACTGAGGGCGAGATCGTTGAACGTGGGTCACGCGAGGAAATATTCGAACGTCCGACTCACGAATACACGCGTCATTTGCTTGCCGCCGAGCCCAAAGGCGAACCTGCCCCCGCCGAGGGATCCCCGCCTGTAGTGGCAGAAGCGCGCGATTTGACCGTCAACTATCAGGTCAACAAGGGATGGTTTGGGAAAAGGTTTTTCAAAGCGGTGGATAACGTCGACGTCGTCGTCCGAGCGGGACAGACCGTGGGTGTGGTGGGCGAGTCGGGATCGGGCAAGACAACGTTGGGTCTCGCGATGCTGAGGTTGTTGCACAGTGAAGGGCAAGTTCGTTTTAACGGGAATGACATTCACGATACCAAGAGAAAATCGTTGATCTCCTTGCGTCGAGATATGCAGATTGTCTTTCAGGATCCCTACGGCAGTTTGTCTCCGCGGATGACAGTTCAAAACATCGTTGAGGAAGGGTTACGGGTGCATGAGCCCGAAGTCGGGAGTGATCAGCGTCGCGAACGGGTCGCGGAAGTGTTAAACGAAGTAGGCCTTGAAGCGGGGATGATGGATCGATACCCGCACGAGTTTTCGGGTGGTCAACGTCAACGAATCTCGATTGCGAGGGCAATGGTATTGCGACCGAAATTTGTCGTTCTGGATGAACCCACATCGGCTCTCGATATGTCGGTTCAGGCTCAGATCGTAGATTTGTTGAGGGACCTCCAAGCGAAACACGAACTTGGTTACTTGTTTGTTAGCCACGATCTTAAGGTGGTACGTGCCCTCGCAAATTGGCTCATCGTCATGCGGGATGGCGAGATTGTGGAGCAGGGGCCAGCTCGGGAGGTCTTCGAGACCCCTAGCACGGATTATGCTCGCGCACTTTTTGATGCGGCACTTGATATGCGTGTCGACGAGGAATTCGTTCGACAATAAATAGCGACGGTCGGCGTGTTATCCCAGTTGTTGGCCGTCCACGCTCACGCCAGCGACCAGACCTAGGAGGACGTAATGGAAGAGTTGGTCCGTGGCTTCGGCTTGGTCGAGGGCCCAGTATGGGATCCTCAACGCGGCCTTTTTTTCAGCGATGTCCACGGCGGCGGAGTCTACCTGTTGAAGCGCGACGACAGCACCGAAGTTGTTTTCCCGCATCGTAAGGGTATCGGCGGGATGTGTTTGCACGCGAACGGTGGGCTCGTGGTCAGTGGCCGCAACATCGCGTTTAAGGGATTTGATGGTCTTAACGAGACCCACGTCCTTCTCGATCGAAATCCCGAACAGGACAATGTTGGGTACAACGATCTAACGGCCGATGCAGCGGGGCGCATCTACGCGGGTTCGTTAGGAAGCGCGGTGTTTGACGAAGGTAGTGTGCCGAAGTCCGGTAATCTCTATCTCATCGATTTAGACGGCTCAATACAAGTAGTGGCCACTGACGTGCGTCTGACAAATGGATTGGCGTTCTCCCCAGATGCATCGACACTTTATCACTCGGATTCGAGACGCCAGTGCGTCTTTTGTTATTCCGTTGACGCTGATGGAACATTGAGCGAACGAGAAGTTTTTGCCACCACCCAGACAGGGGTCCCCGATGGATTGGTGGTCTCGGAGGACGGTGCGGTGTGGGTAGCTTTAGCTGGCGGTTCAGGTGTGGGTGTATACGAGCCTGATGGCTCACTGCGGCAAGAAGTAACGATTCCCGTTCCCATGTGTACAAGCGTTTGTTTTGGCGGCGACGACCTGAGGGATCTCTACATCGTGTCGGGATCTGACGGTAGCGATGGGGATCGCGAGGGCGGTATTTATCGATACCGGAGCGATGTAGCAGGTTTGCCGGTTCCAACGGCTCGCGTAACGATTCACTGAAGGAGATTGACATATGTCTCGAACTGACATCGACACAGGTACTGAAGAATGTTTGGCTTATGAAACTGACGGTATTGCGGTGATTACCCTCAACCGACCACAAGCCCGTAACGCGATTACGGATCCAATGAAGGCTGGATTGGGCGTTGCGCTTGATTACGCGGCCCGGACTCGAAGTGTCCGGTCGGTTGTGGTGACGGGCGCGGGTGGCGCGTTTTCTGCCGGCGGAGACGTAAAACAAATGGCAGCGGGACGCGATGAAGACGGCACCTTAGACGAACGAATATACGAACAACGCCTGGATCATCGAAAGACAGCGGGTCGAATTTATACTATGCCGAAACCGGTGATCGCCATGATTCCTGGGCCAGCGGCTGGTGCGGGACTTTCGATCGCCCTGGCTGCCGATATGCGGACCATGGCCGCGAGTGCGTTTATTACCACCGCGTTCGCCAGAGTGGGCTTTAGCGGAGATTACGGTGGCACTTGGTTCCTTCATCATTTAGTGGGACCCGGCAAAGCCCGTGAACTTTATTATCTTTCGGATCGCGTTGGTGCCGACGAGTGTCTCGCTTTGGGCATCGCCAACCGCGTGTTTGCTGACGAAGAACTGGAAGAAGCGACCATGGCGATGGCACGTCGGCTTGCGGATGGACCTCCTATCGCGTACCGATACATGAAGGAAAACTTTAACCGGGCGGCCATGGGCGCTGAGTTAGGTGAGTGTCTGGACATCGAGGCGACCCATCACATTCATGCTGGCCTCTCGGAAGATCACAAAGAAGCTGCGAAAGCATTTGTCGAAAAGCGCGAGGTGACTTTCAAAGGTATCTGACGGAGTGTTTGTGGGACGCGGCTGATCACTGTCAGCTAGTGCGGAGACCTTGTTCCTCCAAAAAGGACTTATTGAAGAGCCGAGACTGGTACTTGCCACCGCCGTCACAGAGCACGGTCACAATGGTATGTCCCGGTCCGAGCTTTTGAGCCACGGCGGCAGCACCGCAAACGTTGATACCGGTACTTGAACCGAGAAACCAGCCCTCGTGGTGCAGTAAGCGATAAACCATATCGACCATGTCTTGATCTGTAACCTGCAACGCCCAGTCAATCTGTGCGCCGCTCAAGTTGTCTGTCACTCTGCTATTTCCGATACCTTCGGTGATTGATGGTCCCGGACTCATAACGGTTTCGCCGTTGTTGACGTAGTTGTATAGCGCGCTCCCCATGCAGTCGGACAGAACGAGCTGTACGGAAGGATTTTGTTCCTTAAGGTACTGCGAGACGCCAGCGAGGGTGCCGCCGGTTCCGACCGCACAGACAAAGGCGTCCACCTTGCCGTCCGTTTGTCGCCAGATTTCGGGCCCCGTTGACTCGTAATGCGCAAGCCGGTTCGCCGTGTTGTCGAATTGATTTGCCCATACGGCGCCGTCAAGGGATTCTGCAAATCGCCCGGCCTGCTTCTGGTAATTCATCTCGTCTTTGTACGGTACGGTCGGTACGACGCGTACTTCGGCCCCGAGTGTTTCTAGAATTTCGATCTTTTCGGGCGATTGATTGTCGGGCATATAAATGATGCATGGATAACCTCGAGCATTGCAGATGTGGGCGATCCCAATACCGGTATTACCAGCGGTTCCTTCGACTACGGTGCCACCAGGCAACAATTGACCGCTCTTTTCTGCTTCTGCAATCATCCATAGGGCGGCACGGTCCTTGACCGAACCACCTGGGTTCATGAATTCGGCTTTACCAAGAATTTCGCAACCGGTCTCTTCCGAAAGCGTCTTCAGGCGAATGAGGGGTGTATTACCGACAGCCTCGGCGAAACCACTGCGGGTATCCATGTTGGTCCTTCACACAAGCGCGAACGGCCGATTCTATCACCGCTAACGAGCTATACTGATCGGCCGGCGAGAACGATCGACGAGATGGAAAAACTCGATGGCATCCACTGACGAAACCACGGTAACTCCTGCCGAATTAGGAATCGATCCAGAGAAACTCAAGCCTTTGCGAGACCGCGCCGAACGTGAAGTAGCGGAAGGGGTTTTGCCGTCTGCCCAGATCGCCGTTGCTCGACACGGGAGGCTCGCCTATTTCGAAACGTTTGGTGCGGCTACCAACGAAACTCTTTATTGCGTCTTTTCATCAACCAAAGCATTTACCTCGGCGGCGGCATGGTTACTCATGGAATCGGGAGATCTTGATGTTCGCGAGACGGTGGCTGACATCGTCCCGGAATTTGGCACGAACGGTAAGGAGACCATTACCGTCGACCAACTTTTCTTGCACACGGCGGGATTTCCACACGCCCCGTTTCGACCAACGGATTGGAACGACCGAAACCGACGGCTTTCTCGTTTCTCTGCATGGCGACTCAATTCAGCGCCGGGGGAACGTTTTGAATACCACCCAACCTCGTCGATGTGGGTAATAGCAGAAATCATTGAACGAAAAAGTGGGATCGATTTTCCAACCTTCGTTCGCCAGAAAATAATCGAGCCGTTGGATCTTGCAGATTGTTATATCGGACTACCCGATGCGGAAAATTACCGAGTAGCGCCGCAGATGCACGTGGGCGAAGCAATGACCAGCGAGGATTACGCGAAATTGGGGATGCCTGAACCCCCCGTTACCGAGGTTACTGAGGACGCCATCCTAAGTTTCGATCGTCCCGACGTACGTGCCGTGGGCATTCCTGGTGGGGGTGGCATCATGACGGCGGCAGCGTTGGCGCTCTTTTACCAGGGATTGTTGCACGGTAGTCGCGTGGGCGGACCGGTTGTTTGGCAGGACAGCACTCTGTCGATGGCTCGAACCGTAATTAGTGGGGACTATCGCGACGTGTTGTTTGATCGGCCCGTCAATCGCGCGATGGGGATTGTGGTAGCAGGCGGCGAGGCACGAAATTTCCGAGGATTCGGACATTTGAATTCAGAGCTCGCTTTCGGTCATGGCGGGGCAGGTGGCCAAATTGCATGGGCTGATCCCGCCACCGGCATTTCGCTAGGTTACTGTACGAATGGGCACGATCGGAATCCCATGCGTCTTGGCCGTCGTGGGGTCAGCATTTCCAATAAAGCCGCCGATCTGTGCCATTGACGGCGCGGCTCGATCGGTCTAGTTGCTGCCGATGATCTCGGATTGATCGAGAGGGACGTAAAAATACGAGCCGGGGCGAAAGTCGTAACCGAGATCCCCCATTAATCGGAGTTGCCTAGGAGTGCATTGCTCTTTGATCTTCGGGGTCACTTCGAAATCGTACTGGCGAAGGAAAAGCTGGCAGTAGTTGTACAGCAAGGTTTTTCTAGAATTTTCAGAGCGATTCTGCGAGGGGCCGTGCCACAGGGCATGCGAAAAGAGGAAGCAATCGCCGGCTTTTCCGCTTAGTTGAGCTGCTCCGGGAGAATAGGGAGTGACTGGCGGGTTCGCGTCAAAAGGGAAAGGTCGCATATGGCTCCCAGGAAAGACGGTCAGATTACCCGAGTCGGGTTCTTCCACGTCCGTCAGTAAATACATCGCTTTCACTGCCAGCGGCAGGCTCGTTTCTGTCACCCGGATTTGACGTAAACCTTCACCGCCGTCGGTATGCGTGTATCCCGGAAATTTGTCTCGGGATGCTCGTACAATCGCCTGGGTCATGCTGAGAAGAATATTTGGCCCCATGATATCGACGACGAGATCGAAGATAGGCGCGCGGTCGACTAAATCGACGAACGCCTTTCCGTAGGGCAGCAGATCTCGCCGGTCCATGAAACCGTCGGGGCTGAGGTTGTCCGCGTGAGGGAGCCAACCGTAGTGACCGATGGGCATCTTGGGATCTCGCACCGGCTCCCAACCAGGTTCTTGTCGGATGCGATCGAGCTCGTCGTTGAAGAACGAGACCTCATCGGTGGTGAGTACCTGTTCGAGTTTTAAATAACCGTCGACGTTCCAGCTAGCGCGTTGCTGCTCGGTTAGTTTTTCCAAGGTCTAAACCTGACGAACTTGATCATTTGATCATAACGCTGATTTACGCGAACCGCTTGTTCGTTGGGAGCGTTGATGAGCTGTCACGTGGATGGCTATGGAGGCATCGGCTGGTCCTTGATTTTGATATGTTAGTTGGAATCCTGCGAAGATTGCGGGTCAATAGATCTGCAGCCATTCGTGGCCACACGATCCCGGTTAGCGTATCGGCCGAGATCAGCTCCAAGGGAGGATAATTGTGCGCAATTGGCGGCTTGGGCTAGTGCTGTCGGCATCGATAGCAGGTGTTTTTTCGTTTGCCGATCTGACGACGATCGAGAAAGTCGTTGAGGGACAGAGAACGGCGGTGGTCGAGATCGCAGATAAGCTCTGGCACGAAGCAGAACTCGGTTACCTAGAAAACGTGAGCTCGACGGTGTTGGGCGATTATCTAACGTCCAACGGGTTTTCGATCGAACGTCGAAGCGCTGGATTGCCGACCGCATTTGTGGCGTCGGCGGGAAGAGGAAGCCCGGTGATCGGGATTCTTGCTGAATTCGACGCGTTACCGGGAATGTCGCAAGCGGCAAGTCCCAAGCGGGAAATCCTTGCGGATGAAGCGGCCGGCCATGCGTGCGGACATAACCTTTTCGGTGCTGCGTCTGTTGCTGCCGCCGTGGGGCTCGCGAAATCGCTAGCGATAGCGGAAAGATCAGGAACCGTGCGTGTCTACGGCACGCCTGCCGAGGAAGGCGGGTCCGGAAAGGTCTACATGACCCGGGCGGGCTTGTTTGATGACGTCGATGTGGTTTTGCACTGGCATCCGAGCGATCGCAACAATGCGTCTCCGGAAAGCACGACGGCGAACAAGTCGGGTCGTTTTGAATTTCATGGCGTTGCCTCGCACGCGGCGGGTTCACCAGAGCGAGGACGTTCGGCACTCGATGGCGTTGAAGCCATGAATCACATGGTCAATATGATGCGGGAGCATGTTCCTTCTCAGGCGCGTATCCATTACGTCATTACGGACGGTGGCGACGCACCGAACATTGTTCCCGAGTTTGCTGAAGTTTATTACTACGTGCGTCATCCGAAGCCAGATCAGGTGGTGTTATTGTTTGAGCGAGTCGTCGCAGCTGCTCGTGGTGCAGCTCTCGGCACAGGGACTCGGATGAACTACGAAGTCATGCATGGGAATTACCCGGTGTTGAGAAACGATGTTCTCGCGAGCGTGCTGGATCGACACATGCGTACCCTAGGTGGAATCGAGTACAGCGCCTCCGAACAAACGTTTGCCGATACGCTGTACGCATCGCTTATTGGACCTTCTCTTCAAGTTGGTAGCCAGGTCGAAATCCAACCGTTCCGGTTTCGTCAAAAAATGGGGTCGACGGATGTGGGCGACGTTAGCTGGGCGGTGCCGACGGCCGGGTTTTCGACGGCGACTTGGGTCCCGGGAACGCCTTCGCATAGTTGGCAGGCGGTTGCCGCGAGTGGGACGAGTATTGGGCACAAGGGAATGATGTTGGCCGCAAAAGTAATCGCACTGACCGGGGACGAGCTATTTCGTGACCGCGGTTTGATTCGATCTGCCCGAGCGGAATTCATCAAGAATCGTGGCGTTGATTTCGATTACCAGGCGTTGCTAGGTGATCGCGAGCCGCCACTCGATTACCGAAAATGAAGGTAGCGGTCCTTCATCCCGGAGCCATGGGCGCGTCAGTCGCAGCTGCCATAGGCACAGCGGGTCACGACGTCATTGGAGTTACGAAGGGCCGGAGTCAGGCGACGATCGACAGGGCTCGAGGTGCCCAGGTGAGCTTCATCGAGACCCTAGAAGAGGCGATGAGCATGGTCGACGTGGTGGTCTCTATTTGTCCGCCCGAAGCTGCGTTAGATGTTGCACGTGACGTTCAAGAAACAGGCTACGAAGGTATTTACGTCGATGGAAACGCAGTGTCGCCGCAGACGGCGGTGGCCATTGGCGAACTCTTTGGTAACCGTTTTGTGGATGGCGGTATCGTTGGCCCGCCTGCACGACGGTCGGGGACTACGCGTTTTTATCTGTCAGGAGCGTTGGCGAACGATGTTGTGGGATTGTTTGTCGATACATTGGTAACGGCGCAGGTAATTAGTGGAGGTGCGGGGTCCGCGTCGGCACTGAAGATGTGTTACGCCGCTTACACCAAGGGATCGTCCGCGCTGGTGATGGCAGTTCGCGCGCTCGCAGAATCTAACGGTGTGACCGAAGCGTTGCTTGCTGAATGGGATCTTTCGCAAAAGGGGTTGCGTGATTCGAGCGAACGAACGGCGCTTGGAACAAGCCCGAAAGCGTGGCGCTTTGAGGGCGAAATGCTCGAGATCGCCTCGACCTTCGATGCGGCGGGCCTGCCGGCCGGGTTTCACCGAGCAGCTGCGGAGATTTATGAGCGTATGGCACATTTCAAGAACGAAGACCCCGCGAGCCTGGATCAAGTCATTGAGACGTTGTTAGACAAACGGTAGCTGCTAACGGTTGTTTTTTAGCTGAGTTGCGTTACGCCTTCCGCGCTTTATGGGAGCAGCGCACCGCCTTCTACGTCGATAGTCGAACCCGTCATGTAGTCGTTCTGCAGCAAAAACAGAATGGCTGACGCGACTTCGTCCGCCGTCCCTGCCCGGGGAATCAACGTATTCTCGGTCGCTTTCTGAAAAAATTGATCACGTCCCTCTCCTTGCATCGGGAACATGGGGGTATCGATTAACCCTGGTGCAACAACGTTGATGCGCCGCGGGGCGATTTCGGGGGCGATCGCACGAACGAATCCTTCGACCGCATTGCCGACCGTCGAGATCGCTGATGAGCCCGGGTTGGACTTCCGAGCTGGGAAGCCGCTAACCAGAACAATCGCTCCCTCAGCGGCCATGTGTTCGGCCCCTAGCCGCACCGAGTTCACGTAGCCCCACAGTTTGCGAAACGATCCTTGGAATCCGTCTAAATCCATCTCAAGAAATGGCCCCGAGGCCCGTTCGCCACCGGTCGCGCAGTTGACGAGAATATCAAAGGGTGCAGCGGCTTCGAATATGGCTGACAGACGGTCTCGATCAAGCACATCGATTTCTTGATAAGTTACGGTGGCTCCGGTCGAGCTGGCGGCTTGTTCAATATGCGCGCGAGAGCGGCTTCCAGCGACCACGGTTGCTCCGGCTCGTTCGAGTTGCTGCACCGCGGATAACCCGATCCCCGAAGTGCCGCCGAGAACAATCGCGCTCTTTCCACTCAGATCCATTGCCTTCCCCCATGAGAATACTTGTTACGGATCGATTCGATCCCTAGAGAAGACACGATGCCCTTTGTGACCACGCGCGTCCAGCAGATGTACCAATCCTCGTGGCCCAACGAGATGGGCCGCCCCAACGAGCACGAAATACGTGCCTGGCGTTGCGAGGAAGGTCTCGATTTTTTGTGCAAAACGGATGTTGCGCTGATTTATAAGGCGATCTTGGAAGTCGCGGTAATCTGCGGAGTGGTGGTCACGATCGCGCAGAAGTTGGATGAGGGATTCGTCGTTGCCTGATAGCCACGCGGACATTAGTGCAACAAATTCAGCGCTAAATTCTTTGTGGCCTATCAGACTTTCGTCAAATAGCTCGAGTTGCACGTCGACGGTGGTGTTTGCGATGAGGAGCAATTGTTCCTCGGCGCTTTCGAGTTCCAACACCTCGCGCCGACCCGCTCGGCGTAGAAATTGTTGTTCCATGCCCCAGTTGGCGTAATAACCGAGCGAGTTGAGACGCGCTCGCGAAATCTGCATGGCGACAAGCGAAGGTTTAAACCGACCAAGCGACTCGTAATTAATGTTCAGTTGCGGAAGAAGGCAAGACAGCCGGTCTCGTCTGGTTTCGTTAAGCAAGCTACTTAGGCGGCTATTGTTCGGAAGTAAAAGATGCTCCGTTACCCAAGTTGGATTGAGGAGGTTTGGTGACGTTATATCGACTTCGACAGCCAGGTGGGTTGACTGTTGAAATGCGCTTTCAAGCCGATCGGGAAGTGTTCTCAGGGTTGCGTTTAATGCATGAATTGAGCCGACAAGGTAGAGCTCCCCCGTTGATTTACGGTAGCGCCACATGAAAAGAGGCGAGGCGCGATGCCCGTCGGGCCGACTTAATTCAGGAGTTGCCGGAGCATTGGCCCGGCGCAAATCTTGCGGGCATTCGGTCGCACTCACGGATCCCACACACTGGATAAGGAGGAATAGGCTAAGACCTGACCATGTCCGGTACATCTGTTGGGATTGGACCCTCGTTCAGTCGCGCTCGATGTCTAAAGGAGTTTGTCCGCGTTGCGTGATGACCGCGCACAGTTCTTCCAGGGCCGCATCCAGAGCCGATTCGTCAGCGCTCCGCAGGACTAAGCTGGTGCCGTAAATGTCGTTGCGATAGAAAGGGTAACTACCGATATCGATCTGTGAATACGTTTCTTGTATAGAAGTAAGGTCATCGGCGATTTCGCTTTCGCCTAGGTGGGCCGTAACGGATCGAGAGTGGACGATCGCGCCGCCACGAAATTCGATTGTCGACAGCATCGCTTGCATAACCAAGGGAATCCCTGCCATGACGTACACGTTCTCAATGGCGAAGCCTTGTGGTCCTCCAGTTGGATTGTCAATTAATGTTGCACCCTCCGGAACTCTCGCCATACGCAGGCGGGAAGCCATTACGTCGTCTGGGGCAGGACGGTTCCTAATACGGGTTTCGATGTCGGCGTTGACGACGACACCAACGTTAAAGGCGGCGGCGATGCAGTCGGTTGTGATGTCATCATGAGTTGGTCCAATGCCACCCGTTGTCAACACGTAGTCAAAGCGTGCACGGAAATCGTTCACCGTCCGTACGACGATGGATTCGATGTCTGGTACAACCTGGGCCTCCCCAATCGAGATGCCTTTACCAACGAGATATTTCGCGATGAATTGCAAGTTGGTGTCCTGTGTACGTCCCGACAAAATTTCGTTGCCGATAACGACGACTCCAGCAGTTACAACGTTGTCATCCATGCGCCCTCCTGTACTTCAATCTATTGGGTGTTGAGTCAAAGGCAATTCTTGATCGAGCCTAATTACCCAGAGTTGGCGGCTGCGGAAACTTAGCGACCGGTGAACTCGGGCGGTCGCTTTTCGGCGAACGCGCGTCGACCCTCTTTATAATCGTCAGAGTCAAAGCAAGCGCTCACTAAGGCTTCAACTGCTTCGACGTCATCGATCTGACCGCCCCTTTCATAAGCGTTGATGGCGGCCTTGGCCGCCGCCACGGTCAGGGGCGCATTCGTCGCGATTTGCTTAGCGTACGTGATGACGTCGTTTCGAATTCGGTCGCGGGGCGATATGAATTGCACGAGGCCAGCGTTTTGGGCCTCTTCAGCGCTCAGGAACCTGGCGGAAAACAGAATATCGCGGGCGCGTGCCGGCCCAACCACGCGAGCCAGTTTCGCAAGCCCTGCGTATTCGTAACCGAGGCCGAGTTTGGCCGCCGGAATGCCGAAGGACGAGTCAGGGCTCGCGAAGCGTATGTCTGCAGCCAACGCAGTCGCGAGACCGCCACCTATGCAGTAGCCCTCAACCATGGCGATGAGGGGTTTGGTGACCGTGGCTAAGGCGTGACTACCGGACGCAGAGATACGAGCGTATTCCTCTTTTTGTTCCGAATTCGACCGTTGTTTGTCGAACTCGCTAATGTCTGCACCCGAAACAAACGCCTTGCCGCCGGCGCCTGTCATGACGATAACTCGGACGTCTTTGTCACCTTCGAAATGACTGACGATTTCACCTATGGCTCGCCACATCTCGAGGGACAGTGCGTTGTGACGGGATGGATTATTGAATGTCATCCAGCCGATTCCATCGGCTATCTCGGCTCGCATCCGATCCGTGTTCAATTCCAGCATTATTCGGGTCCTCTGGCTTGGCATGCTCGTTGCAGCAACGCGCGCGCTCGATTGACGTGGGGTGCGTCGACCATTTGACCTTCGAAACGAAACGCCAATTTCCCTTCGGTTTCGGCTTCCTCGAAGGCTTCTACTAGTCGTTGTGCCAAGTCAACGTCTGCATCGGTAGGTGTAAACGCTGAATTGACGATGGGTATTTGATCTGGGTGGATCGTAATTTTTCCTGTGAATCCAAGTGAGGAACCTTCGTAACACTCGCGTTCAAAGGCCTGTTGGTTGGCGAGATCGACGAAGACAGAGTCGATCGGTTGAACCCCCGTCGCAACGGCACAGAGCAGGGTCTGTTGACGGCAATATTCATATACGCTGAGGTAGTCGGAGTGTTTGTCGCGGTTTCGCGGCGCCCCAAGCGCGGCAGACAGATCCTCGGCACCCCAAGACATTGCCACAATGCGTGGACAAGTACCGAAGGTCGGAAGGTTCAGCGCCCCTGCAGGAGTCTCTGTAGTGATCAGTATCAGCCCGACGCTACGTCGAGGGTGTCCGTAAAACCGTTCGAGTTGAGTCAACTCCGTATCGATAAGATCGAGATCAGTAACGTGACTCGGTTTGGGTATCACGTACGCGTCAGGAGGATTTTCCATGGTCACTTTGAGGTCGTCGAAGCCCCAAGGAGTGTCTAACGGATTAATCCTTACCGTCACTTCTTTCGTGTCAAAGTCGATCTCGCGAAGCCAATCGGCAATGGTTTGGCGGGTTCGAGTTTTTTGTTCAGGGATGACCGCGTCTTCGAGATCGAGAACGAGGCTGTCGGCTTCGCTCGCAAGGGACTTGAGTAACATTTTCTCGTTGGCACCAGGGACAAAGTGCATCGAGCGTCGTAACCGCGTGCGAGATTCGGCGATCATGTTTGTTTTCGCATCATCATGGCACCGCGGCGGCAGGAGCAGACAATTTCACCGCGTTGATTGGTGCCAGTGTGTTCGAAGGTGACGATGCCCCGATCGGGTTTGGATCGGCTGGCCCGTCGGTCGGCGACTTTCGAAGCGACGCGGATGGTGTCGCCGATGAAAACTGGGTGCGGAAAGGTCGTTTGATCAAATCCGAGGTTGCCGAGGGTGGTGCCGAGGGTGGTATCGGCAACAGACAAACCAACGACGAGTCCTAGGGTGAAAATGCTGTTGACTAATATCTTGCCGTGTATGGATTGGCTTGCAAATTCCGCGTCGAGATGGAGCGGCTGTGGATTTTGCGTCAGCGCGGTAAACAGCAGGTTGTCGGTTTCGGTCACCGTCCGACCCGGCTCGTGCTCAAATGTTAGACCGACTTCCAACTCTTCAAAGTACTTTCCAGACAATGTTCTTGACAGCCCTGTCAGGGTTCTTCGGCCATGCTAACCTCGGGGCATGGACTTTGAAACGACTGACGAACACCAACTCATTCGTGATGCCATCGGCAAGATTTGTACGGACTTCCCGGACGAGTATTGGTCGAAATGCGACAACGAACACCTTTTCCCTTGGGACTTCTACAACGCGTTAGCGGAGGCTGGTTGGATTGGTATTGCGATCCCAGAACAATACGGTGGTTCGGGTCGGGGTATTACCGAAGCATCGATCGTATTAGAAGAAGTGGCTGCGTCGGGAGCAGCCATGAACGGTGCAAGTGGCATTCACTTGTCGATCTTCGGCATGCATCCGGTGGTCAAGTACGGATCGGAGGACATGAAGCAAAAATATTTGCCTCGTGTGGCGGCGGGGGACCTTCATGTCGCTTTTGGTGTCACGGAACCCGATGCGGGTACGGATACCACATCGATTAAGACCGCGGCTCGGTTAGATGGCGATCACTACTTGGTCAAAGGACGTAAGGTATGGACCACCAAGGCATTGGATTCAGAACGCGTCCTGCTATTGGTGCGCACCGAATCAAAGGATGCGGTCGCCAAGCGAACCGAGGGGATGACGTTGTTGTTGGCTGAATTGCAACGCCCTGAGGTCACCATTTCACCCATCGATAAAGTCGGACGCAATGCGGTCGCGTCTTGTGAGGTCGTCTACGACGATCTTCCGGTCCATCGGACGGACCGGGTTGGCGAGGAAGGTAAGGGATTTCGATACTTATTGGACGGCCTCAATGCTGAGCGCATCCTCGTTGCTGCAGAAGCACTTGGCATCGGTCGTGCGGCAATGCGCCGAGCCGTCGGTTATGCCAAGGAACGGGAAATATTTGGTCGGCCAATCGGTCAGAACCAAGGAGTGTCCTTCCCGTTGGGCGAGGCACAGATGCGGCTCGATGCAGCGGAATTGATGATTAGGAAGGCGTCATGGTTACTCGACAACGGCGAACCTTGCGGCGCTGAGGCAAACATGGCGAAGTGGTTGGCCGCGGACGCCGCGTTTCAGGCGGCGGATCAGGCGGTGCAAACACACGGCGGCTTTGGCTATGCGCGCGAATTCCACGTTGAACGATACTGGCGGGAAGCGCGTTTAATGCGAATCGCGCCTATTTCCCAGGAAATGATACTGAACTACGTGACGGAGCATGTGCTGGAACTCCCACGGTCCTATTGATCGGTAATAGGAAATCGGGGCGAACCATCGCGTAATAATTGACTCAGCGGCCAGCGAGTTTCTTGCGTTTATGCTGAACGTAATCGACGAGAATGTACTCGCCTAATTTTTCGGGCGATGTGTAAAACACGCGGCCACCGTTGATACGAGCGATGTCGTCCATGAATTCCTTCAAGTACTGGTTGGCGTCAAGCATGAATGTGTTGATGGCGATGCCCTTTTGCGTGCAACGTTTGACCGCCTTGTACGTCTCGCGGATGGTCGCGGATGTTGGTGGATAAGCAAATTGTGCTTGTCCCTTTTCGAGATGGGCGGTCGGTTCGCCGTCAGAGATCATGATGACTTGTTTGGTCGAGGCGTCGTGTTTTGCCAACAATCGTTCTGCTAATAGCAGCGCGTGTTGCATGTTTGTGCCGAGTAAATACTCGTCCCATTGGAGGAACGGCAGGTCGTGGGCTTTTAGCTCCCGTGCATAAGCGGCAAAACCGATGATGTAAAAAGAATCGCGTGGGTACTGGGACGTGATGAGGTTGTGTAGTGCGAGCGCGACTTTCTTCGCAGATTGAAACGAACCGCGCAACGCCATCGACCATGAAAGGTCCACGAGCATTGCGGTTGCCGTAGACGTGACTTGTTCGGACCGATAAATCTCAAAATCTTCGTGACGCAGATGAACGGGTGTGCGCGGACCGTCCCGATCGATGGCGTTGCGAATCGTCCGCGGCATATGTAAATGAAAGGGATCGCCGAATTCGTGTGTCTTCGTCTGCTCAAGACGTTCACCAAAACGGCCTTCCTCGGGTATGGCATGGTTACCCAAGCTTTGTCGTCGCAGTCGCGCGTAGATCTCACCAAGTGCACGTTGCCCGATCATTCGCGATCCACGAGGTGTTATCTCCCACTTGTCGTCGCCGGTGGGTCGCACGTAACCGGCTTCTTCGAGAGCATCGAGTAATTTCTTTAGGTCGTCGATGGACTCCACCGCGTCGTCGCCCAGAAGTGATTCCACCAGCTCGCTATCAATATGGTCCGGGTCGCCGCCGCGCTCTGCTGCTTGTACTTGGGCCATGAGGTCGTCGATCTGGTGCATTTCGTCCATGAGTTCCATGGCGGCATCGAGATCCACTTGCTCCGTACCCTCGAAGCGGTAGCGGGATCCTTGCGGATCAAGGAAATCCATTTCTTGCGTTAGTTTTCTGAGGGCGGATTCAAGCTCTGGGTCACCTAAGCGATCCGACATTAATGCCTGGAGTTGTTGCTGTTGCTCGGAGGTCAAAGAGTTCATTAACGACTGTGACGCGGCCATCTGGCGACGCATTTGGTCGAGCAATTCGTCAAGCGTTTTAGGAGGGTTGTCTCCAAACATGTCGCCGAATTTGTCCATGAAGTCTTCAAACTTTGGGTCCTCGCCGGCGATTTTCTTGACTAACATGTCGTTCATGGCTTGGACCATGTCTTTCATTCGCTCGATATCACCGTCCGAAAGGTCTTTGACCATGTTTTCGACATTCTGGAAGAACGTTTGTGCCATCGCTTTGCGTAGTTCGTTTAAGAGCTCGAGATATTTCCTTTGGGCATCCGGGTTGAGAAATTCGTAGGTTTCTAGAGCCTTCATCTTTCCGGCAGGATCGTTGGGGAGTTCATCCAACGTTTCTTGGCTCCGCTCAGCAATTTTCTGCAATACGTCGTTGGCAAATTCTTGGTTGTCTTGATCGAGCCATTCGTTGATGGTGCTTTGTTCCATCGCGAGGATTTCAGCGAGCTTTTTTTCGATGTCCTGCATCACACTGGAGAGATCGAATTGTTGTAGTCGCTCACGTTTTTTGTCTCGGAGCTGTTTCAGCATGTCGCGTAACCCTTGCATGTAGCCGCCGTCAGGCATCGGCATGCCACGGGACATGAGGTTACGTATTGCCCACTTTAGGTCCCCGTATTCCATCAGGTCCTCGGCGATTGCGCCGAGAACGTCGTCTGCGGACAAGGGGTTTTGTTGCGAGCCATCCCACGAACCGTAGCGAAAACGTGTGGCAATGCGACGCATCGTCAGCTAGCCCGAGAAGGAGGCTTTGTGCCCGACAGTGTACTTGTTGAGTAACTCGTGCAGGTGCAGTCCCTCCAGCACGAATTCGACCGCAGCCGGCACTTCGGCTTTACGTGTCGACAAGCCTTTTACTGCTTCCTTGAGGCCTTCAACCTGTTTGACGATTGCAGCGTAGTCTGCGGTTTCTGCGGCTTCGCCGATCTCGACAGTCAAGCCCTCGTTGAACGCTAATGCGATGGATTCAATATCACCAACATCAAAATGCCGATCGAACACTTTTTTTATCGCAGCGACAAAAATTCGAGCGGTAATCTTGTCTTCCTGGCCTTCTTCCATCGCTTCGAACTCGAGCTTGCCGTGCAGAGAAGGAACGATAAAGGGTAAATCGGATATCCGCGGCACGATGTTCTTTTCACTTAGACGAAGCGCCCGTCGAAAAGCGTTGGCGACGAGCGCCTCATAGTTCGCAACTGATGCTCTAACGGATACACCCGAGCGCTGATTAATGTCCGGCGAAAGGCGTGCCTGGTGCGTGATCTCTGCGATGATTTCCTTCATATAAGCGGGAACGTATAAGTTGTGACCGTCTAAATCGAGTTCGGTGGATTCCTGCTCCATGATGGAGATTTCTTGCGCGATTTCCTGGGGATAATGGGTCCGGACCTGCGCCCCGTATCGATCCTTGAGTGGCGTGATAATACGGCCGCGATTCGTGTAGTCCTCGGGATTGGCGGTTGCGACGAGGAATACGTCCAATGGCAGTCGGACTCGAAAGCCTCGGATTTGCACGTCGCGCTCTTCAAGGACGTTTAACATTCCGACCTGAATTCGTTCGGTTAAATCAGGGAGTTCGTTAATCGCAAAGATGCCTCGGTTGACTCGAGGAATTAAGCCAAAGTGGATTGTCATGGCGTCGGCAAGATACCGCCCTTCGGCTACTTTGATGGGGTCGATTTCCCCAATCAGGTCGGCGATGGTGATGTCGGGCGTCGCGAGTTTCTCGCCAAAACGCTCATCTCGATGTAGCCATTTAATCATCGCGTCATCACCTTCTTCCGCGATGATCCGTTTTCCGGTTTCGGTGATGGGATCGTAGGGGTCCTCGGGGATTTCTGCGCCCTCCAAAACGGGAACGAATTCATCGAGGAGCGTGACCAAACTTCGTACTAAGCGTGATTTGGCTTGGCCGCGTTCACCTAGCAGTATGAGGTCCTGTCCTCCAAGGAGGGCGTTGGTGATTTGTGGTAGGACGGTATCGTCATAACCGACAACGGTGGGAAAAAGCGGGTCGCCCGCCTTTAATTTCTTGATCAGGTTTTGGCGTATTTCAACTTTGACAGGGAGTGTGTTGTAGCCGCTGGCGCGGAGTTCTCCGACGGTACTGGCTCGGTCCTTCATGCGTCCGAGTGTGTCAGGCTCGGTTTCGCTTGGCAACGAAGTGATCAAGTTTAACGTTGGATGGTAACGATCATCTCGATACCAGGAACGTACGCCGGCGGTCATGGGTTCAACAGGGTAGAATCGGGCGATGAAACGCGATCGTGAATATTGCTCGGACCTCAGTCGCGCTCAGGGTGAACCGATGTTAGGAACGGCCGATCCTGTCGATTTGTGGCTACTGCTTGAATACAAATCATCCTGGAAACCTAGAGCGATCGAAGACAACGGATTGGACGACGAAACCAGTCGATGGCTTGAGGCCAGTGTCGAGAATTGTGCTGAAAAGGGCTTGAAAGCTCGGCCGCAATTCATTCGTCGGCCCGACACCGACGCAGGCACGACGACGTTGTTTGTCGCTCGGGATAATGCGGTGGGTCGCATCGAGGTGTCCGACTACGAGGCCGTGCGTGAGATCGATGTCCTCACGGCAGATCTAATACCGATGCGAGAAAATGTTTACTTCGTATGTACTAATGGGCAGCGAGATTTTTGCTGCGCGCGATATGGATTGCCCACATTTGAGAGGTTAAAGGAAATGGTTGGTGAGCGTGTTTGGCAAACGACCCATCTCGGAGGCCATCGATTTGCACCGAACGTCCTGACGTTACCGCAGGGGGTTCTATATGGCCGAGTCGACGTGGATGACGTCAATGCGTTTGTCACCACCATCGAATCGGGAGACTTATCGCGACCTCATGTGCGTGGCCGATCAGCGTTTCCGCCGGAGGCCCAGTTCGCGGAATTGCAGGTGACTGGGAGGGTCGAAGCGCTATTGGACGTTCGCGAAGACCGGGTGCTTTTCCAGACAAACCTGGGCGAAGAGGAGATTCAAATCCAAAAGTCGTCGATTCCCGTACAAGTTGTTGCAAGTTGCGGTGATATCGAGTCTAAGGACGTTTACCCAATTGGTGGGACCGCATAACACCTTCGGGCATGTCGTTGACGACGAAATGTTGTTGCGCTCGGGCTTCCGCTTCAACGTTGCATTCACACCGAAACGAATCGCCGATTCGTATCCGATACCGTTGTTCTTGCTTGTTCAGAACATCCCGGAAGAGGGTCATGCCCCTCGCCTCTTGATAGCCGAGGATTGGATGTAGATAACGCCTGACAAAACGCCATGGAAGAGGTCGTTGGGAATAGCTCGATGGCCCGCTCCTCGATCTGAGTATCGACGTTATGGCTTTGTTGGTCAGCTGGTGGACTGTACAAATGTTTCGACGGCGGCATTAAAAGTTTCCGCTCCCTGCATATTGACGGCGTGTCCGGTGTCCGTTTCCCGGACGGTAAGATGGGGCATCTTTTTTTCGGCGAACTCGCGGTGTGACTGGAACGAAGTTTCGAATCGACCGCAGATCAGAAGCGCGGGCCGGGTATTTAGATGAAGTTCGTGGCGAACAGACAAACCGGGCATCGTGTGCTCGAGCGTATTGGCAACGCCGTCGACATCTAAAAGCTTCGAGTCGGCGACGAGTGCATTGTAAATTTGGCGGGGCAGTCGCCGGGCGTGTCGCGGGTGAACGGGGATGCGTTCGATTGCTTTTACGCCGCCTTGCCGGAGTTTATTTGCCGAACTTGCACCGTTCGCGGTCCAAGATCTAACGGTATCGGGCTCAGCAAAAGCTGACGCTGAATTCGTGAAGATATGTCCGAAGATGCGCTCAGGAAAGGTCAAGGCGTAACGGATCGTCAACGCGGCTCCCAACGAATAGCCGCACACATACCATTGCGACGTTCCCAGTTCGCTTCGAATGGCTTCCATCGCCTCCACGTACGCGCTCGCGCGGTATTGCTCCGATTCGTTAGGTGATGGAGAACGACCGTGACCGTAAAGTTCCATCACCACAGGTTGGCAATGTTGCTGTAATTCGCCGAGGTTCGACAGCCACTGGGACCGACTTGATAGAAAACCGTGGACCAATAGCAGAAATGGCCCCCGACCCTCGTGAACTTCCCAGAATGGTTCTGTCATCAAAGCTGCTGGGTAACCGCCGCAACGAACTCCGTTGTGGTTGCGGTACCACCCTGGTCGGGAGTTAGGACGTCGCCACGCGAGTAAACGCGTGCGATTGCCTCTTCGATCTTCACGGCTTCGGCCGTGAACCCTAAGTAATCCAGCATCATCGTCGATGATAAAAGCGCCGCGGTGGGGTTAATAATGTTCATCCCGGCAATGTCGGGTGCGGTGCCGTGGGCAGGTTCGAAGTACGCGTAGTCGTTGCCGAAACATCCGCTAGCTGCCAACCCTAAGCTCCCGACAAGACCACCTGCAGCATCTGACAAGATGTCGCCGTAGAGGTTGGGCATAACGATCACGTCGTACCGTTGCGGCTCGCGAATTAGTCGGCAGGCAAAGTCGTCGACGATAAATGATTCAAACTCGACATCGGGATAGTCGGTCGCGACTTCACGGGCAACCTCAAGAAAGAGTCCATCGCTTTGGCGAAGCATGTTGTGTTTCGTCGCACAGGTTACTTTTCGCTGACCGGACCGTTTACGCGCGAGTTCGAAGGAAAATCGAACGACACGCTCGGTGCCCTCTTCGGTGATGGCCTTGAGAGCGTACCGACCAACCCCCATTTCGTGGACAAACCCTTTGATGTTGCGTCCGGTAAGCGCGAGTGGAGCCAGATCAGTGAGTTGTCCTTCGGCACCGATGTACAGATCTTCGAGATTCTCGCGAACGATAACGAAGTCGATTCCTTCGGGATTTGCTAGGGGACTCGCGCACCCGGGAAGATATCGACAAGGACGAACGTTGGCGAAAGTTTCCTTGCCCCATCGTAGGTACATGAGAGCAGCGCCAGATTTACCGCTCGTCGATCCGAAAAAGGTAGTATCGGCATTATCGATCAACGCGCGAGCGTCGTCGGGGAAAATAGATCCTGTCGTGGCTTCAGAGGCCTCTCCGACGACGGGGTAGACCCACTCCAAACCGATGTTGAGCGACCGCAAGAGAGCGATGACGGGCTTCATGGCTTCTGGAGCAGCATCGTCTCCTTCGATCACAGCGATGGTTTTAATCATCTCGATCTCCTTTAGGATTGAGCATTCTGCCGGTCAGACGTACGAGTTAAAAGAAATGATGTTCCCCAGATCCTTGATGATTTTAGTGTTCGTGGCTCCATCTGCTGGGGTTTATGCGGAACCGCTCTCCGTGGAAGATCGTGGGCTCATCGATAGGGCAAGGGCAAAAGCGGGTTCGTCTGAACACGAAATTTGCGCCTATACATTCAGCTCCGACGATGGGGAGACGAAGACCCGGGTTCGATTTGATCCGTCTAGCGGAGATAATCCATGGCGATTGTTGGAACGAGGTGGCGAGAAACCTCAAGGCGCTGAAGCAGAAGATTACGAGGCCCCCTCGCAGGCGCGCATGTCGCACCCGGCAAACGTCGACGTTTCAAGCCTAGATAGTGAAGATCTGCATGTGCTTCGTCGTGATCCGGACAGCGTTGTTTTTGGCTTTTCGCCGAGAGACGAAAAAGGCGATCTAATCCACAAGAAAGTGTCTGGAGAGTTAACCGTGCGGCGTGCTGACGCCGTCCTTACTTCAACACTTATAGCGGGGGCGAATTTCCGGCAAGCGGTGGTCATGAAGATGCGTGAATTTCGAATTCAAACCGCTCTCGGTTTTGACCCTGAAGTAGGAGCAGTGGTCATGCAAGCGATGGATATGACCATGGAGGGCAAAATTCCACTCAAGAGTATCCAAATGGAATTGCACTTGGAGTTCGGAGATTTCGACTGTCCCTAATTAAGTAAGGACTTAAGCCTGCGTTTGCAGTGCAACTGTATCGGTTGGTGCACCACCCGTTCGCGCCAGATCGAGCGAACGTCTTGGATCCAACGCGTCACGTATCGCCTCGCCGATAAAAATAAGCAACGTTAATAGGGAAGCGAGCGTAATGAATACGAAAATCCCAAGCCAGGGAGCCTGTAGATTAGCTTTTGCCGAGGAAAGTAAGCGCCCAAGAGACGGCGAATCGATCGGCAGACCGAATCCCAGAAAGTCGAGGGCAGTCAGGGACGTAATGGAACCGTTGAGGATGAACGGTAAATAGGTAAGTGTTGCAACCATGGCGTTAGGCAGGACATGGCGTCGCAAGATGGTGGTTTCAGATACCCCCAGGGCTTTGGCGGCCCGAACGAATTCAAAATTCCGGGTCCTCAGAAATTCCGCCCGCACGACTCCCACGAGCGCCATCCAGCTAAATAAGGCGAGAATTGCGAGAAGCCAAAATACGTTTGGCTCGACAATGCTGGCAAGGATGATCAGTACAAACAGAATCGGCAAACCTGTTTGGATTTCCACCAAACGCTGGCCGATGAGGTCGACGAGACCTCCAAAATAACCTTGCAGTGCCCCGACCGTGACGCCGATCGATGAGCTGATTAGCGTAAGGCTGAGTCCAAAAAGAACTGACAAACGAAACCCGTAGAGAAGCTTGGCTAACACGTCGGTGGCGCCGC